>JACCDX010838631.1_pt1 | contig 12049 bp, 8 predicted proteins | sample 7449681 | NCBI WGS metagenome assembly JACCDX01 (sample SAMN15323450, study PRJNA562643) | freshwater metagenome | isolation source: river surface water | place: USA:Blue River Watershed | collected 2017-08-18 | reverse complement strand
TTTTTGGCGGCCTGAAGCAGTGACACATCAAGGTTTGTTTGAACCCTGTCACGTCGCTTCTCAAAAACACTTAGCCCACTACCCTGGCCGGCCAACTCAGCCAACAGCTGAAGAAAACATTGTCGTCGCGCGTCTTCGAGGGACATTGCGTTGTTTATGTCAGAAGTGAATACAAATGTTTGTGTTGAGGCCCCCGCGATGTATCGAAGGATTGCCCTTATGTCAGCGTGCCTGCGTTCTTGAAAGGCATCGGTTGTGTGCCAGAAGTTACCTCCCGCGATTTGGCCAATGTCGTCCCTGACCTTGGCCAAATCTTCTACCTGCACAGTTGATCCCGTCATGACATAAAACGGCTGCTCGGTGGGATGAGAGGAAAACCTATAAGTCTCGTCCACAAACGAAACGGGTCCGTTGTGTCTGGCATAGATGGATGCTAGGTGTGCTTCGAGCACATCGGCATCAGTTCGCATTTGCTGAGTCTAGGAAGGCCTACTGACATCAGGAGCTAATCAGAGGCAACCTGTTGACAGGAACCGCGCGTCCACTTCGGTTACTTAGTGCGACGAACTTTTCTCAGGATCTCGTAGGAGTTTCCAGCTGAATCCGTAATCTCAATTTCCAACTGACAAACTCCGGCGGAATTAACCCGCACGCGGAAACTACTCGCTTTACAGATTTCTGGAGTTAGCGAAGTGACCCTGTAATTCAAGCTCGGATCTCTGGGGAGAGCTTGAGTCATTGTTCGCTGAATTGTTTTTAGGCTAGAGATTGCAGCGGCAAGGCTTGAAATGCTGACAGCCTCTTCGGGATCTGGCGTGATTAGCAAAGCCTGTCTGGCCACCACCACAGCACTACCCGACACCTGAACTGTTTGCAATTCAACCGAGACCGAACTGCTTGTTGATGAATCGCCATTCGAAGGCCCTGCTACCTGACTGGTGTCGGATGAAGTAGAAGCCGGGGCTTGAGCTACCGGACTGACCGTCTGACTCGAGCTTGACGGAGGAGTAACTACGGGGCTTGCTGAGCCTGGTTGGATGAATGCATAGGCACATTCACGGCCTGACTCGCCAAAGCCACTCCAACTGCTGCAGCGTTCGATTCCAGGAGTTTGAGCCGCAGCAGTTTCAGCAACTGCCTTTGCTCTTGACTTCAAAAGTGCAACCTTGTTGCGTCGGTCTATTTCAACCGTTGGGTCATAGCTACCGCCGGTGGCCTTGTAGAGGTCCCAGGCCTCACCACCGAGTCGATATGCGGCCCAAGCTCGCTCTGGCCAACATTCGGTGAATGTCTTGCCAAGCCCAACATATGCAATCAGACCATTAGCTGCCTGAAACCCTTGAGGGCATCCCAGGCGACCGACTTGGCCCTCAACGACAACAGTGAAAGGGAACCCGCTTCCCTTGTAATCAGAACCACCTACAGGAGTTGGATCTAACGGCAATGGGTTTAGGACCGATGTAGAGGAGCTAGCAGAGCTGGAGGCAGTGGGAGAGCTGGAATTCGAAGATATGTCAGCCTCTCCAACCGGTGCTGCAACAACAGAATCCGCTGCAACCGATGGGGATCCAGATGGCGCAGTGTCCGCGGAGACTGGATTTGCACAAACCCCTCCGGACGCCTCAGAGACGCCATTGGCATGAACTATAGGGCCCCAACTTACGCACTTTTGACGACCTGGATTCGCTGCGTTCCAGGCCTTGGACTCTTCCTCTGCTCGTTTCGTGGCATCGGCTATGCGCTGCTGGAAGTCCCGATCCTCTTCCGGAGTGCTTGGCCTTACCCAGGACTTTCTGCACCAAAGCAAAACTGAAGCCCAAGATCCATCTTCACGAAGGGTCGCCGTTAGGTCATTTGCAGAGCCCGAAGGGCAGATGAACAGGTGCCCTCCGCCCCGGCGGATGCAGTTGTCAGGAACCTCAGGAACATCCGAACAAGTGATTGCCATTGAATAACCAGGGACTGCCTCACCCCTGGCTACCCCAGGAAATGGGTCTTCCTCAGCAAGTGACGGCATTGCTGTGATCAACGACGCAACGAGAGTTAACGTGGCAGCTAGCGCAAAACCCTTTTTCATGTGTCCCCCCGGATCTACGTGCAAGGCTAAACCTAACTGAACCATCGGACAACTTAATGCTCAACGCCTGCAGCAGTTAATTACCTATTCCGACTACTTGAATGATTGTGCAGGCCGCATTTCAAAGGAGTAGAGGGATTGGCTCAGAGTTTCTTGTAACCAGCCGGGCATCGAGGCGTGATGGCACTAACCCGCTGAATCTCTTTCCCTTTGACGCAGACGATTGTCTTCTGAATTTTGAAACCTGATGGGCATCTGGGCTTTACACCGCTGACAATCCTCGATTGAGTCCCCTTTAGGCAGGTGATAGTAGTTGACTTGGCTCGAATCGCGGCATCAGCTTTTGCTTTGGCTTCAGCTTCTGCCTTTTCGGAAGCTGCCTTGGCCTCAGCTTCTGCCTTTTCTTTTGCAGCCCGCAGATTGTTGTCCTTGATCCGATCAGATTTCTCGCCAATCACGCTCTCGAGCAAGGCCTTACCAGCCGCAATGTCTGGAGCATTCTTTGGCTTTGCAAGCTGGACTCGCTGAGTTTTTGCGTTTTCTTGAACACCAATTCCTGTGGTTACCTTCAACCACTCACCCTGCACTTCGATGGCATGCCTGACCGCCTTGCCATCACCTGTTGGGTTGTTTGCTGCAACGTAAACGTTTGAGTAATAGGCGCCTTTGCCCGCATTGTCTTCGAGATAACTAGGACCAGCCAAGTAGCTCCGCCTGACCATAGAGTCTCCCGGAACCCAATCCTCCACGAATGAGTAACCTCCAGGCATGCCAACTTCGTACTTGGTTGGCACATAGAAGCTCGTCATGAACTCCCACGGCTCATCACCGTTCTTGAAGGCAGCCGAAATTAGGGAACCGCTCCCCGAAGGCTCAATGGAGGCAAGCATTGCTACCTTTTGATTCAGCTTCCACTCGAAGCCATGAATCATCGAGTTCATGCCAGTTCCCTCGTAACCAAATGGCTTGGTCACTGTTCTGGAGCCTTTTGCGAAAACTGACACTTGCTTCTCTGGCGCGGCCGTCCCAGGAAGGCAGGTCCAGCAGGTGCCATCAGCCCCAACATCCCAGGCTGAGAAGATGGCAGCCTTGCTGCCATCCTTGAATAGCTGAATGCCACCGTAAAAGTCTGGATAGCCCCCGTTGGCACCCAAGATTGCAAAGTAGGTGTAGGCACCGGCTTCCACCGGGATTATCTCCCGATACATGTACACGTGTCTTTTTGCGGAGTAGTGGTCAAATAGGGACTGACTCTCTCCCAGTTTGTCTGGATCAAAGTAGAGGACCACGGAGTCTGCGCGAAGGTCAGAGTTTCCCAAAGCCACCCCGCCGGATATCAAAGCAAGCAGTGATGCGAGGCATCCCGCCAACAATGCTCGAACAAATCTTGATTTCATTTGAGCCCCCAACATCGCCAATTTTAGAGCGGTGCGGTACCGGCCACACAAGGAGCAAGCTGTCCCCATTCCTGGAAATTGTCAGACCCCACCACTTAGCTATCACTGCGGCTTGGGGGTCTGCTCCTTTTACCTCCGATCCGAAGCACCACCCCAAGACCTGGGGGGTATTGGGGTGGTGCGCTAACTAGAAAGGCGCATCATGTCTGCATTTCTCAAAGCACTTTTTGGATTCGGGATCACACAACAGCCAAGCAATTCAAAGCCCGTCAATTCAGTAATGGATGAGGGGGACTATCACTCTGGTCCTCACGGATATTCACCAAACACTCCCTACCAAGAGACGCAGTATGGATCTAGGTTTGATGAGGACGCTGAGTGGAATGAAGAACACTAGAGCAACCGCTAGGTTGTTCTTTAGCGAAGCGGCTGAATCAGGGGGCAAGTAGCTATGTGGGGAGTTCTAGTCCTTGTCATCTTGCTAGTGATGCTTTTCTCATATCTCGACGACAATCCATCAGCTGCAATCCTGCTCTGGGTATTCATGGGTCTCATGGCACTGGTCATTTGGGTAATCAGAGACAACCGAAATAAGACCAGCATCGAATCGATGCTTCGAATGGCCGATGAAGTTGAGAGGCTTGTTTCAAACTTTGAGCCAATCGACTCAACCGCAATCATGCGTAGCGGTGAACGAGCTCTCTATGAGCGCGATGAGATTCAACTAAGAGAACCAACCAAGACTGGGGCAAAGATCGACTCTGGGTTTGGTGGGGCAACACTTGGAATTACAAACAACATTGGTATCGCACTAGGCAAAGGGTCGGGACAAATAACCGAGAACCCCATAGAGATGCAAACCATCGATACCGGCTCAGCGGTATTCACCAATCAGAGAATCATCTTCACTGGAAGCATGCAGACCAGGACCTGGGAGCTTGATGACCTTGTAAAGCTCGAGCCTGGCGTCAACGGCTTTGAGGTTTCAATCGCCTCATCCGAATCAAACGTCGTGTCCATACTTGCTGGCGACAGCAAGTATGGAATCACCCCAGGTGTTGCAGCGCAGATCGCACACACCCTAAAAACAGAAGGTGAAGAAGCTGCCCGAGGCATTGGCTTAGAGCTTGTCGAAAACGTCAGGGCTGCGGCCAAGAAGAAGTAGGGAATGACCTATGCATGAGGGTCCAGGTATCCTGTCATCATGATTATTGGGGGTCTGCCAGCCGAGGCGGAAGCGCGCGCCAAGATCGACTCGGATCTTGAGAAGGCCGGCTGGCTAATTCAAGACAGGTCCCAGCTGAACCTTTCTGCAGGACCAGGCGTGGCAGTTCGCGAAGTCCCAATGGCAGATGGTCGTGTCGATTACCTTCTTTATGTAAACCAGAAAATCGTAGGCGTTGTTGAAGCCAAGCCGGCTGGCACAACCCTCGCAGAGGTGCACCACCAAGCCATGCGATACGCCACTGGGTTGACAGATGCTCAACTCAGGAACGCAATACTGACTAAAGGGCGACTGCCTTTTGTCTATGAGGCATCATCAACCGAACTTTACTTTTCAAACCATTTCGATCCTGAGCCGACCTCACGCAGGATTTTCAACTTTCAACGACCTGAAACACTCGCATCCATTATTCGAGCAGAGGATCCTCACACCGGTAATGGCGGTTGGCGAACACTTATCCAGCTAATGCCGGATACCGCAGGGTATGACCTCCGACCAGCCTCTGAGCGCGCGATTCAAAACATTGAGCGCTGGCTGCAAACCGATGGCAGGCGCCGAGCACTGGTCCAGATGGCAACTGGTGCTGGCAAAACCCGCATGGCTGTCACCGAGAGTTATCGCCTTCTGAAGTTTGGTGGGTTCAAAAGAATTCTGTTCCTGGTCGACAGGAACAACCTGGGAGACCAGACCAAGCGAGAGTTCGACAACTTTGACACCCCTGATGATGGTCGAAAGTTTTCGGCAATTTACCCAGTCGAGCAGCTCGGCGCTCGCGGAGCTGCAGACTCGTCGAAAGTCGTCATATCAACAATTCAAAGAGTTTGGGCTTCACTCAAGGGAGAATCGCTCCCTGAAGGGTTTGATGCAAACATTGATGACCCACAAGTCCAAGGCGAGGTAGAAGCTGTTTACTCAGAACGGATGCCGCCGGAGACTTTTGACCTGATCATTGTTGATGAGTGCCATAGAAGTATCTACGGTCAGTGGCGAAAGGTCCTTGAGTACTTTGACGCACAGATTATCGGGCTGACCGCAACCCCCACCAAGCAAACACTCGCCTTTTTTGAGCAGAACCTTGTCAGCGAATACACCTTCCAAGAGTCGGTTGCGGATGAGGTAAACGTCGGCTTCGAGATATACCGAATTAAGACCAAGATTGGTGAAGAGGGTGGTTTGATCGAAGCCGGTCAAGTTGTCCCTGCGATAGACAAGCGAACTCGAGAACAGAAAGACCTGGTCCCGGACGAAGACATCAATTGGAAGCCAACCGACCAGGGAATTGCGGTTGAGAGTCCGAATCACATTCGTCTTGTTCTGGAGACCTTCAGAGATCGACTCTTCACCGAGATCTTTCCAGAGGTCAACGACCAAGGTGAGAAACGTAAGGTCGTGCCAAAGACCCTGATCTTTGCGAAGAGCGATGCACACGCGGAGTCAATAGTCCGAATCGTCCGCGAAGTGTTCAACAAGGGCGACGCATTTGCAGCCAAGATCACCTACACAGCCAAGAACCCAGAGGACCTCATCAATAGGCTGCGGACTTCGCCGGAGCTTCGAATTGCAGTGACTGTCGACATGGTCGCAACAGGAACGGACGTAAAGCCTTTGGAGTGCGTGATATTCATGCGTGATGTCCGATCCGGAACCTACTTTGAACAGATGAAGGGTCGCGGTGCCCGAAGCATCAACGATGCAGACTTCCAAGCAGTCACTGAACAAGGTGTCCACAAGGACCGCTTCGTCATTGTTGATGCGATTGGAGTCACTGAGCACGACTTTGTCGATGTCACAGTCACTGAAAGAGTCAAGACGGTATCTCTGGATGCACTCCTCAAGAAGGCTGCAGCGCGAGAGCTAACCCAGGATGAGGCAGCAACTCTCGGTTCCAGGCTTTCGAAGCTCGGGCAACGCCTCACAGCAAGTGAGAGAGACGAAATCGAGGCATTAGCTGGAGTGACCATCGAGTCAATGTCACAGCAGCTGATCAAGTCTGTGAACGCTGACGTTCTTGCTGAGGTAGTGAGCAATGCACCCGAGGAAAAGTCCGAAGAAGACGCCATTCATGACTTCATTCAGTCCCTAACTGGTTCGCTCGCAACGTCTCCAGAACTCAGGGATCGTCTAGTCACGATTCACCAAAGCAAGTACATCTTTAGGGATGAAGTGACACCTGATCAGCTTCTATATGCAGCAGGGGTTCCAAATCTAGAACTTGCGGAGCGCACAGTTCAAAACTGGAAGCAATACCTTGAGGACAACAAGGACGAGATAACTGCACTTCAGCTCCTCTACAGTCGTCCACAGAACTCAGGTGTCACCCGAAAGCAGCTGGAGGACCTAATCGCAACCATCCGAAAGCCTCACCAGGACTGGACGCCGTCTGTGATCTGGAAGTCTTATGAGCTCCTGAATAAGACCAACCGCAGCATCAAGAACAAGACCGTGGACTTAGTGTCACTGGTTCGCTATACGCTGGGAATCATGCCTGAACTAGTTCCCTTTGCTGATGTCGTTGAGGAGCGGTACCAGGGGTGGTTACTCACTCAAGAGCAACGTGGGACTCGCTTTACCCAAGAGCAGCGCCGATGGCTTGACGCGATCAAAGACTACATCTGCACTGGTGTGACCTTCGAAACCCCAGCGCTTGATGCAGTCCCATTCATCGAATGGGGTGGAAGCGACGGTATCGAACGAGACTTCGCAGATCCAGTCGTCGTAATCACCGATCTGAACCAGGCATTGAGCGCGTAATGTCAACTTTAAAAACCGTTGCTCTCGAAGATCTCCTTGACACCTACATAGGCGGGCTCTGGGGCGAAGAACCTGGGAGATCAGAGGTTGACGTAAAGGTAATGCGAATCACTGAGTTGGGTGCCAATGGTGAGTCTGATTTATCAACGTCGGCTACCAGATCTCTTACGCTAAAGCAGGTTGCTTCCAGGAAACTTTTTGAGGGCGACCTTGTATTGGAGAAATCTGGAGGAGGACCAAAGACTCCAGTCGGAAGAGTCGCCCTTATTGGTTCATTGACTCAAGACGTCATTTGCAGCAACTTTATGTTGCTCATGAGACCAAATAAGTCTCAGGTTTTGAGCAGATATTTGCACCATTTCTTGACGTATTTGCATGTTACCGGGCAAACAATCCCGCTTCAAAGTTCCTCCACAAACATTCGCAACATCAGCATCCCCGACTACATGCAGATTAGGGTTCCAGTACCGCCTATAGATCAACAGCGTCGAATAGTCGAAACCCTAGACGACCAATTCTCAAGACTCGACAAATCGCTCGCCGATTTAGAGGTGGCGGCACAGCGCACACAACACCTTTTCCTGGCTGCCTTAGAGGGTGCCATTGAAGAATGCACCGAGAACACCTACCAGCCCCTAGGAAACTTATTGAAGGTTTTAGATCAAAAGAAGAAAGTACAGCGTGGATGGAGCCCACAGTGTTTATCGCATCCGCAATCTGAATCGTCCAAGTGGGCAGTCTTGAAAACCACTGCAGTTCAGAAGATGCGCTACCTACCACAGCACAACAAAGAGTTACCTAAAACCCTTGAGCCAAAAATCCATCTTGAAGTCCAGGTGGGCGATTTTTTAATGACAACTACGGGACCAAGAAATCGTTGTGGTGTTGTCTGCGTGGTCAATAGCACCCCAAAGAGGCTCATTTTTAGTGGAAAGATTCTTAGATTCAGGCCTGACGCCGGCAAACTCCTTCCCCCTTGGCTAGAACTGGTTCTCTCGTCGCAAAAGTTCCAAAAACACCTTGATCGGCTAAAAGTCGGAAGCAGCGATAGCAGTGTTTCGATCGGAAATGCGCAAATACTAGATCTACCTGTTCCTGTTCCAAGTATTGCTGAGCAGCAAAGGCTTGTTAGCTATGTTGAAAAGATGAAGACTCTGGCAGATCGGTTTGAAATGGAGATCGATAAAGAAGCGGGAAAGTTCAAGCAACTGCGCAGGGCGCTCTTACATGAGGCGTTTTTAGGAAACATAGGGAGTAAATAGAGTGGCACCTCAAATCGCTTGTCCAGTTTGCGCAGCCGACGAAGTACGAATTGCAACATCGCCCTCCAAACAACTCGTCGATAAACTCTGGGCTTTTTGCAGAGTGCTTCGAAACGACGGAGTCCATGTTCTTGAGTACACAGACCAGTTGACCTACTTGTTGTTCCTGAAGATGGCGCATGAGCGGGAGACTCGAAAGATCAACCCTGAGAAGGGAATCGTTCCTGAGGACTGCTCCTGGCAGCGGTTGCTCGATGCTGATGGTGCTCAACTCGAGGACACTTACAACCACATTTTGCAGACTCTCGCCAAACAAAAGGGAGTGCTAGGAACAATCTTCCGAGGCTCGCAGAGTCGTTTCAAGGACCCAGCCAAGTTGAAGCAGTTGATTGTGGATCTAATCGACAAACAGAACTGGTCAGCGACGGGTACCGACATCAAAGGAGATGCTTACGAGGCGCTTCTTCAAAAAGGTGCTTCAGATGTGGGCTCTGGTGCTGGTCAATACTTCACCCCTCGTGCCTTGATCGCCGCAATAGTGGACGTTATGCAGGTGACAGCTAAAGACACGCTGCACGATCCGGCTGTCGGTTCCGGTGGATTCTTGCTTTCGGCGTTTGAGCATGCTGCTCCAACTGCTACCTCCCCTCAAGAGACCGAGCATCTTCAGACTTCATTTGCTTCAGGAACGGAACTGACAGACGGACCAGCACGTCTCGCATCGATGAACATGATCCTGCACGGTATGGTCAAGCCAGGTGCAGATTCACCGATTTATGTAGGAGATTCTCTGACGGCTGACAATGGCAAGCGCTATTCAGTTGTACTGGCGAATCCCCCGTTCGGAACTGCATCATCTAACTACTTTGTCACCGATGAGGGCACGTTAGGAAAGAGCGAACTCAGCATTCTTCGCCCCGACTTCTGGGTCACCACTTCAAACAAGCAGTTGAACTTCCTCCAACATATCAAGACCATCCTCGATATGCACGGTCGTGCTGCAGTAGTCCTGCCCGACAATGTTCTATTTGAAGGTGGGGCAGGTGAAACCATTCGCCAGCGCCTCCTCAAGGAGTTCGATGTCCACACTCTCCTGCGACTACCTACGGGCATCTTCTACGCAGGCGGCGTGAAGGCAAACGTGCTGTTCTTTGAAAAGAAGCCCGCATCCGAGACACCTTGGACCAAAGAGATGTGGGTGTATGACTTCAGAACGAACATGCACTTCACTCAGAAAACGAAGAGTCTTAAGCGTGCAGATTTGGAAGACTTCGTGCAGTCCTACTGTGCTGGACATCGCCAGGATCGCGTCGAGTCCGACCGGTTCAAGAAGTTCACGTACGAGGAACTCATCACTCGCGACAAAACCAATCTAGACATCCTTTGGTTGAAAGATGACTCAGTCGTCGATGCTGCTGATTTACCTGCTCCAGAGGTGATTGCAGAAGAAATTCTTGAGAGCCTTCAGTCTGCTGTTGAGGAGATTCAAGCGGTGCTGGACGCACTAAACACTGGAAAGAGGGAAGCGGAGTAAACCATGGCTAAGTTTTGGACTGTAAGGACAGGCCGAAGTGGTGAACGCACCGAGTGGGGCTTTGCTAAAGGCGTTGTCGGAGGCGGGTGGCACGAAATGCCAGACCTCACTGGAGTTACAGATAAGGAGCAACTTCGTTCGATTGTCTCTGAAGTCTACGGCGGGTCCAAAAACGTTGTAGCCAATATCACCGGTCAACTTTGGACTCTGAGAACACGTATTCAGGATGGTGACTTCATCGTGCTGCCAATCCGGGCAACTTCGCAGCTTGCCTTCGGTCAGGTTGTGGGTGGAGGTTACAAGTACCTAGCAAAAGAAGAAGATCCGACAAAACGTCACGTTGTCCAAGTGAAATGGCTCAAAACCGATATCTCAAAGTCGGTCCTCAAGCAGGACCTCCGCTACCAACTGGGATCGGCCCTGACTGTCTTTGAGGTCGGGAACAACGATGCGGCCTACAGACTCGAACTGGTCATGGCAGGCAAGCTAGACCCGGGGGCTCGAAGTGCCCTGAATCCCGGAGCAACCACGTCAATCTCTATTCCGCAAGATGATCAGGCGGATAGTGGTGCCGCGATCAACCTCGCAGAGGTGGCCCAGGATGAGATAGCAAAGCGGCTTCAAGAAGACTTCAAGGGGCACGAACTGTCTGAGTTGGTAGAAGCGCTACTCACGGCGGAAGGCTTCAAGTGTCGAAATAGCCCCCCAGGAGCCGATGGGGGAGTGGATGTTCTTGCTGGAATGGGTCCGTTGGGTATGGATTCGCCAAAACTTGTCGTTCAGGTCAAATCGCAAACTGGTGCTGTCAGTGACACTGTCTTGCAGCAGTTGAATGGGGCAATCCACAGATTCCAAGCGGATCAAGCACTTTTAGTTACTTTCGGTGGGGTCACTGGGCCAGCCAAGACTTACCTGGAAACTCAGTACTTCAACATTCGTGTCTGGACCATTGACGACATCATCCAGTCCATCTACAAGCACTATCCCGCGTTAGATGGAGAAATGAAGGCCAGGTTGCCTCTTAGGCAGATCTGGATTCCAATCGATTCTGAAGCGTAGGTGCACGACGAGTGGAAATAGTCACTTTAGACATCGAACGAGCGCTCACTTACGTTTCACTTCTCACCGGCTCGGGTTACGCGCCAACAGTCGATGAAGTTGACACTTTCATTACGACTCCTATGCCGCAGCCTTCCGAGTCCACTTCCAAAATCATGCGTTCGTTAACCTCGGTGGCGTTTAGGGACTTGTTTGGCCAACACTGGGTAGCCGGTGACAAGGTCTCCAATTACATGCTTGAGATGGGCTGGCTCAAAGCAAAGTCGAGTGGCAAAGTGCACCTTTCGTCAGCGGGTGCGGCTTTACTTGACGCGCTGTCCAGGGGTAACGAATCGCACGCTAACGGGGTGAGGGTTTATACGTCAACACCTGAACGACCTATCGCCGTTAGCCAGTTAGTGAGCCTTATGCAACAGCACAACAGTGACACCTACATAGATCCTTACTTGACGGCCGACCACATTGAGTATTTATTCTCAAATACGCCGATAACCAAAATCCTTACCGGAGCCTCCAAGCTAGAGGAAATCCAGATTCGCCTGGCTGAGTTGAGAATTGACTCTGGCGAAAAACAGGTACGTGTCCTAATTGGGAGGGAGCTTCATGATCGAGCCGCGCTCCACGAGGATGGGGGAATCGCACTGATTGGAACGTCATTCAGGAAGATCGAATCCAAAGTTGTCGGGCTGGTTGATCTTCCTGAAAACTTGGCTCGTGGATTTAGGAGTGCCATGGAGGAATTAT
>JACCDX010530589.1_pt1 | contig 12049 bp, 9 predicted proteins | sample 7449681 | NCBI WGS metagenome assembly JACCDX01 (sample SAMN15323450, study PRJNA562643) | freshwater metagenome | isolation source: river surface water | place: USA:Blue River Watershed | collected 2017-08-18 | reverse complement strand
ATGTTCACAATCACGCCGTACTTGCGTGACATCATTTGAGGATAGAGCGCGCGGCTGAGCATCATACTCGCGGTCACCTTGCCCTCAAATCCCTCACGAAAACCTGCTGGATCCACATTGAGCAAACTGCCTCTTGCAATGGCGCCAGCGCTATTCACCAAGATATCGGTCTCAGGAAATGCCGCAGCTAAGATTTCGGCTGCACCTGGTTCGGACAAGTTAGCAGATTGCACCTTGACGTCAACCGCGTATGCTGCCTGAATGCGATCACGTGCCTCGTTTAGGGAAACGATATCGCGCGCTGCAAGTCTTAGATGACAGCCCTCGGCTGCTAGCGCCTGTGCAATGGCAAATCCGATGCCTTTAGAGCCACCCGTTACAAGCGCGACCTTCCCTTTCAGTCCTGAATTCATCCCAACCTCTTTTTTTTTAAAATAATCTAAAAAACTGTACCATTTTAAAGATTGCAGCTTAGCCCGCCGCCGCCAATTAGCAAGAAATTTGTGTATCGTTGCATCCTATGATTCACATCACCGAATTACGCTTACCCGTCAACCATACGCCACAGGACCTTGAGGCCGCCATCCTTGAGCGTTTAGCTATACCTGCCACTGATCTGCTCAGCTTTGAGATTTTTAAACGAAGCTACGACGCCCGGAAAAAAGCGGCACTGTCTTTTACATATATCGTTGATGTGTCCGTCAAGGATCCTGCAGCCGTCCTTAAACGCTGCCGGGGCGATGCAGGCGTCACGCCGACACCAGACACAAGTTATCACTACGTTACCCAGGCAACGAGCGACACTTCTTCTAAAAAACTTCGTCCGGTTGTTGTTGGCTTTGGACCCTGTGGTATTTTTGCGGCTCTTCTTTTAGCGCAAATGGGATTCAAACCGCTCGTACTCGAGCGTGGTAAAGCAGTGCGCGAACGCACAAAAGATACATGGAAGCTATGGCGTAAGAACGTCTTGGATCCAGAATCGAACGTGCAGTTTGGAGAAGGCGGAGCTGGTACTTTTTCTGACGGCAAGCTCTACAGTCAAATCAAAGACCCCAAATTCTACGGCCGTAAGGTTATTCGCGAGTTCGTCAAAGCTGGTGCTCCCGAAGAGATTATTTACGTTGCCAAACCTCACATTGGCACCTTCCGACTAGTCGGTGTTGTAGAAAAGATGCGCGAAGAGATCATCGCCCTCGGTGGTGAGATCCGATTTGGGCAAAAGGTCGTCGGTCTGGATATTGAGAAGCAACAGTTGCGCGGCTTACGACTCGAGAGCGGCGAGCATATTGCTGCAGATCATGTCGTGTTAGCCTTGGGACACAGCGCACGAGACACCTTCAAAGTGTTGCACGAAGCAGGCGTCTACATGGAAGCCAAGCCGTTTTCAGTTGGCTTTCGTATCGAGCATCCCCAATCTATGATCGATCGCGCTCGCTTAGGTCCACACGCTGGTAATAAATTAATCGGTGCCGCAGACTACAAGCTCGTCCATCACGCCAATAATGGACGCAGCGTCTACAGCTTCTGCATGTGTCCTGGCGGCACTGTGGTTGCAGCCACTTCGGAGCCAAACCGTGTAGTCACCAATGGCATGAGCCAGTACTCACGCAACGAACGCAATGCAAACGCTGGCATTGTGGTCGGCATCACACCTGCTGACTACCCAGGCGATGCGATGGCGGGAATTGAGTTTCAGCGCGCCATTGAGTCCAAGGCCTTTGAACTGGGTGGTGGCACCTACGAGGCCCCCGGTCAGCTCGTTGGAGATTTTCTAGTAGGAAGGCCTTCCACCGCATTCGGTAGCGTGATCCCCTCTTACAAACCAGGTGTGCACCTCACAGACTTAGCGACTAGCTTGCCAAGCTATGCGATTGAAGCTATTCGTGAAGCGTTGCCTGCGTTTGAACGCCAAATCAAAGGTTTTTCCATGCATGATGCTGTGCTCACCGGCGTTGAGACACGCACATCTTCACCGTTGCGCATTACTCGCGGGGATGATTATCAGAGCCTAAACATCAAAGGGCTCTACCCTGCAGGAGAAGGTGCAGGCTATGCAGGCGGAATTTTGTCAGCGGGTGTAGATGGCATCAAAGTAGCGGAGGCCGTCGCGCTCAGCTACTCGACACACTAGCGTATGCCGCGCACACGACGACATCCAGATTTTGATCCCACGTCAGGCTACGTATATCCCGAGCATCTACGTGAGTATTTAGACAACCTGCCTCAATCTCCAGGCATTTACATCTTTCACGGCTCATCCGAGAGTCTGCCGCTCTATATCGGGAAGAGTATCAATATCCGAACGCGAGTCATGTCTCACTTTCGGACACTCGATGAGGCCAGGATGCTTCGTCAAACACAACGAATCACTTGCATTCAAACCTCGGGGGAAATCGGTGCCCTCTTACTCGAAGCGCAATTAATCAAAGAACAGCAACCACTGTTTAATCAAAAATTACGTCGCACACGTCAAATGTGCTCGATCCGCCTACAAGGCGACAGGCCTGAGGTGGTTTACTCAAGAGATATCGACTTTGCACACACACCGGATCTTTACGGCTTATTTGCCAGTCGACATGCCGCTATCGAAGCGCTCAAAGGTATGGCAGATGAGTCAAAACTTTGTTTGAGCCTATTAGGGCTTGAAAAAAACCAAGGGGATCGCCCCTGTTTTCGGCACATGCTGAAGCGTTGCGCCGGCGCATGCTGCGGGGTCGAAACTGCGGCGCAGCATAACGATCGACTCAAACAGCAACTAGAGAATCAGCGTATCGAGTGCTGGCCATACGCAGGCCCCATCGGTCTGATTGAGAAAGCGGATCTCCGCACTGACATCCACGTCATACACAATTGGCTTTACTTAGGCAGTGCCGCCTCGCTAGTGGACGCCAAAAAACTCAGTAAAACCGCCGCCACCTTCGATAGCGACGGCTACAAGATTCTGTGCAAACCAATCTTGACGGGCTCTCTGCCTGTGGTTGAGCTTTAAAAACTAACCTGCCCAGACGAGCAAACCCCGAACTAACAACAGACTACGCCGCTATGGGCTGGTAAACACGAATACGGTTTTGTAGCGCCTTCTTGTTTTCCCGAATTGCCACCCGCATATCGTATTCAGCTTGTAGATTGACCCAGAAAATTGGATCCATTGAGAAGTAAATACCAAGTCTCAATGCAGTGTCCGCTGTGATGGGTCGATTTCCGTTCAAAATTTCACTAATTCGACTCGCTGGAACATCTATATCACTGGATAAACGCCGACCAGTTATTCCAAACGGTTTTAGGAATTCTTCATTCAGAATCTCACCAGGATGTATTTCTTGCAATCGCTTCGCCATTATCTTCACTTAATGATAGTCAACAATTTCGACATCATGAGCCGCATTGCCACGCCACACAAAACAGATTCTCCATTGATCGTTCACACGAATACTGTGTTGCCCTTTTCTGTCGCCCCTAAGAGTCTCAAGCCTATTTCCTGGTGGTACTCGAAGCGTTTGTAGGCTGGATGTTGCATCTAACATCAATAATTTGCGCCTTGCGGTACGTTCAATACTGGAAAACTTTGCGATAGGCGTTGCATAGAAAAGCGCCCGCGTATCAAGGCACCGAAATGAAATAATCATAGCTAGTATATTCCGCAAAACAGATTCTGTAAAACAGAATATATTCTGTAGGAAGAAATTTACTGAAACTATGCTTTAGCGAGCTAATAGAGTGGACAGATTTGTCCATAAGTCCATCGCCACCTGAGAACAAATTTATTCAGGAGTTAGCGCGACATTATTCAGCTTGTTTAGCGTCTCCGGCCACTGTCGTTTTTGTGCTGACTGCAGCAACACACGCCCCCAAGACATCCAAGCATCCCAACCAATCCGTTTGTCCCAAGAGTTCCCCCAGCACGAAACAAGCTGCACCCCAGCGGCGGCGTACCGCTCACCTTCTTCAAAATTTCGGAACGTCATGTAGAGCTGAGCCAGAACCAGATACGGCTCAGCAACGTAAGGGTTCAAAGCAATCGTTTGCTTCAACACGGCGATTGTCGCGTCAGGCGACAGCATTGGTTGGTTTTGGTGCATCACGGACCAGTACAACGCAGCAGCCGAAGCTTCATTCTCACGGGTAAGCACGCCCTGCCCGAACGCAAATACAGGCGGTGTCGGTAATAAGCCCTTCAAGCCAGGGTGCTGCAAGAGCGTCGCCAGCTTTGAAATCTGACTCCATCGGTAGGTCGACGGCCGCATCGGTCCCGGCCATAACGCAGCCCCCCAATGTAACTGGGCATTGTCAGCCTTGTAGTCCGGATAGCCCATATAGATATCATCTTGCCAGCTGTACCATTGTTCACAGATATCGGCCATCGTCGCTACTATATAAATCGCAACATCTCGCGGCGGCAGCACAAATGGAGCGCCATTCAAGGTAATCGTGAGGCTGCCGTCGTGTTTGAGGTTACCTTTGAATAGCTCACGCACGAGCTCAGTGCGCGACATGACACAAAAGAGGTGAATCAGTCGCTCAGCATCTTCACCAACAGCTTCTTGTAGACGTCCACGCTCGCTCTTTGGATCGAACTTCATCAAATCCACGTGAGCATTTCCATACACACTGTGCAACAGCCCAAGCTGACGCACCACTAGCGGCTGTTGCCACAAGGTCAAGGTACGTGTCACACCTACTAAATGGTGCCGAAACGTTCCTGCCTTATGCCAATCCTGACCAACCCCGCGACCGAGCACCAACGGCATGACAGGTCCTAGTTCAGGATCGTGCGCGAGCCACTCCTCATCAAGCAAAGCAACCGCTCGGGTCAGTTGTGTGGAATCAAGCGTTGGTATCTTGGTCGTCATGTTGATGGATCTCAATCAAAATTTTTTAAAGAGCGTTCTAAGAGTATTCGCAAACTAGTTCAGTGGACGAGACAGCACGCGCCCAGGTCGAGCACCTGTCGCTTTCCCATCGTTCCAAACAATATCTCCATTCACAATAACGGTGTGAATACCCTTGGAGAGTGCAATCGGGTTTTCGTAGGTTGCGACCTCATCCACAGTCTCCTCATCAAAAAGAGTTAGATCTGCAAATGCACCTTCTTTGATGACACCGCGGTCTGCAAGACCAAAGTTCACAGCCGTCAGGCCAGTCATTTTATGCACGGCGGTCTCAAGCGAAAATAAGCCGAGACTACGACGATAATGCCCAAGCACGCGAGGAAACGTCGACCACAACCTAGGATGTGGTGAGGAGTCATGGGGCAAACCATCTGAGCCAATCATCGTTGGCGCAAATTGCAATATCTTTTGTACATCCCCTTCATCCATACGAAAATAAATCGCACCCGCAGGCAACAGACGCTCAATCGCTTCATCTTGCGATACACCCATCTGCGCCGCAATCTTGTCGAGGTCTTGACCTGCGTACTGTGGCAAAGGCTTAGACCAAGTCACGATTACGCGCGCCGACGTAATCGCACGACTAGCAGATAACACCGTCGAACCTGCTGTATAGGGGTAGCAGTCGAGACAGATCGGCTGCATCGCCATGCTTTTACGAATGAATTCAAGGGTCTCATCCGAGCGACCATAGTTTTTCTGCCCAATGACCTTGTGATGAGAAATCACGACAGGTACTCCGACTTCACGACCAATACGAAAAGTCTCTTCGAGTGAGTCCATCACGCCATCAGCTTCGTCACGCATATGTGTGCAGTACAAGCCGTTATATTTTTTGAGTGGTTTACAGATTTCGATCACTTCTTCAGTCGGCGCAGCAACCGCAGGCTCATAAAACAAGCCGGTTGAAACACCAATCGCGCCGGCTTGCATGGCCTCGACCACAAGCTCTTGCATTGCCTGAATTTGCTTCGCATTAGCGGGCTGCTCAAGATCATCCACGGTCGCCACACGCAAGGTCGTGTGTCCAACCAACATTGCGCGATTGGTGGTTGCAGGCTCCGCTCTCAACGCATCAAGATACTCTTTAAAGCTACGAAACCGGAACCACTTACCTTCATCGTCCAACAGGTTCAGTGGCGGCGTAACAGGATCAGGAATCGGTCGTGGCATCGGTGCTAACGAGACACCACAATTTCCTCCAATAATTGTCGTTACGCCTTGACTCACCTTAGGTGTCATCTCAGGATCCGACAACATCAAACGATCATCATGGGTGTGCGCATCGATAAAACCAGGCGCTGCCACATGGCCTTTTAAATCAATCTCCTTTTTGCCTGAGCATCCTGCCAGGTCTCCTACCTTTGCGATTCGATCAGCATTGATTCCGATATCCGCGGTGTAACGATCGGCACCTGTGCCGTCAATGACGGTTGCATTACGAATGAGCAAATCAAACTTGGTTGTCATAGCTCCGATATTTCCAATCAGTGTTAATTCAAATGAATTTTGTGAGCAAAATAGCTACGCTCACTCTACGCAGCGATTTTTGCACCCTCGTCACCCAAGTCCCAGAGCAGTCCAGCCATCAACTGCAGAGACTCGCGTGCAACAGAGCCGAGCATGTGCTCATTCGGGGCATGCTGCGAGCAAGCGGCATAAGAGTGCGGTACCCAAACCGTGGGCAAACCCAGGATTTTTGAAAACGCATCGTTGGGCAAGGTGCCGCCTAAATTTGGAAGAATATCGACTGTTTTACCCGTCGTACGCGTAATCGATGCTGCAGCCATCTTGACCCAGGCATTATCTGGATCTAAGCGTGTCGCCTCGGCAGCCTCACCACGGCTCGCTGCGGCTTCGACATCTGTAAAGCCGTGCGCATCCAAGTGTTCGCGTATATGTTTCAAGAAGTTTTCATTGTCACTGCCGACAACATAGCGTAACTGACAAAACGCAATCGCATATCCCGGAATCGCATTAACCGGAGCGTCGGGATTGCCTGTCTTGAACGCGAGTGTTTCGAAGGTGTTCCAAGCAAACACTCTTTCGGTTGGTGTAAGCCCAGGCTCTGCCCAATCGGGATCGATCTCGGGATCGTTAGGGCCACCCCCAACTTGAATATTTGCGAGTGCTTTTTTTACATTGTCAGGCAAAGATTTGGGAAGCAACTTAGGAACGAGGATTTTGCCTTTCGCATCGACCATCGAAGCAATTGCATGCGCCAATCTGATACCGGGATTTTTTAATAACCCACCCCAATTACCCGAGTGGTGTCCACCCTGACGGACATTTAACTTCAACTCAAAATTAAATGCGCCACGCGATCCCAAGAAAAGCGTCGGCCGCGTCGCCGAAACACGTGGTCCATCAGACGCCAAAAACAAGTCCGCTTTCAACAAGTCGCCGTGCTGCTCACACATCTCGCGCAGTCCGGGAGACCCCATTTCTTCACCCATTTCAATCAGTAACGTGACGTTGTAGCCAAGCTTTCCACCACGTGCGCGCAGAACCTGCTCAAGAGCTGCGAGATTGATCGTGTGCTGTCCTTTATTGTCTGCAGTGCCTCTACCGTACCAACGGTCACCTTGGATCTTTAAAGTCCACGGCTCCAGACCCTCTATCCACTGTGGTGCGTAACCGCGCACGACATCACCATGACCATAGGTCAACACCGTGAAGCCCGCGCCTGGCTCAACACGACGTGCAACCATAAAGGGTGCCCCCCCATCGATCGGGTTAGGAATGATCTTGCAATCGAAACCCAAATCTTTAAGGGTGGGAGCCAACTCTTCCGTCAGGTAAGACGTCAACACGGGGATCTTGCCTGGCTCCTGACTTTCAGTCGGAATGGCAACGCGCCGCGCGAGCGTTGCTTGAAAAGTACCTTGGTCAAAATAGGCGGTGGCGGAATCAATTGCTTGCTGACGGCTCATAAATGATCTCTTTGTTGTTGACAGGTCGTTAGGCCTAAATATTTCTTTCTTTCAGCTAATTAGCTGAAACCGATCAGTTATATTACCGCTATGTCGAAAGCTTTGGCCTCCCGTTGGTTAATGTGCTGGACTGCAATCTTTGCAGTGTTGTTCTCAGCGCTCGCCCCAGGACTTGGCCAAGCCGCCTCAAAGTTAGGCGCGACGGAGCAATACATCGCCATTTGTACCAGCACGGGCATGAAGTACGTCAAGGCATCTGCCCTAGGCGAAACCGAACCGGTCGATGTTAAACAACACACAGAATCTACAGATTGCTCTTATTGCCAAGGTAGCAATCACAGCGCTATACCTCTCGCACTGACTGCAGTACATTCCAACGCCTCTGCACACTCAGCAGATTATTCTGACAGCGCAGCACAGCCAGTTGCACTTGATGTGGGATGGCGTTTACCGCCACCCAGAGCTCCTCCAGCTAGCGTCTAACTCCGCCTAATTCTTTCGATCGGGCGCGCTTTAGTAAAGCAAGCAACGCACGCTTTTGCGCGCGCACGCTCACCGCATACGACGCAAAATAATATCTGGAGTACGACACAATGTTTTTCAAAAAAACCAGCCTAGCGATTGCGCTAGCAGGCTTGTGGCTGCACATGCCAAACACACACGCACAACAACAAAGCAATCAAAAAACGCCCACCCTGAGCACTGTTGTGGTCACCGCCGATCCGATGGTCGCCGCAATTGAAATCGATCCTTTTTCAAGCGTTTCAACAGTCGTCAGTGAACAAATTCTTCAGGACGAACATGCAGTGGATCTTGCTGGTGCCCTGCGTAACACTCCCGGCGTGCAAATATCACGCTACAACCCAGTGGGCTCCTTCGGCGGAGACCAAGGCGGTGCAATCTTTATCCGAGGTATCGGGCTTAGTCGCCCCGGCAGCGAAATCAAAACTTACATCGATAATGTTCCGATGTACATGCCGGTCTGGAATCACCCCCTTTTGGACTTGCTGCCAATCAACGGCATGAGCAGCATTACTGTAAATAAAAGTCCTCAGCCACAAACCAATGGTAATAATTTTGCGTCGATCAATTTGACGACTAAGCGTGCGACCCAGGATGGCATACACGGTGACGCCATGATTTCCGGTGGTAGTTACGGCACCCTCATTGAACAAGCCAACCTCTTGGGCAAGAGTGGCGATTGGGACTTTATGCTCGCCCAAGGGTTCGCAACATCAAACGGAAATCGTCCAAATGCATCAGGTCAACTCAATAACGTTATGGGCACGATTGGCTATCGATTGAACTCCACCTGGCAAGTCGGCGCCAGTTTTCTCTTCGTCAACAATACCGCTCGGGATCCGGGCGATGCACGCTATCCGCTCCCAGCTGTCGCACCGAAATACAACACCGATGCAGAAATGTTTAGCGCTTTCCTAAAACACGGTAGCGAAAATTGGTCAGGTGAGTTTAGAGCCTACACCAATAGTGGAAACGGCAACCTGTACGATGACCTTCGTCCCTATGCTGGCTGGGGCACTGTTCTGACCAAATACAACATGAGCGGTATTCGTTGGCAAGAAAACATTTCGCCATGGAAGAATGGCAACGTCAGACTTGGATTGGACTACGACTCGTCATCCGGCAGTTTTAAACAAACGCCTGCGGGTATGAATATGACGTTTAGCAACACCTTACCGACATATCAATTGACCTCGCCCTATGTCGCCGTCAATCACAACTTCAATTTGAACCAGAACTGGTCCCTTATTCCTTCAGTTGGCGTCAGAGGCTACTTCAATAATCAGTATGCAAGCCAAACAGCCCCCTTTGCCGGACTTTCACTGGTCTCGCAGAACGTGACATTCTTTGCGAACGCATCGAAGGGCGTGAATTACCCAGGGCTCGAAGGCCCTGCGCTGGCGGCGGCCTTGGGGAGCATGACTAACTTCGGCTCGTCATGGAAGAACATCACAGCCGAGAAGATGGATCACTTCGAAATTGGATCGAAATTCACGCCCGATCAAAAAACCGAAATTGATCTCAGCTTGTTTCAAGATCAAATATCAAATCGTTACGTATATCAGCTGAACTTCGGCGGAAACACGGTTGTGCAGAACCTTGGCTCATATACGATGCGCGGTCTTGAATTATCGATTCGTCGGGAAATTACACCGGGATGGACAGTCTATGGCGGTTGGACTTATCTGAATAACGACAGCGCCGTGAATCTACCGTACACACCAAAGCAAGCGCTGTCCTTGGCGGTAAATGGAACAATTGGTCCTGTACGAATCGCGATTGATGCGCAGTATCAATCGCAAGTGTATGCCTTGAACTTAAACCGGAACACCGGAGAGACGAACAACGAACGCGTAAATGCCTTTACAGTGGCCAACGCACGCCTCGCCTACCCCATCCCGGCCTTAGGTAAAAAGGGGGAAGCCTTCGTAATGGTTCAGAACATATTCAACACGAACTACGAATATCGTCCGGGCTACCAAATGGCTGGGCGCTGGTACCAAGTTGGATTGGCTGCTAGCTTCTAACACGCGACCAAAAACCGTTTGCACTGTCAGTCCGCGGTGCAAACGGTAACGTCTTCCCCTACCGACGCATCCTCGCAAGGCGGTTGGTAAGGCTCTGTTTGCTGCGAAACCGTCAGCGATGCACTCTGCTTTGTCGTTTGGCCGGCTTCATTGGCTTCATGGAGACCAAAAATCGTACCGACGTCTGTTGCCCCCTCAATCGAGGTGAGACCATTACCAAACGCTGATCTAATAAGTAATTGGTTCAACCAACCTACAAACGAGGCGCTTGTTGCCTGAGTCGTTGACGTGTTCACCAGAGCGGAACCAGCCCCATTTGTACTAGCACTCGAGCCTGATCCACCCGATCCACCTGAGCTAACGGTGTAAGGAATTCCAGCAGCAGTCAACGCTGTGAGGAAGGCGGGATTGACATAATCTATACTGGGTGTAAAGGCCGCACTCAATCCAGTACTTCCAGACACCGCAGTGACACCACCACCATTGGCAGTCAACCCCAAATTAAATGTGATCCGTCCGCCATTCGTCGTTTGGAAGGTAATCGTTTCACCCGGCGTCCCGTTGCCAAGCTGCACTGCATTTGCAGTATATGTTTGATTGCCCCCAGTCGTAACCGACTCATTAATTCTGATTGTTCCAGAGTAGGTGGCTGGATTAGCTGCGACTGATCCAAGCGGGGCCGTCAGCGTTGGGTCTTGAATGCCCGTCGTCAGAGTTAGACCAGCCAGTGGCCGGACGGACCCAACTGCACCGTTCAAGACAATACTTTGACTTTCTGCACCGGTAAGAGATACTGCGATAAGTTGAAGGCTATGTGTGTTGGCTACCGTATCATCAATACGACCGTTTATCGTGATGGTGGGGTCAACAGACAAGAAAGTACGAGCAGTGCCGTTCGAACCACTGCCGCCAATTTGCAGAGCCCCATTAAACGTTTGAGAGTCGAAGGTAGCAATATCTCCACTTGCGCTGATCGTGCTTGCTGTCACATTCAATCGATAGAAGCTCTGATCGCTCACACGCGCCAGGAAGTCTCCATACGTACCGCGCGTTGCACCTATTTGTCCTGTAAAACTTACAACTCCTGTGCCAGCACCAATACTAACGGACTGCTTATTCGCAAGCGAATTAGCGCTTCCAAGCAACGTTCCATTAAATGCAATATCCGCGTTATTGGAACTAATTTGCATTGGAGTCACGACACCGCCGACAGCAGATCCCGCAGACAATGTGACTGCACCCGTATAGCTTTGAGCGCCAGCGGTGACTAAGTCAGATGCCAACGTGACAGGGCCAACAACCGTTAAAGCGTTCAACGTGATGCCTGGGGACACACTTAAAGTGCCTCCATTAGACGTTAAGGGCCCGGTCCCAAGCGCAGTCGCACTACCCAAAACGACACTCGCCGCATTCAAGTTCACACCTCCGGTAAAGCTATTATCCCCAGCAAGAGTAATAGTTCCCGTACCACCCAGCACCAATGACCCAGTACCTGAAATATTATTTGTAAGCGTAAAGTTAGAGCTATTGTTAAAGCTAATCGCACCTCTATTCTCGATTGTGCTCGTGATAACACCAACTGATGCCGTGTCGTATATCACGTTCATCCCATCTGTAATAACGACTTGACCAACGTTCGATCCCGTTGGAACGGCTCCATCGGCCCAATTGCTTGGAT
>JACCDX011005482.1_pt1 | contig 12051 bp, 21 predicted proteins | sample 7449681 | NCBI WGS metagenome assembly JACCDX01 (sample SAMN15323450, study PRJNA562643) | freshwater metagenome | isolation source: river surface water | place: USA:Blue River Watershed | collected 2017-08-18 | reverse complement strand
TAAATTGACCACTACCGGAGGACTTGGAGGATTGGCCGCAGTCTCTACTAGTGTCGCCTGATATGGTCTATTCATTTTCACTATACCTGCAGGAGTCTCAACATCAATTGCTCCACTACCACAAGTTAGTCCTTTTAAGTTTACATTCTGTTCAGTTTCACAAGTAGGCATAAGCATGACCATACTCGATCCTACTTCATTAACACTCATGACAAAATCTGTTCCTCGAACAGCAATAGCCGCAGTTGGAGTTTTAATGTTTACAGCATTGGGATTATTATGTGCAATGTTTCCGCTAGCATAGCGAACTGTTCCGGCTGTTGCTTTTAATGCCAGTTTTCCTGAACCGCTTTTAGGATCATAAACAAAGTCATCAATAACAAGACTACTCGACTCCGTAACGTTGACAGTGGTATTGTCTTTAAAAGTAATTTTAACTTTTCCATTCTTTGTCTCTACTTTGTCGTTCATTTCGACAACGGTGCCTTTAGATATGGCAATAGAATCTTTACCTCTTTTTATGAGAGCAACTCCTGTGGTTTCAGTGACCGAGCCAACATTAGCCCAGGTTGAACCTGTAAGAAGTATTCCCACTAAAAAGAGGGCGATTCTCATTGCCACTCCTTAGTTCTTCTGTGTGATATTAAAGGTGCCGCCGTTGGCAATCGCCTTTATGTTCAACACATTGTCAATAGTGCCATTCTGACTAATTGTTACGTTGTTTGTTGATCCCATTAAATCAACCCAAATGCTAGAACCAGCAGCACCTGTGCTACGTTGATTGATATGGAACGTATTGGTGTTGCCGTCTACTTTGATAGTTTGTGTGTGCTTGTCACCAATGACATCCATGTAGAACTTGTTGGTATCACCGTATACATCAATAGCACTCTTGATATCAGCACCTGTTCCACGGAACTGTAATTCGTTGGCATCACTGCCTGTATTGAATTTCCAATTTAGGTCAGCAGCCTTACAACCTGTTAGAGCTGTTGTTCCGTCACTGGCATTTCCGTATCCGCAGGCTGCATCAACTTTGTTACTATTTCCTAATTGCTGAATAGTAACTGTAGCACCTTGACCGCTACCGCTAGTTGCGTTAACAACTTCAAGATTAATTTCGTTGTTGTTACCTATCTGTCTAGTTACGATTGTTTGATCGATACCTCTTAGATAGATTGGTCTAGCTGCGCTTCCTTGTATATTACCAGTGCCATCTTGTGTTACATTGACATTAGGGTTTGCTCCACTTTGATCAATAAACACACGATTTGTTGAAGCATTGGCCAATGCCGCAGTAGCATTGGGACTCACAGTAACCATATTAGGAATTACTGGAGCAGTTGGGGCTACTACTGCGGTCTGCGCCAATGCAGATCCGGCGAGAGTAGCAACGATTAATGCTAATAATTTTTGTTTCATTTTAATCCTCCAGAGAACGTTTTGATATTTTTACATTCTCGTTAGTTGTTCTTTCCCTATGTTGATTTTTAATTTCCTCCAGCAGCCTTTCGGTTACCGGACTGTTCCTGTGGTGCGGGAGATGCTTGGGCGGCTCCTTTGCCTTCGGTCTTGTTCTGAACCAACTCATTGGGTTTCTCCTGTTTTTTGAACGCCCATAACCCCTGACGTTCACCTTTTCGTATTAATTCAACGACTGCTGTTTCAATAGCAGAGCGTAATGCATAATTTCCAGGTTCGTTAAAACTTTGGCTCGCGTCAAATTCAAATGCGCGAGTTGCCTGGTTAAAAAATCTTAATGCTGTTACGCCATCTTGGGTGCTTAGTAGATTTTTTTCTACAGTAACCGTGGTTAATACTTCTCCGGTAGTAACACTTACTAACCTTAAACTTATAACCACCAGATCTTGTGTGTATTGTGTGTAAGGGCCAACACCTAAATATCTAGCCCCAGTGCCTCCTGTTAGTGTGTTACTGTTATAATCAACAATAGCACCTTCTAGGATAACTCCAGCCAATGTTAACGGAGGTAACATCTTGGCCTTCTCTCCGTCATAGATCTCACGTGTCTGTTTGATCATCTGACGCTCTTTCAGTAAGTTGTCGAGACCTACTCGTTCAACTACAGTGAACCACTGACGGTTGCCAACTTCCTGCAAACTCTTAATTAGATAGCTTTCAGCACCTTGCGTAACTGCTGTAGAGAACAAGCTCAATGTGTTGCTTGGCTTGCGCTGTCCAGTTTGATCTTTAAAACTGTAGACTGCAACTACCACTGGCGGTTGACTAGGTGCTTCAACTGATGTAAAACTTTTATTAATAACTTCAGATACCTTAGCTTCTTCTGTGATCTCTAATTGATCCAAAGGACGCATAGTAGAACAACCGACTAGACCTGCTACGGCTAAAGTTAGTAAAGATAATTTGAATAATTTCATGATCGATCCTTAAAAACCAAAACTTGCAATAGGCACTGTCACTGTGGTAGTTGTTCCTTTTGCATCGACTACGGTTAAAATAACATGAGTTTCTGTTTTGCGCCATGTTACTGTATTACCGTCTAAGACAAAGTTTCCAGTAGTAGGATTTACACATCCTGGAATTGAACCCCCGTCTGCGGCTGCACAATTATTTTTAAATAGGTTGTTACTTAATTGAGTAGCAAGTTGTGCGTAGACTTGGCTTTGGAATAAATTCATGAATCTATTCAATGGTGTATTAAGTAAGTCAGCTTCTGCTTTTGCTATGGCTGCTTTCTTATCAGATTCTATCGCATCGCGTCGACTCTTCTCGATACTGTCGATAGTTAGGACGTGGCTACTCCATCCTGCACCACTAAACGCTGGATTTTTAAATTGATGGACCAGTTCAGCATGGACCGAGGTTGCAAATGTTAATAACATTACCCCGGTAGTTAATAAGGCTTTCTTCATATGTTGCTCCAAAGTTTTTACCTTCATATTATTTAAAGGAAAAACAGGAGCAGTAAACTGCCTAGTTAACGATGTATAATACCATCCCGAGATATGTTACTTGATGTGCTAGTTGATCAAGACCAAATTGATTCCAAAATAAAGGTTTGGTATTATCTTTACAACCATACTTTACTTTTGTATAATCAATGGCGTAGTGAAGTATGCCTTCGACTACGGCAACAGTTAGAATAACTGATGCACTCACTGAATAAAAAAAGCTATACACTAATAGAGCAATTAATGTAGTCCAAACATGATCTAGGGTATGACTTAAACCAATTAGGTCTAACCATATCCCTTTGCGAACTGTTTGCATGTATGTTTGAATTTTGAAATCCGCATACCAATGCTTTACTTGTAAAAAAAATAATAAAAGAATAATGTCCATGGTATTCCTTATAAGAGTATTTAACTCTTAAGGAAATTAGTAGCACATTTAATGATTTTAGGCTGCGGGCTGTTGACCCATCATTTCCTTGTTACCCAAGGTTTTATGAAGGTTTTTTATACCTGGACTGTTAAATTGTGTGCCCTGTAATGTAGATGTGTTTGGACCCTGTTGAACACCAGCTAAACTCTTAACTCTAGACAGTTCATCTTGTGGTGCAGAATCAGGCGTAGCGGCTGGTGCTGTAGCTGGTGTAGGACGAGTCATAGTTGTTAGCTCAGCTAACAATGGTTCCATGGTAATAGCATTCCAAATCTTTTTGTTATCTCCAGTAGCATGATAGCCCATTTTTACCAAAGATTTACCAGAATTTGCATCTTTAATGTTAATTTCAGGTCTAGGTTCACCTGTTCCGCTTTTACCAATTCTATATTCAACAGTTAAATTAACATTGTCAGAAATTAATTTTTGCATGAGTCCTTTAAAACTATGCACGGTGCTAACACCTTTTTTGCTTAATTTTACCAAACGAATGGTTTCGTCGCCCTTTGTTGAATGATGGACTATCATATCAGCAAGTTTACCAACAACTCCTGCTTCGGTCTTTGCATCGTCGCCAGATAACAATTGACCGAGTTGTTGAGCTGCATGATCATAAGCCTGTTTCCACCATTCGATTTTAGACTCTGGAGGTTTAGTTGGTGGGGTTAATTCTACACCTAAAGGACTGAAGAAGTTTACGGAACTTTGGTAAACACCCTTAACACTTTCAACGTCTGTTGTTAAACTACCTGCACCCTGTTGTCCAAATTGACTGCTGCCTGCTTTTAAACTAATCTGTAAATTCTTTAGGTCTCTACCATTAACACTGGCCTTGATGTCTGTCTTACGACCCTTTTGATCACTCATACCATCGCTTTCTACACGAATCTCATCAACCTTACCATTTTTGTAGAAATAGTCAGCATATCTATCAATTTGACCGCTATTGGCATAATGGACAGCACTCTGTGCTACGCCACTGATATACTCCCAGAATTGGGGTTTCTGCATAAAGATTTTAGTAGGTTCGCGAACAGCCATAGTAAAAGTAATTTTATCAGCTATGGTTTTGTTCTGATCTACTGGAGTATATTCTGTAACTCCTGCAGATACAGCTCCTAATAAAACTTGTTTTAGATCGTCGATAGTAATGTTCTCTACTTTATTATCGCCGCGTTTGATTAATTTAGCTACAACTGCGGCACTAAGAACTGGCTCGGATAAGTCTCCTACATTGCCTTCTGTGCTGCCTTTTTGTCCAGGAGCATGAACAAGTCCACCTTGAATTGCACTATCTGTTCCAGCAATGCTGATAAAAGAACCATTGGGTCTTTTAAAATACCTAACAGTGTCGCCCTTACCGAATTGAACAAAGGGGCTTTTTTTAGGAGCAGCTTCTACCCACTCTAAATCTTCATTGGGATCATAATCTGGAACTGCCTGTTGGATAGCATTAACTAGTGCTTTTCCCTTGTCAGATGCAGTTCCTGCTCTAACTTTGTGCCCATATGAATATTTTTCTGGACGTGTGAAAATACTGGCTTCATCTAAAAATTCAAGTGCTCGCATAATAAAATATTTATGCAAATGTTGACGTATAAGTTTCTGGGAATAAAACCTCGTTAACAAAGCGTATCATTTCTTCTTGAGGTATACCCATAGCAACCATACTATTAATCACGTGAGGATTTTGCTTTTGATAATGACAGTAACGATTCTGAGCCATGTGATAGTCACTGGGCCAATCCTGCGTTTGTCCTACGTTTTTAAGATAGTAGTCTAGGCTTTTGTTTGCAATATTACAAAGATCATCAAGTTCGGCACCTTCTTGTATATTACCCGCGGCAATCATACTAGGACTAAAAATAGCCTTAGCCCAGGGTGGTAGTTCTCTAGGTTTACGCCAGCCATAGTTTTCAGTTTCTTTAGAAAACCATTGCATCATAAAATGACTAGGGTCTCCGCCATTGCTAAAGTCGTGGAAGGCCCCTGTAATTTTACTAGGTCCGCACACTGCATCAAATCCAAATATAGGACTTGGGTCGTTGAAGTGTGCAAATACAGTGGTATGCAAAATATAAATTTTATGTTGGTTTCTAAAATCTACTATTTCTACATGAGCTCGTCGATAACTAGAACTTTGAAATAGATAATTCTGCCAGCCGTTGTTATTTTCACTTGAGTAGTTTGTTCCTGTGGCACTAAATTTATTAATGAACGTCAGTGCAAGGTCCTCAATCTTATCCCAAACTGGCATCATATTCCTTCATCATACGAATAGCCCAGTCAAAGGCTATGTTAGCTTCTTCAGCCATGCTGTCGTCTAACTTAGCACGAATATTAGTCATCAGTGTAGGAACATCTTTAAATTCTAGATTGCGATGGGGCGCATCTACAATTTTTTTAATCATTTGCCCACCAAACATATCTCCCATATGCCACACATAAAGATGTGCCATAACACGTTTAGGATCTCGGCTAATACTTAAGATATAGTTATAATACTCTATAACTGTAGGATTATAACTGGGAGTAGCGTCTTTGTCCTTCATCTCTTGAAAATCGAGATACAGATAAAATGCTCTACGAATATCTGGAAGATCTCCAAGTAGCCCATTCGCGCCTGCGGCTCCTTCTATTGCATGATAAAAAAGAGATTTTTGATAGGTCCAGTCTGCCCATAATGATGAAGGCAGGGTCCTTGCGAACACTGCCTTCATGAATGGAGTAGACTCAGCTTCTTTGTGTTTTTCTGCTGTTAAGTCTTTTAATGCCATTTAAATCCTCATTCCGGTTCTACTTTAATTATCAAAGGCCAACCGTGTGAACGAGCAAGATTGGTTGCTTCAATGGCCTTTTGTTCGGCAATTTCGTAGGTAAAAATACCAGCAACTGCACTACCCTTATTATGAATAGACAGTGTTAATTCTAGTGCAGATTTTTGATCATGCCTGAATATAGAAATTAACATTGAAATGACAAACTCGATAGGTGTAACATCGTCATTGCAGACTACTACTTTATACTTGCCCGGTTCTTGAACTTTCTTAGTAGTTTTTGTTTGTTTCTCAATAATGGTATCTGTAGACATATTAATTCTTTCTTTAAATGGGGGCCGTAGCCCCCATGGTATTTACTCAGCTGTGATTTTTAGAACTCGAGGTTTCAGTGCTTCTGGAACAACACGAGTCAGTCCAATAGTGAGAACACCGTTCTTAATCTTGCCTTCACCTACTTCCATGTGCTCTGCAAGAGTCCATGAACGAGTAAAGTCACGACTTGCCAATCCACGATGTAGGTATTGTGTATTAGCATCATCATTTCGTTTTCGCTCACCCTTGATGACCAGTTGATTCTGATCAATTTCAACAGTAATTTCCTCCGGTGTGAATCCTGTAACTGCAACTTCGATCTCGTAAGAGTCTTCGCTGTGTTTTAGGATGTTGTATGGGGGATAACTGTTATTGATTTGATTTGCGAAACGCTGTTCGAAGTTATCAAACAAACTATCAAATCCAAGAAGTGCTTTGTTTAAAGCATTGGTGTCAAAACGAACAAGTTGATTCATAATTTTCTCCTTTAATAAGTAAGAATCATTTGGGCCCTATGCCCTACATTGAACCATAAAGTATTCAATGCATATATATTTATACTATTTTTCTTCATCTTTGTCAAATATTTGTCCTTCGACATGATCTGCTACAGGCTGTCTAAATTTTAGATATTTTTCTTCGTAGTCTTTTCTGCTTTTTTCAGCATCGTATTCTGCAACAGATGCGCTTTGGATAGCTTTAAAAATAGGATGTAGCAGTTTCTGCATTACCCTCTTGCCCATTTCATCCATAACTTTTTCAACGGGTTCTCCTTCGGCGATTCGTTGCAAAGCCCAACCGTGCTCATACATTCTAACACGTTCGGACCAAGATTCGTAATTTTCACCTTCTTTGATTTTCACGACATAAACCTGGAAACAGTTTCGACAGTTAATTGTTCATCGGGGACTATTTCGGCATTCCATCTCAAAGCCATTAACAAGGCATCTTTGTTACTTTTGAAAACAAATTCCATATAATGGACATTGGCATGGGTTTCGAATCTGTCCCCAGGCAACCCAAAATATTCGATTGCCCAGGCACAGATTTCATTCCACATAGACTCGTTATCGTAGTTACGATTCCAAGATATTCGAACAGTAGAACTCATACTTCGAAATACAAACCCGAAACAAATCCGTTGTCTTCTTCCCAAGGGAGGTATCCTCTGGGATTGCAGATAACACGGGTGTCGCCAACTTTATAATCTACAGGATCATGAACATGTCCATGAACCCATGCTTTGATGTTAGGGTTATCTAAAATCAAATTCGACAAGTCCGAAACATAGGCACCGTTACTCAATTCACCTTTGTATTTGTCGTTGATGCTCAAATGGGTAGGACCCATATGAGTGATAACAACCACAGGTAAGTCAGCATGTTCCTTGACCTTTTCTTCGATATAACGCTTGCTTTCAATATGCATCTTAACAGTGTCTGCGGGACGCATTTTGTGGTATGCATTATACTGAGGATAATGATAAGTGATCACACGATAGTCATTCATGTAGTTTTGCATAGAGTGAAGGGTAAGAGGATCACCCTTGTTCATGTCGGTCCACAATGTAGCACCAACAAACAAAACATCCTCATAGACTTCGCATTGGTTTTCGAGTAGTGTTACATTTTTTGGAAGAACACGCTCGAGTTCAGTTTTTGTTTTCCAAAACTTGCCGTGATAGTGTTCATGGTTACCCATAACATAAAACACTTTTTTGTATTTGGCACACTCAAACTCAAAGAAGTCATAGCAAGGAAAACTACCACCTGTATAAGGCAGTGGTTTTGTGCTGTGATATTCTCTAACCAATTCACGAGCTTCACAAGCATCACCGGCGATAATGAGAACATCACCGCCCGGCATTTCCAAATGCTTGCTGATGTCTAAATGTAAATCGCTAACTAGTGAAATTTGCATATTTTGCTCCTATGGTTAATTATACACTAATCCAAAAATAAAGTCAATGGTTTTGTATGGGTAAATAAAAGTATGAACAAATTTAAAAAAGCACTTTGGATGGCCCTAGGATTCTTATTTCTAGGTATAGCTTACATTGGAGTAGTCACTCCTGGAATTCCTTGGTCTACACCAAGTTTAATTGCAGCCTATTGTTTTGCCAAAAGCAGTGAACGTTGGCACAATTATATTATGAATCACAAACTGTTCGGTCCTTTTATTCGCGATTGGCAGGGCGGACGAGTGTTTCCAACCACAGCCAAGTGGGCCATGTTTATTTGCATGGATATAAGTTTACTTATTATCTGGTTCACAACCTACAATGTAAAATTAACTGTAGGCGTAGGACTATTCATGGCTTTCTGGATGATTTGGGCTACCAGATATCCCGGAAGTCGAGAAGAAGCAAATCGTAGAAAAGAAGCCGGGGAAAAACTAGGCTGGCTGAAATAATCAGCCTAGTTTGGCACTCTGCCTTAGCAAGAACATAGTAACATCAGGTCCTTCGAGTAAAGCACATTCGCTTGGATACTTGTTATGACCAGAGCTTCTAGGGTTTGCTCCCACTCTAGCAACCTTAATCATTTTAGGATTAAGTTTCTTAATGGTGCCGATCATAAGCTGATTATGATGTGCAACTGCTACACAATCACCTAATTTAAGAAGGCGGCCTAGACAATCCTTATGTTCAATAGGAGTAGTCATTCTTCAGTTCCATCATCGAGCTGAGATTTAAAGAACTCAAGTTGGTCAATGAGATTCTGAACACCTGCTTTGGTCATGGTAATTTCGCTGTAGCCCATTTGGAATGCTAATCGATTCTTATCAGTAATACCAAAGCGATAAAAGACTGTAGCAGGCTTTTCTGGTTCTGGAGCAGGCGGAACGACATAGGGCATTTTTGGCTGTTCCTTAGGTTCCGGAAATGGAACTACATTACTCGGTGTTTTGTTTTTTTTAAACCAATCAAACATATTACATCTTTCCAAAAGCACCAGGCTTGCCAGCATTGGGGTTTTCACAACGAACACCTTTACCAAACTCATCTAGAATTTGACGAGGCTGACCGTGCTCACCAATAACAAACTTATAGCCTTCGATACAACGGCTTTCGGTCATGCCATTAAGGCCCCAACTGACAGAACTATTGCCAGTAGCAAATCCGACAGCATTGAAGATCATTGTAAGAACAATGAGTCCAATGACAATAAAAGTCATCAGTTCGATAAGAGTAAATCCACGCTGTTTCATCCCTTAACTCCTTTGATATAACGCCACCCAAGTCGCTCACCACTGTAGTAAAATAACTTGCCGTAATAGACTTGAAACTGTCCCATTTCGGGCTTCAATAGGTCCTTGTCACGAAACATATATTCCTTTAGCCATACTTGACTGAATTCTTCTACTGTCTCAAACACCCGATCACGCCACCATCGACTCACGGGATCCACTACTCGAACTTGAAAACCCTCGGTAACTTCTATAAACAAGTAGCCATTTTCTCTTGGCGTATCAGGAATATAGTAGTGACCAGCAGGAATTTTCATTCGACAACACCAAAATGTTCTTTAATCTTTTTGTGAAGGAACCCTTGATTGTATCCATACCCATCGTGCCTGATAGTTTCAGTTTGTAATACATTACAACATTCCCTTACAATTAACTCGACGAATTTTTCGTGATCAAAGTTACTGTAAGGGCTATAGCACTCTAGCGCCAGCTGTTTAACTCGTTCGTTCATATCACTTAGGCAACATCAACGATGTCATATTGCTAGGAACAACAATAGTCTGAACCTTGCCGTTCTTGATGCCTTCGGAGATATTGAGTGCAGCCTGGGCATTCATGAACGCGATAGAACTGGCGCTGTTGTTAGCCAAAGCAGCCATACGGCGTGCTTCTGCTTCAGCAGTCTTAACTTCCACTTCTTTCTGCTTGAGCTCGTTCTTAGCACGAACCAAATCGTTGGCACTAGCAACAACACTATCGGCAGGCACAACATTGCGGATTAGAACCTGGGCGATGCTGATGCTACCATCCAACTTTTCTTCAGCAAGGTTTCGAACAATTTCTTCCTTGATGAAGTTTTCCATTTCACTGCGATTGTCTGCCATGTCCAAGGCTTCATACTTACGAGCGGCCTTGTAGATGGCATTACGAGCATTTTGGACAATGTAGTTATACATCAGGTAAACATCGCCTTTGAACTCTGCGTGGAAGGCACGGTTCTTTTGGCTGTAGAGCTCAGCTACTTGCTGACTGTTGATATTATAAACAACCACAGCATCCAAATCCTTCATGGTTGAGTTATCTTTGGCCACCGGGGTCATGTCGTTCAGTGTAACGTTGACATCCTTGATCGGGAATGTCAGCACATCACCAATCAAAACCTGATTGAACGAGCCGGGTAGCAGTTCACCTTGTTGAACTTGCTTGTCAAAGCCAACTCGGACACCAACCTCCCCGGTTTCAATACGAGTGCAACCAGTCGCCAAAATAGCCATACCCAAAACAGTGGCTGTAAAACCAAAACGCTTCATTTCAAATTTCCTTAAAGTTAAAAGAGGATTACAGTTCCAATCATGATTGCAATTGCAACTGATGAACTAATTATAGCATAGACTGCGGCTTTTGTCAAGTTAAGAGCCTGTGCTCCTGAGAGCTTTTGGACTCCCAGGATACCTGCCCAAATTAGGGCAGTTAATATTACGAAAAGTAAAACAATTCGAATCATAATCAAACCGCAGTTGGGTTAGGCCACTGGCCTGCTGAACTTTCAACATTGGCATTTTCTTGCACAGGTGCAGTAAATGCCTGTTCAGGATCAACACCGAGCTCACCAATAACTTCGTAGCGGCAAGCACGGCCTTTAGCACCGTTGTAGTCGCTGGGAATAGAGACAACATCGGCAGGATTAACCTTCACAATAACTGTCCGTTCACCACCAAAGTGGTTCAAGTAGCTCATACCACAGAAGTGGAGACCAGTAGAACAGGTATTGTCCTTGTTGTCGTCGACCTTGTTACGTTCCATTTCAACAATCTTTCCAACGGAGTTATCCATTGTGCCGCTATGGACATCGAAGAAGTTGTCACGGACTTTCTTGTAAGCAAGGAAGTGGCCGTCCGGGGTCAACGGCAAATTGTTCTTTTCCAAGAATCCATAGAGCTCATCCACTGCCCGCTTGCTGGGGTTACGGAATAGGTTCTCCATAAACAGAACGAACGGAGTAACGTCAAACCCTTCCTGGAGCATGGCAACCATACGGACAGCCAGTGCGCCGTTGAGTTCTTCACCCTTCCAGAACAGCTTCTCGCCTTGGATGCTGACATTGCCTTGTCCATAGTTGAGCACGACCTTTTTCGGATCGATGATCTCTTTGACTTGATCCCAATCACCTGCCTTGATGGCATCTACTACCTTTTGATAGGTAATATGGGTTTTGGAGATCGTGTGCGGCTTATTGCCGATAACGACGGTAACATTATTACCTTGGATTACAAACGGATAACTCATTTTAGATGCCTTTCTTAGCGTCAATTAAATTTACATACTCGGCAATGTCGCTTGCCTCAACGCGGTAGGTTCTCAATTTGTACAGCAAAGGATACCTACGGTTAAATTAATTTGCTTC
>JACCDX011640744.1_pt1 | contig 12052 bp, 18 predicted proteins | sample 7449681 | NCBI WGS metagenome assembly JACCDX01 (sample SAMN15323450, study PRJNA562643) | freshwater metagenome | isolation source: river surface water | place: USA:Blue River Watershed | collected 2017-08-18 | reverse complement strand
TATTTACCTAATAAACCAATGATATTAACAATAGAATTAGATGATCCATATAATAATAGATTAAATAATATATTAAATGACACGGAAATTGATATCGTAGAATGAGAGCTATGTTCTAGATACTATTGGAATTATTATTATTATTGTTATTATTATTTGTAATATAGTTGTAAATATCATACTTCCAAATGCTGCTTTTGAATAATTATCTTTAGTATCTTTTATTTCCATTAAATTAACAATTACTCCTGATATATTTGATATTATTGTTCCAATTAATAATATATAAAAGAACGCATTGGCCACTTTATTTATATCGGAGTATATATATGCTACTACCGTTCCAATAAATAATAATGGTGAAAATATACTAGTTATTATATTTTGTGTTTTCCAACCCATATATATAAATAATTTAGATTATTTATATATTAAGCCGCCATCATTGCTAAACCTAATTTAAAACCACCTAATAATGTAGATACTTGAACAAGTAATGAAAATATTAAACCAACATTTTCTTTGGTATTATTATCGCTCCATTTTTGTAATTGAAGTGAATTTACTGCTACACCTGCTATAGAAGATGCTATCAATAATAAAATAAATATGTATATTATAAATTTAGGTAAAATAGGATTGCCTTGTTTATCTACAGCTAAAGCTGATGCAACTATTAAAACAAGGACTAATACAAATAATAAAATTGAGAATGTTGTAGTAAGGGTATGTTGAATTTCCCAAGCCATATATAAATAATTTAGATTATTTATATATTTATTTTTTTATATATAATTTAACGTCTTAAAACTTGAATTACTAAAACACCGAGATAGACGCTAGCGGCAGCTGTTGTTAATTGAAGTATTAAACCAAATGCAGTGTTAAAGCCAGTTGTGCCTCTTTCAGCACCATCTGCTTTGTTTAATGCAATGGCATTAACAATAAATCCAGATAATGATGAAATTAATGATAATAATACAAATACGGCAGGAACAATTATGTGAACTAATCCATTAGCGTGTGCCATAAATAAAACAATTACTAAAACGAGTAATGATACAGAGAAAATAGTGGTAGTTGTGTGTTGGAGCTCAAGTGCCTCAAGCATATATATAATAATTTAGATAAAAAATTTATATATTTTTTATATATTTTTTATATATTTTTTATAATTAAATTAATTTGATATAATTATAAAAATTCGTTTATAAATATCCTAATAAAAATCCAACATGCGATATCATTTTTTTATGTGCTTCAGGTGATATAGTTTGTCTTATAAATGAAAATTTTGAATCAAATAATTTATCATTTGCACTTTTCATTGATTCTTTAAACTCTTCTAAATTTATATAGTTATTTATAATACTTTTATTAGCTTCATAATTAGTTTCATCATAATTAATAGTTGATACTAATTGTCTATTATTATCATAAATATATAATGTTCCTTTTTTATCACCAGTTATATTTATTATAATTTTTTTATTATTTAATTGAGTATATCTAATAGTTAATACATTTTCATTAAAAATAATATCATATTTTTGTGGAACACCTATATTCATTTCTTTTGCATTAAATCTATTATTATTTTTTAAAGCTAAATATTTATTTTTATATTTTAAATATTTTTGTTCGTAGTTCATATAATATAGTTTATATTAAAATTGAATAATTTTTAATATAAATATTAAATGAATACACTTAATGGATTTTGAATATACTAATGTTAAAAATATATATGAAAACATTGCTGTTGAGTTTTCAGATAAAAGATATAATAAATGGGATTGGATTGAAGAATTTATAAATAATAATAAAAAAGGTTCAACTATATTAGATGTGGGATGTGGTAATGGAAGAAATATGATAAATGATAATTATATTTTTTATGGTATTGATAATTGTAATAATTTTATTAATATAGCAAGTGAAAAGAAATTAAATGTATTATTATCTGACATGACTAAAATTCCATTTATTAATAATTATTTTGATGCAATTATATCTATTGCCAGTTTTCATCATTTATCAACTATAGATAGAAGAGAACAATGTTTGAATGAACTAAATAGAATTCTAAAACCAAATGGACAATTATTATTATCTGTTTGGTCTATTAATCAATCTCATAATAAAAAATTAAATAATAAATTTATTCATGGTGATAATATTGTTCCTTGGAAAGATAGTAAAGGAAATATTAAAGGAAATAGATATTATTATATTTTTAATATAGAAGAAATAAAACAATTACTAGAAAAATATTTCGTTATAGAAAATCATTTTTGGAATCATGGTAATGAAATTTTTATATGCAAAAAAATATAAACTACATTGCATTATTTTTATCTTCTTTGTATGCATATAATAAATATATACCAGCTAAAATAAATATAATAAATAAAATAGGAGCAAATATAGCACCACTTAGACCTGTTCTATATAACATTCCTTTATTTGTATATGGATTGATTAATACAACGGCATCATTATCATCTTCATTTTTTATTTTATTATATCTTTTAATATTAAAATATGCAGTAGCTATTGATAATCCAAATGTAATTAATAAAAATATTAACAATGTAATAAATAATGTATTACGTGGTTTATATATAGTAATAATATATATAAAAATAAGTGAAATCAATAATCCAATATAAAAAAATATAGTTACAGCGTAATTAACTGGTTCCCATGCATTTGTAGACATATATAATAATACATAAAAAAATAAATATAATTAAATTACTATGACATATCATAATCCAAAAGAAATAGAAAATAATTTTATATCCAATAATATAAAAATAATAAAAGAAGAATATTATAAAATAATTTCAACAACATTTATAAAAAAAAATACTATAATATTAATTGAAACTCCTTTATTTAATTTATTTGGTTTAAAAATTGATAATATGATTATTCAAATGTTATATTTATTATTAAAAAACAAAGATAATAACTACATAAAAGAATTATATCCTCGCGAACCATTATTATTAATAAATAATAATTCTCCGTATAATATAAATTTAATAAAAATAATAAAAGAATATTATGATAATAAAAAAAAGAACTTTATATTAGGATTTAATAAAGAAACTATATATCAACACTACTATAAATATTTATTTAATGCTTTTTCGATGTATTCATCGCCGGTTATCTTACCTATTGGTGCAATGATGAATCATAGTTGCACTCCAAATATAAAATTCTATGAAAAAAATAATGCAATGTATTTTGAAACAATTAGAGATATTAAACCAAATGAAGAATTAAATTATAGTTATTTAAGAAATTATAAATATTCAACAAATAAAGAAAAATATGAATATTTAATTAATCATTATAATTTTAAATGCGCTGATTGTGAATGATATTTAATTATTATATCAATAGCTTCGTTATTATAATTTGATATATTATATATAATATTTGATTCAATAATATTATTATCAATCAATTTAACAATCATATTGATTTCCTCTATTGTAAAATCATACTCAATAAATGTATGTGCTTCTCTAATGTCTATTACCTTTATAATATTTTTAAATACATATTTTTTAATATAAGGCCATTTAATAATATTATAAATAATATCTAATGGTATATTCATTTCAATATAATCATCAATAATATCTTTATTAATACCTTCATATTCTTTACCAAAAAAATATACAAATAAATCATCAAATGTTGGTTTATTTATAGATTTCATATCATTTTTTAATTTTAACATTAATTTAATAGTATCATCCCTAAACATACAAATTTCATTTAGCTTTTCATAACAAATGAAATTATTGTTTAATAAATAATATATTTTATTAATCTTATATCTAGGTAAATACATTAATTTTCTACAGGTATAAAAAGGAACACTTAGGTTAAATAATTTATAATAATTATTTGTATAATATTCATTTTTAATGATATGTATAAATAACAAATAATTTTTATCAATATCATTAGTTTTAATAAATGTTTGTTTTATTAATAAATTATTACAATTTTTAATAATATCATAACAATTAAATTTAATATATAATAAACATTTTTTATTAACCATACTCAAATTAATAATAGAATATATATCTAAATATTTTAATATATTAAAAGATAATTCAAGAGGTATATCGTCGAATTTCATTATAATATAAAATTATAATAAAAACCATAATAAAATCAATTTTTCTAATTAATATAATAATATGAAAATTGTATCAACATTTATTCAACCACTAAAAGATATAATAGAGAAAAAATATATTGAATATACAAATAGTTATTATGATTTAGATATGTTAAATAAATTAGATGATTTTTTAAAATACGATGTAAAAACAATCTACCTAATTTATAGAAAAATATATAAAGCTAAGTTTAAAGTAGGTATATTTTCTCATTCTGGTTTATTAATAGAAATAAATAATGAACAAGATTATAAATACTTTATATTAGAATATGGTTCAGGTTCTAATAATCAAAAAGATATTATACATTTAATACCAATTTCAATAAAAAACATAAAAGATAATAAAATATATGATAATGATATTGTATGGAATATTAAAAATAAAACAGAAATTAAAAATAAAATAACATTATTAGAAGTTTATAATATTATGAAAAATAATATGATAAAATATAAATATAATTTGTATAATTGGAATTGTCATATAGCACAAGAAAAAACACGAGAAGCATTAGGAGAGAAATTAAATAATTATAATAAATATAAATATAGATTATTGATACATTTTATAATTTTTTTATTATGTATTGTAATTTTATTATATTTATTTAGTAAAGGAATTAAAATAATTATAAATAAATGTGCATAATACATTGTGTAAAAAATATATTACTTCTACATAATGGACAATTATTAGAAGTATTCGTCCAAGTTTTTATACAAGTATCACATACAATATGAGTATTATGGCAATTTAATTCAAGCATATTTGATTTCTTCTCATAACAAACACAACATTCATGATTATTATTATTAGTATGTGATTGGAGTTTTATATTTTTACTAATAAAAAACTCATCCACTACCATTTGTAAATTAGAATCATTTATATTGTATGATATGATTTTATTATTTTCAATAACAATATTAAAATTATATGGAAATATATCTGTTAACCATTTCACAATATTAACAAAATTATATTTACATAATTTAATAAAAAGATTATCAATATTATAATTAGACACATTTAATTGAACAAATGCAATATGTAATACCGTATCTAATATATTTTTATTTGGATCAGTATTTATACATATAGCATCAAACAATTCTAATTTATCTAAATGTGCAAAATATTTTATTGATATATATGTATATAAAATACAATTTCCATCAAATATAATATTTTTAAATAATTCATATATTCTTGAAGCATTTAAATCTATTTTTTTTAATAAATAATGAATAAATTTATAAATAATTTTAATATTTTGAACTGTATAATTACTATTATATAGTTCTCTAATAATTTCTTCCGTTTTGTTTGAAATAAATGGAAATTCTTGTATTAACCAATCAATAATTTCATAATTAACATAATTTTTTTGAAGTATATTATAAAAAATATATGTTTTAATTGCATCATCATCATAATTATAATTGTGATGAACATATTTAATTTTATCTAAATCATTTGGAACATAATAATTCTTAATACTATGAAATTTGTATTCCAATGTATTAATAATTATCATTAATTGCTCCATATTCGCATTTGATAAAATTGTTATAATTTCTTCGTTATTTAATAATAACAGAAAGCTTTCAAAATTGTTTTTTATTTCCAAAGAAGTTTGATTATCCATATATAATGATAACCAATGATTTACTATATCTATTTTAAATTTATTAATAAATATAGTATTATTAGTATTATTTAAAATATGAACACATAAATCATAATCTACAATATTTACCATTTTATTGATAAATAATCGCGTATCATTATTACTAATTTCATCAATAATAGATGACACAATAGAATAATCACCTGTGTTTTTACAATTAAATATTTGTCCAATAGAAATATTTACATGACTATTTGGAGAAAGCCTGTTAATGTCAGGAACGTGTTTCTTGTCCATATCATATTATAATATAATTCTATATATATACTAATAATTTCAATTTTTTATTATATATAGCTAAAGCTATATATAATAAAAAATTAGGTGAAAGAACTTTAGTTCTTGAGCTCAATTTTTTATAAAAGATATAGTTCATGAACTATATCTTTTATAATTAATTATTATCTTTCTAGCCGTCTATTAAAATAAATTTTACAATGTAAAATTTATTTTAGACAGGCTAGATAATTTCAATTTTTATGGGAAATATTAGATGAAGGAGCCTAAGGCTACTTGATTAATTAATAATTATAATCTACGTAATTAATAATAATGTTTATAACACTATCTAATAATTTTGGTCATTTTATAAAAATATTAATAATAATAATTTTAATAATAATATTATTAACAATTGGATTATATAATTTTACAGATGACACTGATTTTGCAAATTTACCACTCAAAAATAAATCTAAAATAATAGATGAAAGATTTATTTCATTATTTTATTATAATTGTTCCACTCATGGTGGTTTAGGTGATGCAAGAATATATCCAATCTCTAATTTTGCTAAATTATACACATCATTTTATTTAATAATTGTTATAGCAGGTATATTTACAGTAATAGATATTTAATATTAATATTAACATATTCTATATTCTAACAAGTCTGTGCATATATTTATAAATGATAAATTATCATCTGCGCTATTAGTGTTTTCCTTATTTTCCTTATCTTCTTCATCATCCTTATTAATCCAGTTAATTTTAATATTATTATAATTTTTATATTGAAAATAATTATTAATTATATAATTATCTGTATAAAATGCTATATGGAATGTTGAAATAATAATTAAACTTAATATAGTTAAATTAAATAATAATATTGATATTTTAAATAAATTAAAATTATAATTAATAATATCAAATATAAAATTTAATAAAAATAATATTTCATAAAATAAAAATAATGATAAACTTGAAGCATAATTATTATCAAAATATACAACTATTTTATAAATCGAATAACTACACATAATAATAGTTCCATACATTTGTGCTGATAAAATAAAATGATAATTATTATATGTTCCAAATAAACTATATACTAAATATATAAATCCGATATAAAAATTAACATTATAATATAACATAATTAATGTATCTATAAAATTAATATAGTTATCTAATATTCTTTTATATTTAATCGGTAGATTGATTTCATCAAATGACATTATAAAATATAATTATTTAATATTTAACATATTTTAATCCTTTTTTTTTCAAATTATTAATTTCTTTAATTAATTTATTTATAATTATTTCTTGATTCATAATTTTGTCTTTTAATTCACAATGATTTAAAAAAATTTTATGTCTAGCATTTTCTTCTAATAATACTTTATACATCAAATAGTATCTTGAGTTCATTTTTATTTATATAAATATAATTTTATATTTATATAACTTTGAAATTAATAATATTAATATTAGCATCTATAGTCGGCGCCTAATTCGCCAGAGCATGCATTTCTTTGAGATAAAATAGAGTGCATCATGCGAATAATTGCAGATTTCTGCCATTCTTTTTCTGCTTCATTTAACTCTTTCAAAAGATTACGACACGCATATGGTGAAACTTCTTGAAGAGGAATTCCTTCTTCAAAGGGAAGCTCTTCAAAAGGAATCTTTTCTGCCTCCATATAATTTCTTCTAGAAACATGTCGAACTATTTGACGACGAATGGGTGGCGGTGATGAAATATGTTCTTGCATTTGAAATGGAGTAGATGGAAAAACAGCAATGAACGATTGTTCCTCCTGCTCCTGTTCCTGTTCGTGCTCATATTCTTCCTCATTATCTTCTGGAATATTAGGCAAAGGCGGAGTAAATTGTTTCCTTTGGGGCAAACCAGGTGGATGAGTGTCAACATCCATAGACATACCTGTAGCTTTAAATATGGGTGAATTGTCTTCAGTATCCATTTGCACTAGACTTTTTAATAAAAGGATATATATTATCAAATAATTTCAATTTTTTATTATATATAGCTTAGCTATATATAATAAAAAATTAGGTGAAAGAACTTTAGTTCTTGAGCTCAATTTTTATAGAATTAGATGAAGGAACCTAAGGCGACTGAATTCAATTTTAATAACCGTAGGTTTATAAAAGATATAGTTGAATTATTAATGGGTAATAGTATCTAATAATATTATCCAATTATGTATAATATTCATATTATGACTAATAGTATTATTAAAATATTTACTAAATATACCTTTTAACTTATTAGATTTATATATTAATTCGCGTAATAATATATATTTCAAATGCAACATAATATTTTCATAATAAATCATATATTCATTTATTTTAGATTTATTACTAAAAACTAAATGAAATATATTTAATATAATTATGAATTTATGAAAATTATAATCTTTTCTTTTATTATTTATACATAACATTTCTAATAAATATTCTAATATTCTAGCAAAATAGGGTTCATTATTACATTCAATATGATTAATTAGGTCAAATTTTTTATTATAATCAATATAAATCTTAAAATATGGACAATAATTATATATAATATGTCTATATTTACATTTATTTATTAAATTTATTTTATAACAAAAAAATTTATCTTCATTACATTTACATTCATTTCCAATGTAATTATCAAATATATAATCCATTATATAATCTATTAATTAAATTAATATATTATTAGTTTATAAACTAAATTAATTTTTATTTTCATCATTATGAAATATACTACCTATTGAACCATTTATTTCATCTTCAGTTGGATATCTTCCATGAATTTTAAAAAATGACTGTTTAAATTTTTCTATAATATGATTTTCATTATCTTCAGTAGTATCTTCTTCTTCTTGTTTATTATTTTCTTGTTCTTCATTATTTATATCTATTATTTCTGATTCTTCTTTAATAGGTAATGGATTAAAGTGAGTAATCATATTTAATCTTTCTTCTTTTGTCATTTGAAAAACATTAGTAGGAATAATAATATCACATATTTCTGGTTTTGAAAAATCATCATTATTCATAAATGTTTTATTAAATTCAAGTATTATTTTCTTTGGTATCATTGGAGATAATTCTAATAATCTATCATATTCTTCTTTAGCCATTGATATCATATCAGCAGGATTTATTCTGTCTAATGGATGTTTTGCTAATTCTGTTTTAATATGACGATAATATTTACCCCAAGAATATGATGCAACCCTATGTCCTTCATTCATTTCAGATACTTTTAAAAATTGTCCAATAGTAGTAACAATAGCAGCAAAAATATTTAGTCCACCTGTTACCATAACAAATATATTTCTTTTGCCTTGATCTGTAATTTTATCTTGTGCAAAATTAGCTGTTCCTGTTAATGTAGATATAATAATAACAGGAATAACAAAATAAGTATGTCTTTGTTTATAAACAGCATGGCTTTTAGCATGTAATAATTCATAACATTGAGCTTTATCTGCCCAGTCTTTTAATAAATTTTCTTCTTCTTCTTTCCAATAGTTTCTTTTACTTTCCATTAATTATATTAATTAATTATAGAAAAAAAATTGATTTATTTAATATATAAATATTCTTATACATAAAAGTCTATTGAGAATGGCTCACAATTACCAGGAACCAGTTAATAATGAAGAAAGTTTTACATGTGATGTGTGTGATAAAAAGTTCAAAACACTCCATAACTTGAGAACTCATACGAGACTTCATACTGACCCCATTAAGTGTCAGTATTGTGATAAACAATTCAGTCATGAGTCTTCTAATTATAGAATACATTTGGCGAAGCATACAGGGGAATTAAATCACCGTTGCAAAATATGCGACACTAAATTTATTTCCAATACTGCTTTAACTCTTCATCTTCTAAAAAATCATCCAGAAACTATTGAGAAAATGAGCGATTACGCTTTTTATTCATCTCTTCCTGCTGAGTACAGACCATTTACACATATGAATGGATTGGATATGTTATTTAAAGCAGCACAACATGTTGATAATCAATAATAATTAATTTATAATTTATTATATAATTTATTATATAATATATTATAATATTATGAATCTTGAAGATTGCACTAAAGAAACTCCAGAATTTAGTTTGTGTGGTTCTACATTATTAGGAAAAGTAGTCGAGTGTTATGATGCAGACACATGCAAAATTGTATTACCTGTTCAAAATAATTTTTATAAATTTACATGCAGATTAAGTGGAATTGATACTCCAGAAATTAAACCTAGAAAAGATAAACCAAATAGAGATAATGAAATAATGTGGGCAAAGAAAGCTCGTGCTGAATTATTAAAAATGATATGCTTTAATGATAGCTTTAATAATTTAGATATAAAAAAAGAAGAAGTTATTAAACATTTAGAAATAAATAAAAAATTAATTAAAGTAAAATGCTTAGACTTTGATAAATATGGTCGATTATTAGTTGAATTATTTTATAATGATGAAACTGACTTTTCATTTAATAAATCATTTAATTCATTATTAGTTGAAAAGGATTTAGCTGTATGTTATGATGGAGGGACTAAGAAAGCACCATGGATAATATAAAAATTTATTATATTATTTATCTATTTCTAAATTTTCATTATTGATTATCGAAGGATTATGGAAGGATTATCAAAAGATTATCAAAAGATTATCTTAATAATCATTTTTCACTTTATGAATTTTAGTCCTAATATTTCATATAGATGATGCGCTACTAAATATTTTATTATATAAATTACATGTATATCGTTCACTTTTAACCATAATATAAATAAAATAGATTTCTTATTCTTATATAATTTGGTTAAATAAAAAAAGTGAAGGTTCACTTTTCACTTTAGCAAGGGGATTTTATTAATTTTTAACTAAATGTTTTACTGTATTTCTATTATTATATAACAGGTGATTAATATCGTTTCTAATTTGTTTATTAACTATGGGTTTATCATCATTATCATATCTATCATCTATTATTGTTTCTATTGTTTTTTTAACATTTTCAGATAATTTATTTTTATTTTCTTCATAAAATTCTTCAATATCACATACTTTATACTCTATTAATAAATCAATTGCTTCTTCTTTATTAGTTAATTTAAAAATCTTTTTATCTTCATTATAGAGATACAATGAATTTGTTTTTTGATTTGTTAAAACAATAGAATGTAATTCGGGATATTTAGGATTAAAATGCGCTTTTTCAATTAATTCTAATATAGCTGTATTTTTTTTATTCAATATATCTATTTTTTCTTTTTGTGTAAATAAATCTGTTAAGTTTTCTTTACCCAATTGAATAATGTTAATATTATTAATATTATTATTATTAATTGTATTATGACTATTATTATTACTATTAGTATTAGTATTAGTAGTATTATTATTATGACTATTATTATTACTATGCATTTGTGTTAACAAACTATTTATTTCATTAATTGTTTTCTTATTTACTTTATTTTTATTTAATATTTCTAATATTTTTTCATTTATATTTACTTGAGTAGGAATAATTTCAGTATTATTTTTTGGATTTTTTTTACATATTTTTTCATGTCTAAACATATTTTTATAACATGAATATGTTTTATTACAAAAATTACAATTTTTTCTATCAGTTTTTTTAGGTCTCTCATTTAATGATGATAAATGATGATAATTTGATGATAAATTATCGTCTTTATGATGATAAGATGATGATAAATTATCGTCTTTATGATGATAAGATGATGATAAAATGATGGTATTTTTTGTGTGAAATTTTTTATTATGTTTCCATAAAGTTTGGTATGTCTTATAATTTTTATCACACTCCTCACAATGATACATATTTTCCATTATATATAATATAGAAAATAATTT
>JACCDX010201188.1_pt1 | contig 12059 bp, 13 predicted proteins | sample 7449681 | NCBI WGS metagenome assembly JACCDX01 (sample SAMN15323450, study PRJNA562643) | freshwater metagenome | isolation source: river surface water | place: USA:Blue River Watershed | collected 2017-08-18 | reverse complement strand
CGCACACCAGCGTCGCGCCGAAGCGCGCCTTGAACTCGTGGAACTCGGAGCCGTCGACGATGCGGGCGATGATCTCGCGCACGTCGAAGGGCTTGCGGGTGTCGGTGGGCACCACACCGTGCAGCTCGGCCGGGTCATGCCGCGGCGGGCGCGGCTCGCGCAGGGCCTGGCCGTGCGACTTGCGGCGGTTGAGGCTGGCCACCGCCTGCCGAGCCAGCGCCAGGGCGTGGGTGTCGTCGCGGGCCAGGTGGTCAGCCACGCCGGACAGGCGCGTGTGCACGTCGCCACCGCCCAGGTCCTCGGCGCTCACCACCTCGCCGGTAGCGGCCTTCACCAGCGGCGGGCCGCCCAGGAAGATGGTGCCCTGGTTCTTGACGATGATGGTCTCGTCGCTCATGGCGGGCACGTAGGCGCCACCCGCGGTGCAGGACCCCATGACCACCGCCACCTGCGGAATGCCCAGCGCGGACATCTGGGCCTGGTTGTAGAAGATGCGGCCGAAGTGGTCGCGGTCGGGGAACACTTCATCCTGGTTCGGCAGGTTGGCGCCGCCCGAGTCCACCAGGTAGATGCACGGCAGGCCGTTCTGCTGCGCCACCTCCTGGGCCCGCAGGTGCTTCTTGACCGTCATCGGGTAGTAGGTGCCGCCCTTCACCGTGGCGTCGTTGCACACGATCATGCAATCCACCCCGCTCACGCGCCCGATGCCGGCGATCAGCCCCGCGCAGGGCGCGTCGCCGTTGTACATGCCATGGGCCGCCAGGGGCGCGAGCTCCAGGAAGGGGGTGCCGGGATCCAGCAGCATCTGCACCCGCTCGCGGGGCGGCAGCTTGCCGCGCGCGGTGTGCTTGGCGCGGGCGGCTTCGCCGCCGCCCTGCGCGGCGCGAGCGACCTGGGTCCGCAGGTCCTCGACCTGGGCGCGCATGGCTGCCGCATTGGCCTGGAAGTCGGCGGAACGTGAATTGAGTTGCGACTCGATGGTGGTCATGGGGAATCCTCGTGTCCTCGCTGACCGCGAGCTTAGGCAAACCCCGCAGGAATGTCGCGCCAGATAGGTTGCAAATTCCGCCATATTCCGACACACTTTCGCGTGCCTTCCGCCGCCCCCGCCTCCGCTCCGGCCACCGTCACCCCCATGGCCTTCGCGCGAGTCATCGCGGGCGCGCTGCGGCGCGGCGGCATCGCCCCCGACGGGGCCCTGAAACTGGCACAGATCACGCCAACCCAGCTGCAGCTGGCGCAGGGCCGCATCACCGCCTTGCAGATGGAGTGGCTGTCCGGCGCTGCCATGCAGGCCCTGGACGACGAGGGCCTGGGGGCCTTCGGCCGGCGCTTGCCCTGGGGCAGCTACGGCATGCTGGCGCGCGCCTCGCTCAGCGCCCCCGACCTGGGGCTGGCCATCCAGCGCTGGTGCCGCCACCACGGCCTGATCGCCGACGACATCCGCCTGCGCCTCGTCACCCAGGGCGCAAGCGCCGCCATCGTGGTCGACGAGGGCGAGCGCCACGCCCAGCTCGAGGCGGGCCGCCGCGAATTCAGCCTGGTCCATGTACTTCGCAACATCCTGGGCCTGTCCTCCTGGTTCGTGGATTCGCGCATCCCGCTGCAGGGCGCCTGCTTCCCCTTTCCCGAGCCGCCGCATGCGGCGGCCTACAGCCACATGTTCCCGGGCCCGCTGCATTTCGAGGCGCCGCGCGCCGAACTGCGCTTTGACGCGCGCTACCTCGCGCTGCCCCTGCGCCGTGACGAGCAGGCCCTGCGCCAGATGCTGCAGCGCGCGCTGCCCCTGACCGTTCGCCAGTACCGCCGCGACCGCCTGCTGGTGCAGCAGGTACGGCAGGTATTGGCCATGCAGGCCGATGCTGCGCGGGACGCGGAGGGCATCGCCGCCCTCCTGAACATGTCGGCGCGCACCCTGCACCGCCAGCTGCGCGAGGAAGGCGCCAGCCTGCAGCAGCTCAAGGACGAAGTGCGCAGCGCCCGCGCGCGCGACCTGCTCCAGCGCAGCGACCGGCCCGTCAAGCAGGTGGCCGCCGCCGTGGGCTTTCGCAACGATAAAAGCTTCATCCGCGCCTTCCGCGCCTGGACCGGCACCTCGCCGGCCGACTACCGGCGGCAGATGCGCGCCTGAGCGCGGCGCCCAGGTATTCCCAAGGTGGCCGACGCCGGGGACGGCTGTGACTATGATGCGGGGCTCAGAAAAAGACCGCCCGGTCGCACTCACGATTCCAGGAGACCCTGAACATGCAAAAACGCCATTTCCTGCGCGCCGCCGCGGCCGCTTCCGTCCTGGCCCTGGCCGGCCACGCCAGCGCCCAGTCCGACACCTTCCGCATCGGCCTGATCCTGCCGCTCACCGGCCCCTTCGCCTCCACCGGCAAGCAGATCGACTCGGCCGTCAAGCTGTACCTCGCGCAGAACGGCGACAAGGTGGCCGGCAAGAAGGTGCAGGTCATCATCAAGGACGACACCGGCACGCCGGACGTGACCAAGCGCCTGGCGCAGGAACTGGTCGTGAACGACAAGGTGCATGTGCTGGCCGGCTTCGGTCTCACGCCCCTGGCCTTCACCACCGCGCCCATCGCCACGCAATCCAAGACCCCGATGGTGGTGATGGCCGCGGCCACCTCCAGCATCACCGAGGCCAGCCCCTACATCGTGCGTTCGAGCTTCACCGCCGCCCAGGTCGTGACCTCGCTGGCCGAATGGGCGACCAAGAACGGCATCAAGAAGGTCGTGAGCCTGGTGACCGACTACGGCCCAGGCATCGACTCCGAGAAGTTCTTCACCGAGCGTTTCCGCCTGAACGGCGGCGAGGTGATGGAGACCCTGCGCGTGCCCCTGCGCAACCCGGACTTCGCCCCCTTCCTGCAGAAGGTGCGTGACGCCAAGCCCGACGCCCTGTTCGCCTTCGTGCCCTCGGGCGCGGGTTCGGCGTTGATGAAGCAGTTCACCGAGCGCGGCCTGGACAAGGCGGGCATCAAGCTGATCGCCGAAGGCTCCGTGACCGACGACGACATCCTCAACGCCATGGGCGACGTGGCCCTGGGCGTGGTCAGCTCCCACCACTACTCGGCGGCGCACAACTCGCCGATGAACAAGAAGTTCGTCGAGGCCTTCCAGAAGGCCAACCCGGGCATGCGCCCCAACTTCATGGCCGTGGGCGGCTATGACGGCATGCGCGTGATCCTCGAAGCTGCCAAGAAAACCAATGGCGCTGGCGGCGACGCCCTGCTCGAGGCCATGAAGGGCCAGGTGTTCGAGAGCCCGCGCGGCCCGGTGTACATCGACGCCCAGACCCGCGACATCGTGCAGAACGTCTACGTGCGCCGCGTCGAGAAGAAGGACGGCCAGCTGTGGAACGTCGAGTTCATGACCATCAAGGACGTGAAGGACCCGGGCAAGACCCGCTGACCCTGCGTTGGCGAGGGACGCCGGCCGCACCATGACCGACCTGGAACGCCTGCTGGCCGAAAAGGCCTGCCACGACCTCGTGCTCGCCGCCGCCCAAGCGGTGGACCAGCAGGACTACCACGCCCTGGCCGCCCTGTTCGCCGACGACGGCGAGCTGGTGCGCCCGGGCGGCAGCCCCTTGCAGGGGCCGCAGGCGATCCAGGCGTCCTATGCCGCCAAGGATCCCGAGCGGCTGACCCGGCATGTGGTGAGCAACCTGCGGGTCACCGCAGACTCCCCCACCTCGGTCCGCGCCCATTGCGTGGTCACCCTGTGGACCACGCAGCGCGGCGAGGCGCTCACGCCCCAGGGCCGCAAGGCCAACCCGATGCAGCAGGTCGGCGAGATCGAGGACGAGTTCGTGCGCACCCCCGCCGGCTGGAAGATCCGGCGGCGCCGCGCGCAATTCAACCTCTACCAGTCCGCCTGACGCCGCCAGGCGCCCGGGCACGCGACTTGCCCCGGCGGTTCCTCAAAGGAACCGCCATGGCCCTGCCGCACGCCCAACCCCTGGATGTCCTGAACGTCGGCCCGCTGGGCTCCGGCCTGCAGCAGGCCGTGAGCACCAGCCTGCTCAAGACCGAGCGGCTGCAGCTGCTGCACCTGGTGCTGCCGGCGCACCAGGACCATCCCACCCACCATGTGAATGATGAATGCACCCTGCATTGCCTGGAGGGCATCGTCGAAGTGGTGATGCCGGGCGGCCTGCGCCGGCTGCATGCCGGCCAGCTGGTGGTGCTACCCGCGCGCCAGCCCCATGGCCTGCGCGCACGCACGGACTGCGCCTTGCTGGTCACCCTGCTGCTGCAATCCGGCGATGCGGGCCAGGGCGGCGGGCACCGCGGGGCGCGGGACGCGCAGGCCCGCGACGAGGCTCAGCGGCCTGAGGGCAGCACCCCGCGCAGCAACTGAGCGAGGTCGGCGGCCTGCACCTGCACCAGCCCGTGCTCGCGCATCAGCCGCTGGGCGTTGGCACTGAGCTCCCCCAGGGCCAGGTAATGCCCCTCGCTGGCATCCTCCCGGCGCACGGCGTCCACCAGGGCCTGAACGGACTCCTCGCCATGGCGGGCCGCCTTCCAGCGCCGCGCCGCGACGAGCCGGGTGCGGCCCTCCCGCTCCAGCCGCAGATCCGCGCCGCCTTCCATCGGCCGCACCGCATAGCCCTGGCGGGCGTAGGCCTGCGTGAGCGCCCGGGACAGGTCGGCCCAGCCCATGGCGGACACCGCTTCGGCGGCAGCCTCGATCTCGCGCGCGCTGGGGGCATGCCACTGGCGCACCAGGGCGACACCGCTCACGATCAGGAAAGGCAGCGCGCCCAGGGCGCCGATCACCCGCACGTCATCGGGCAGCAGGGCCAGGGACACCAGCACCCACACGCCTGCAACCAGCAGGCTGATCCACCAGGGTTTGCGCAGAAGGATCGCAAACACCGAATTGGGGGCCATCTTGAATTTCATGAAACCGGCCATCCTCGCAATTGAAGCGAGGGCGATTGTGCCGCCGTCTGGGACAATCTTGCCCATCCATGGACATTCACGACCTCATCGGCTACTTCGCCGCGACCCTGACCACCGTGTCCTTCGTGCCGCAGGCCTGGAAGACGTTTCGCACGCGCGACGTGAGCGGCATCTCGCTGGTCATGTATGCCCTGTTCACCGCGGGCGTGGCGCTGTGGCTGGCCTATGGCATCGTCCTGGGCAATGTCCCGATCACGCTGGCCAATGCCATCACCCTCTCGCTGGCCCTGGCAGTGCTGGTGATGAAGCTGCGGTACGGGCGCCAGGGTTAAGCCGCCGTCACCGCCTGCCAGATCGCGGCGCCAAGGGCGAGCCACAGCAGGACCACGAGCACCGCCCCCCAGCGGGCCACCGGCTTGCGTCCGGCGCGGGCCAGCCAGTCCTGCGCCCGTTCGCGGCAATCGGCGCGCACCTCAGGCGGGATCCGCCTCAGCGCCAGCCACACCAGCAGGGGCAGCAGCAGCATGTCGTCCAGGTAGCCCAGGACCGGGATGAAGTCCGGGATCAGGTCGATCGGGCTGAGGGCATAGGCCACCGCCAGCCAGGCCAGGACCCGGGCTGCAAGCGGCGTGCGCGGATCACGCAGCGCCATCCACAGCGTGAGGACATCGCGGCGCAGGCCTGTCGCCCAGGCGATGAAGCGCGCGCGCCAGCCGGCGGGTGCCGTCATCGCGCCCCGGGCACGTGCGCCGCGAGCGGCCAGGACGCGAGCAGGCGCGGCAGGTCCGCCATGTCGGTGAACACCGCGACCGCGCCGGCGGCGCGCAGGGCGGCGGGGGCGTCATGTCCCATCTCGGGCGGGCTGTAGCCGAATACCGTGCCCCCTGCGGCGACACCAGCCGTCACACCGGTCACGGTGTCCTCCACGACCGCGCAGCGGCGCGGGTCCACGGACAGGGCCGCGGCAGCCGCGAGGTAGACATCGGGAAAGGGCTTGCTTCGCGGCAGATCTTGCCCGCTGAAGATGCGTCCCTCGAACCAGCGCATGAGGCCGGTCTTTTCGAGCTGCAGCTTCACCTTGGCCAGGTCCGCCCCCGAGGCGCAGGCGATGCGCCCGCCATGGGCCGCATGCACCGCACCCACCGCGTCGGCGGCATGGCGTATGGGCTGCAGCCGGGCCCGCAGCTGCTGGTTGCGGCGCTCGCGGAAGGCGGCGAGCCAATCCTCGGTCAGGGGCTTGCCGGTGTGCGCCTCGATGCGCGCGCGTTCGTCCTTCACCGCCTTGCCGATGAACAGGCGCATGCAATCCTGCGGGGTGAGGCGCCAGCCGGCTTCTTCCAGCATGTCGCGCAGGACGCCATTCGTGATGGGCTCGCTGTCGACGAGGACGCCATCGCAGTCAAACAGGACGGCATCAAAGCGGGAGATCGATTCGCTCGGGCTCACAGGGCGCGCTGGATGATGATCTTCTGCACGTCCGAGGTGCCCTCGTAGATCTGGCAGACCCGCACATCGCGCCAGATGCGTTCCACGGGGAAGTCGTTCACGTAGCCGTAGCCGCCCAGGGTCTGGATCGCGGCGCTGCACACCTGCTCGGCGGCCTCGCTGGCAAAGAGCTTGGCCATCGCCGCTTCCTTCAGGCAGGGACGGCCGGCATCACGCAGGGCCGCCGCATGCCAGATCAACTGGCGTGCAGCCTCCAGCTGCGTCGCGCAATCGGCCAGGCGGAATCCTACGGCCTGGTGGTTGAAGATCGGGGTGCCGAAGCTCTCGCGCTCCTTGGCGTACTGGATGGCCACTTCCAGCGCGCTGCGCGCCATTCCCAGGCTCTGGGCGGCGATGCCGATGCGCCCGCCTTCGAGCGAGCTCAGGGCGATCTTGTAGCCCTCGCCCTCCTCGCCGATCAGGTTCTCGGCCGGGATGCGGCAGTCCTCGAAGCGGATCTGCGCGGTGTCGCTGGAATGCTGGCCCACCTTCTCCTCCAGCCGCGCGACTTGCCAGCCCGGGCTGGACGTGGGCACGATGAAGGCGCTCATGCCGCGCTTGCCTGCGCCCTTGTCGGTGACCGCGATCACGATGGCCACCTGGCCGTTCTTGCCGGAGGTGATGAACTGCTTGACGCCGTTGATCACCCACTCGCCGCCCTGCTTCACCGCGGTGGTGCGCAGGGCCGATGCGTCACTGCCCACATGCGGCTCGGTCAGGCAGAAGGCGCCGAGCATCTCGCCGCGGGCCAGCGGCGTGAGCCACTGCTTCTTCTGCGCCGCATTACCGTAGCGCATGAGGATGGCAGCCACGGGGCAGTTGTTCACGCTGATGGCGGTGCTGGTGCCGCCGTCGCCGGCGGCGATCTCCTCGAGCACCAGGGCCAGGCTCACGTAATCCAGACCCGCGCCGCCAAACTCCTCGGGCACGCAAACGCCATAGGCACCCAGGGCCGCCAGGCCCTGGTGGGCTTCCCGGGGAAAGGTGTGCTCGCGGTCCCAGCGGGCCGCATGCGGCCACAGCTGCTCCTGGGCGAACGCGCGCACCGCGTCGCGGATCATTTCCTGGTCGGGGGTCAGCAGCATGGGCTCAGACCAGTTCGATGGCCATGGCCGTGCCCTCGCCGCCGCCGATGCACAGCGTGGCCAGGCCGCGCTTCTTGCCGCGGGCCTGCAGGGCGTGGATCAGGGTGACCAGGATGCGCGCGCCCGAAGCGCCGATCGGGTGGCCCAGGGCGCAGGCGCCGCCGTTCACGTTGACGATGTCGTGCGAGACCTTCAGTTCGTGCATCAGCGCCATGGGCACCACGGCAAAGGCCTCGTTCACTTCCCACAGGTCGACATCGGACACCTTCCAGCCGGCCTTGGCCAGGGCCTTCTGCGTGGCACCGACCGGGGCCGTGGTGAACCACTCGGGCTCCTGGGCGTGGGTGCCGTGGCCGGCCACGCGCGCCAGGGGCTTGCAGCCCAGTCGCTTGGCCGTGCTCTCGGTCATCATGACCAGGGCGGCGGCGCCGTCGTTGATCGAGGAGGATGAGGCGGCCGTGATGGTCCCGTCCTTCTTGAAGGCGGGCTTGAGGGTGGGGATCTTGTCCAGTTTCACCTTGCCCGGGCCTTCGTCCACGGACACCACCACCTCGCCGGCGCGGCTCTTGACGGTGACCGGCGCGATCTCCTTGGCGAAGGCACCCGACTCGGTGGCGGCCTTGGCGCGCTGCACGCTGGTGGTGGCGAAGTGGTCCTGCGCTTCGCGGGTGAACTTGAACTTGGCGGCGCAGTCCTCGCCGAAGGTGCCCATGGAGCGGCCGGCCTCGTAGGCGTCCTCCAGGCCGTCCAGCATCATGTGGTCGTAGACGCGCTCATGGCCCATGCGGTAGCCGCCGCGCCCCTTCAGGAGCAGGTAGGGCGCGTTGGTCATGCTTTCCATGCCGCCGGCCACCAGCACCTCGTGGCTGCCGGCCAGCAGCATGTCGTGGGCGAACATGGCTGCGCGCATGCCCGAGCCGCACATCTTGGAGAGGGTGACCGCGCCCGCCGACTTGGGCAGGCCGCCCTTGAAGGCCGCCTGGCGGGCGGGCGCCTGGCCCTGGCCCGCCATCAGGCAGTTGCCAAACAGCACTTCGCCCACGGCGTCGGGCGAGATGCCGGCGCGTTCGACGGCGGCCCGGATGGCGACGCCGCCCAGGTCGTGGGCGGACAAGGCGGAGAAGTCGCCCTGGAAGGCGCCCATGGGGGTGCGGGCGGCGCTGACGATGACGATGGATTCAGGCATGAGGAGTCCTTTCACATTCAAAGAGTCGCAAGGGGCGCAACGTGTTCCTCGTGGGCCACGCGGCGCAGGTACTGCTGGAATTCTGGGTCCTCACCCCGCAGCAGCAGGGGCAGGGCGTTGTGGAAATCTTCGCGGCGGCACCACTCGCGCATGTAGTCGTCCCAGCTGTTCCAGCGGCGGCGCTCGGTCTCGTCCATGCGGGGCTTGTAGGCCACCAGGTAGGCGCGCTCGAACAGCGAGATCAGCATGTCGAAGATCACCAGCATGCGCTCGGTCTGCTCGGGCGTCGGGTTGGCCAGCGCGGTGCTGGTGCGAAGCTGCAGGTCGGGATGGGCCAGGACCACCTTGAGGAAGTCGTTGTAGGCGTCGGACAGCAATTGGTAGCCCGCTTCTTCCTCGTTCTCGCGCTCCTTGCGCTGCTCCCAGGCAAAAAAGACGATGGCGAAGGGCAGACCCAGCGCGGTCACGACGAAGCTGGCGAGTTCCCAGGCTTCACGCATGCCCCGCTCCCGGGCTGGCCACGAAGCGCTTCTCGGGGTCGTAGGGGAAGACGTCGAAGACATGCCCCGACTGAATCCTCTCCTTGTGGCTTTGCCAGAAGGCGGCGTCGAGCAGGTCGGGGTGGTGACGCATGAACACATCGCGCACCGCCAGGTTGCCCAGGAGGAAGGGGCCGAAAGTCTCTGGGAACACATCGCGCGGACCGACCGAGTACCAGATCTCGCCGGACATCTCGTCCTCTTCGTTGCGAGGCGGCGGGACACGGCGGAAGTTGCAGTCGGTGATGTACTCGATCTCGTCGTAGTCGTAGAACACCACCTTGCCGTTGCGGGTCACGCCGAAGTTCTTCCACAGCATGTCGCCCGGGAAGATGTTGGCAGCCACCAGGTCCTTGATGGCATTGCCGTACTCGATCACCGCGCGCTCGACCTGCTCGGTGGCGCCCGCGTCGAAGGCCTCCTGCAGGTAGATGTTCAAGGGGATCATGCGCCGCTCGATGTACAGGTGCTTGATGATCACTTCCTCGTGGCCGTCGCCGTCGCGGTCGGATATCTCCAGCTGGCTGGGGGCGAACTTGCGGATCTCCTCGATCAGGTCGTCCTCGAAGCGGTCACGCGCGAAGGCCACCTCGCTGTATTCCAGGGTGTCGGCCATGCGTCCCACGCGATCGTGCTGCTTCACCAGCAGGTACTTGCCCTTGATCTGCTCGCGCGTGGTGTCCTTCTGCGGCGGGTAGTAGTCCTTGATCACCTTGAACACGAAGGGGAAGGACGGCAGGTCGAACACCAGCATCACCATGCCCTTGATCCCGGGGGCGATGCGGAACTTGTCGCTGGAGTGCTTCAGGTGGTAGAGGAAGTCGCGATAGAACAGGGTCTTGCCCTGCTTGGCCAGGCCCAGGGCGTTGTAGATCTCCGCGCGGGGCTTGCGAGGCATGAGCGAGCGCAGGAACTGCACGTAGGCCGAGGGCACCTCCATGTCCACCATGAAGTAGGCCCGGGCGAAGGAAAACAGCATCAGCAGGTCGTCCTCGCCAAACAGGCAGGCATCGATCACCAGCTTGCCATCATCCCCGTGCAGGATAGGCAATGCAAAGGGCACTTCGTTGAAGCCATTGATGATCTTGCCCACCACATACGCACCCTTGTTCCGGTAGAACAGGGACGACAGCACCTGGATCTGGAAGTTGGCGCGCAGCGTCATCTGCGCCAGGCGCACATCGAAGGCCTCGACGGCGCGCCGGGCATCACGCGGCAGGTCCTGGAAGGGGCGCTGCAGCTGGAAGTTGTCGATGACGCGCACCAGCGTCTGGTGCAGGGTATCCCGCCCCGGGTAGTAAGCCCGGTAGGTGGGCGCGGCGGCGGGCTCGTCGTTCTCGATGTACTCGGTACTGACCGCGGGCCGCACGAAGATGAAGTCGTTGTGGAAATAGGTACGGTGCAGGATCTTGGTGGTGACCGAGTTGAAGAAGGTCTCGGCCAGTTCCGGCTGGTGGTGGTCGATCAGCAGGCCGATGTAATGCAGCTTGATCTGCTGCCACACCTCCATGGGCTGCTCGTGGGCGCGGAACTCTTTTTCCAGGCGCTGCACCGCCTCTTTCACACGCAGGTCATAGAACTCGATCCGCTCGCGCGCGGCGCGTTGCTGCCCGTGCCAGTCGGCCGTCTCGAAGCGATGCTTGGCGCGCGCCGACTCCGTGCGAAACAGCCGGTAGTGCCGGTTGAACCCGTCCATCATCGCCTTGGCGATGTCGTAGGCAAGCGGTGAGTCCAGGCGTTGCGGGAACATGGTACTGCTCGGTTGGCGGCGTCAATCCCGCTTGGCGCCGCCGACTGCGCCCACGGCACCCCGGTAGACACGCTCCAGGTCGGCGGCACTGTCCACGGTCATGTGCATGTCCTTGATCAGGCCGTCGGACAGGCCGTACACCCAGCCATGCAGGGTCAGCGATTGCCCCCGGGCCCAGGCATCCTGGACCACCGTGGTCTGGGCCACGTTGACCACCTGCTCGATCGCGTTCAGCTCGCACAGGAGACTCACCCGGTGTTCTTCCGGCGTGGCGTCGATGAGGGGTTTGTGGCGGCTGGCCACGTCCTTCACATGGCGCAGCCAGTTGTCGGCCAGGCCCACCCGGGCGCCCTTGAGGGCCGCTACCACACCGCCACAGCCGTAGTGGCCCACCACCATCAGGTGTTCGACCTTGAGCATGTCCACCGCGTACTGGATGGTGGACAGGCAATTGAGGTCGGTGGGCACCACCACGTTGGCCACGTTGCGGTGGACGAACACCTCGCCCGGCTCCAGGCCGGTGATCTGGTTGGCGGGCACGCGCGAGTCACTGCACCCGATCCACATGTAGCGGGGGGATTGCTGCTGCAGCAGGCCGGTGAAGAAGCCCGGGCGCTCCTGCTCCATGCGGGCCGCCCATTCACGGTTGTGGGCGAACAGGTCTTCGAGGTCTCGGTTCATGGCGGGGATTGTCCCAGCGGCGCGCGACGCGGCCCTTACATGGTTTCCGCGAACAGCTCGCGGCCGATCAGCATGCGGCGGATCTCGCTGGTGCCGGCGCCGATCTCATAGAGCTTGGCGTCGCGCCACAGGCGCCCCAGCGGGTATTCGTTGATGTAGCCATTGCCACCGAAGACCTGGATGCCCTCGCCCGCCATCCAGGTGGCCTTCTCGGCGCACCAGAGGATGACGGAGGCGCAGTCCTTGCGCACCTGGCGCACGTGCTCGGCGCCCAGGGTGTCCAGGTTCTTGCCCACCGTGTAGCAGAAGGCGCGCGCGGCCTGCAGCACGGTGTACATGTCGGCCACCTTGCCCTGGATCAACTGGAACTCGCCGATGCTCTGGCCGAACTGCTTGCGGTCGTGGATGTAGGGGACCACGTTG
>JACCDX010343285.1_pt1 | contig 12060 bp, 8 predicted proteins | sample 7449681 | NCBI WGS metagenome assembly JACCDX01 (sample SAMN15323450, study PRJNA562643) | freshwater metagenome | isolation source: river surface water | place: USA:Blue River Watershed | collected 2017-08-18 | reverse complement strand
GTGCGCGCTCACCCTTGCGCTCTTCGGTATAACCGAACGGATCCAGCACACTACCGCGCAGGAATCGCAGCTTCGCCAGCAGCGGGAACACCATGCCAACCCAGCTGCCGAACTGCCGCTTGATCAGATGACCATTCGCATCGCGCTTGGAAAGCAGCGGCGGTGCGAGATGGTATTTGATCGAATAATTACCTTCGAACATACCGGCAATTTTTTCCTTGAAGGCCGGATCGCTGTGCAGACGGGCGACCTCGTACTCATCCTTGTAGGCCATGAGCTTGAACAGATACCGTGCGACCGCTTCGGTCAAACGCAGGCTTTGCCCGTCTGACGCCAGTTTGCTTTCGGCAGCACGAACCTGGGCGACAAAATTCTTGTAAGCGTCGGCGTACGCAGCGTTCTGGTACTGCGTGAGGAAAGCGACACGTCGCTGGACGGTTTCATCCAGTGTCGGTGCGCGCTTGAATTCGATCACCTGTGCGGGCGCCAGCGCTTTCATTTCTTTTTCAACGGCGTCCAGGTTGTCGGCTGCCAGACGACCCCAGGCAAACGACTGCTGGTTGAAGTCGACCGAGACACCATTGAGCTCAATGGCTTTCAACAGTGACTGCTCGGACAGCGGGACCCAGCCGCGCTGGAATGCATAGCCCAGCATGAACATGTTGGTCGCAATCGAATCACCCATCAGGGCGGTGGCGATCTTGCCGGCATCAACCGCAGCGACTGCCTGATCACCGCAGGCTTTGCGAATATTGTCGGCAGCGCTGGCATCCGGATATTCCCAGTCCGGGTTTTTGACGAACGCTGCAGTCGGCGCCAGTGTTGAGTTGATGACCGCATGAGTACGGCCACTGGCCATACGCGTGACAGCATCCTTGCTGGCGGCAACGATGACATCGCAACCAATCACCAGATCGGCCGCGCCGGTACCGACGCGGGTCGAATGGATCTGATCATCTTTTTCAGCCAGACGGACATGCGACATCACCGGCCCGCCCTTCTGCGCGAGCCCGCTCATATCGAGCACGCTGCACGCCTTGCCGGCAACGTGTGCGGCCATCGCCAGAATCTGGCCTACGGTCACGACACCGGTGCCACCAATACCAGTCACCAGCACACCAAACGGCTGATCCAGCGATGGCAGTTGCGGTGCATTCAGTTTCGTTGCACGCGACATCGCTGATATCGCGCTGCCGCTGGCGTCCTTCATCGCGGCTTTTTTAGGCTTCTTCAACTGTCCGCCTTCGACAGTGACGAAGCTCGGGCAGAACCCGGTGACGCAGGAAAAATCCTTGTTGCAGCTGGACTGGTTGATCTGGCGCTTGCGGCCGAATTCTGTTTCCAGTGGCTCGACCGACAAGCAGTTCGATTTGACGCTGCAATCGCCACAGCCTTCGCACACGGCCTCGTTGATCACCGCGCGCTTGGCCGGATCAGGAAAGGCATTGCGCTTCCTGCGACGACGCTTCTCGGACGCACAGGTCTGGTCATAGATGATGGCCGAGACACCTTTGACTTCACGCATTTCGCGCTGCACCGCGTCGAGTTCACTGCGATGACGAATCGTCACGCCCGGCGCCCAGTTGGTAGTGGCCGGATATTTATCAGGCTCATCGGTGACGACCACAATCGGCGTCACACCCTCGGCAGCGACCTGACGTGAAATGGTCGCAGGGTCGAGCGGACCATCATGGGTCTGACCACCGGTCATCGCAACCGCATCATTGAACAAAATTTTGTAGGTCATGTTGACCTTGGCTGCGGCAGATGCACGAATCGCCAGCAGGCCCGAGTGATAGTAGGTACCGTCACCGATATTGGCGAACACATGCTGTTCGGTGGTGAAGGGCGCATGACCGATCCAGGTCGTGCCTTCAGCACCCATATGCGTGAAGGTCGAGGTCGAGCGGTCCATCCACAAGGCCATGTAATGGCAACCGATACCGGCCAGCGCACGACTGCCTTCCGGTACACGAGTGGAGGTGTTATGCGGACAGCCTGAGCAGAAATAGGGGGTCCGGTCTTTTTGCGGATTAGGGCCGGTGCTGACTTTCAGCACGGCTTCGCGCGACTCGAGATAAGCAATGCGCTCGCGCACACGCTGCTCGACCGGATGACCGGCAAAGTATTTCGAGATGCGCGCCGCAATCGCGCGTGCAACCTGTGTGGGATTGAGTTCATACGTGCCCGGCAGCAGCCACTCGCCATGACCCGAGCGACGTGTATTGCTCCATTCGCCGGTGTCATCAAATTTGCCGACCACGCGCGGGCGCACATCATTGCGCCAGTTGTAAAGTTCTTCCTTGAGCTGATACTCAAGCAGCTGGCGTTTTTCTTCGACGACCAGAATTTCTTCCAGGCCCGTGGCAAACGCGCGCGTGCCCTCGGCTTCGAGTGGCCAGCTCATGCCTACTTTATAGAGCCGCAGGCCGATATCATGGGCGACGGATTCGGTGATGCCGAGATCATCGAGCGCCTGACGCGTATCCAGATAGGATTTGCCGGCGGTCATAATGCCGAAGCGCGCATTCGGGCTGTCCCAGATCACGCGATTGAGCTTGTTTGCGCGGGCATAGGCGAGCGCTGCATACCACTTGTAGTTGACCAGCCGCGCTTCCTGCTCAAGGATGCCATCGGGCCAGCGAATATTGAGGCCACCGGCAGGCATGTCGAAATCTTCGGGCAAGGCAATTTGCACGCGCTCGGGATCAATATCGACGGTGGCGCCGGATTCGACCACATCGGTCACGCATTTCATCGCGACCCACAGCCCCGTGTAACGGCTCATCGCAAAACCATGCAGACCGTAATCCAGATATTCCTGCACCGACGACGGATAGAGCACGGGCAAGCCACAAGCTTTCAGTATGTGTTCACTCTGGTGCGCATTGGTCGACGATTTGGCGGCATGATCATCACCGGCCAGTGCCAGCACGCCACCATGCGGTGCAGTACCTGCGGCAACCGCATGCTTGAATACATCGCCGGAGCGGTCAACGCCGGGGCCCTTGCCGTACCAGATCGAAAACACGCCATCGTATTTCGCACCGGGGAAGAGATTGACCTGCTGCGTGCCCCAGATGGAGGTGGCGGCCAGATCTTCATTGACGCCGGGCTGGAAGCGCACGTGATGCGCCTCGAGATGTTTTCTGGCCTTGGCTGCGGTCTGGTCGATGCTGCCCAGCGGTGACCCGCGATAGCCAGTAATAAAACCGGCAGTGTTCAAGCCCGCCGCGAGATCGCGCTGGCGCTGCATCATCGGCAGTCGGACCAAGGCCTGGGTGCCGGTCAGGAACACACGCCCGCGCTCGAGCGTGTATTTGTCATCCAGTGAAATGGCATCCGGCTGCAGTATCTGCTGCTTGTCCAGTGGTGCGTTCATGACCGTGTCCCCCAATTTTTATCGCTATTTGCCGAAGTATAGGCAGACACTAAGGTATCGTAAAATCACAAATATGCAAGCTCGATATCTGAAAATATAATACCTGGGAGTACCTACCCTTGTCCCTGAATAACGTCACCCTGCGGCAATTGCGCTATTTCGTTGCAGCTGCCCGCAACGGCCAGTTTTCGATGGCAGCTTCCAGCGAAAACGTGTCCCAGTCGGCGATTACCAATGCGGTGCTGGCTCTGGAGAAAGCACTGGGTGTGCGACTTTTCTATCGGCTGGCGCAAGGCGTGTCGCTGACGCCGGAGGGACAGGACTTTTTCCTGCAGGCCTGCCACATCCTCGATTCAGTACGTGACGCAACGCACAAACCGCGCTTTCGCGCCCGGCAGCTGAGCGGCAAGGTCAGGATGGCCGCGTCTTATACCGTGCTGGGCTATCTGCTGCCAGACCTGCTCGCCCGGTTTCGCGCCAGCTATCCGGAAGTGGAGATCGATTTGCGCGACATGGACCGCGCGAGCATTGAACAGGCGGTGCTGAACCGCGAGGTTGATCTGGGTGTGGCGATTCTTTCGAATATACGCAAGCCCGAACGTTTCGGTCATGCGGTGATGGTGCGCTCGCGCCGGCAGCTGTGGGTCGCACCTGATCACCCGCTCGCAAAAATGCCATCGCCTTCACTGAAAGACATCGCGCAACATCCGTACATCATGGTGACCGCTGATGAGGCCGAGGAATCCACGCTGGCTTACTGGAAATCACGCCGGATCAAACCCAATATTGTGTTTCGCACGATGTCGATTGAGGCAGTGCGTGGTCTGGTCGCACATGGCTTTGGCGTGACGGCACTGTCGGACATGGTGTTCCGCCCCTGGTCACTGGAGGGCAAGCGCATCGAAGCGCGACCCATCCTTGATCTCGTCCCGCCGATGGAAGTGGGTGCGCTCTGGCATCCCGATGTCAGGATGAACCCGCACGCCGAGGCATTGCAGCAGTTTTTGCTGCATGCCTATGGGCAGTGACGGTTTTCCTGATCTTTCTGTAACAAGCGGTAAACGCATTACGTCAACCTGCACCTGGCGGGCAATCATTGCGGTGTCGGGTCATCCGCTGCAACACAGTTTGTAAGGATGACCTCCGGTAAGCAACCCAGGTAAAGGTGACCTATGAAACAGCACACATTCAGTTGGTTAATGTTAATGACGGCGGGACTGCTCGCCGGCGGTCTGGCCTATGCCGATCATCACCGGGGTGAGGGCATGCACAGCGAAGGGATGCACGGCGAAGGCATGCATGGTGATGCAATGCAGAGCGACCGGATGCCCCCTATGTTCGGACAGTTTGACAAAAACAAAGACGGGCGCGTGAGCCGCGACGAAGCGCACGAGGGCGCGGACCGCTTGTTCGCCGAAATCGATACCGACAAAGATGGGTTTATCTCAACCGCAGAAATGCAGGCACACCACCGGGCGATGCGTGAAAAATTCCGACAGAGCATGCGCGACACCTGGAAGAAGGCGGATACCGATGGTGACGGTGTACTGAGTCGTGCCGAGGTGGACACTGCAAAAATGCCGCGACTGATGCGCGATTTCGACAAGCTGGACAAGAACAAGGATGGCAAACTGAGTCAGGACGAAATGGCTGCAGCATCGCGACCCCGACCGGCGCCGCAGCCCTGAGCTGGTGATGTTGATCTACCGATTGATCTGAACCCCGCGCCACCCTCCGGCGCGTTGCGGACCCCGTCAGTGATGCGGGTCCGCTTTTTTATGCGTCATCACCGCAGCCACTGCCTCGGTGCGTGCGGCGCGTATCGCCTGCGCAATGGCTTCTGCAGGTTTGTCGGGGTGACTGGCTGTAACCCGACCTGCAATTTCGCCCGCAGCGACCGATTGCGCGGCAGCGAGCACTGCTTGCAGAAAAGCGGCTTGCGGAAATGGACGATCTTCGAATCCTGTGCGGCCATGGTGATCGCACTCACTGGCCAACAGTAAGTCCATGAAACGTGCCGGTTTTCTGAATGCATCGCAACGCTCGAGCATTTTCACCAGCGTGTCGGCACGCATATCAAGCGCACGGCCGACATTGCCATGCTCGCGCGCCGTCATCACGGCCAGATCGCGTACATCACCGGGAATTTTCAGACGCTGACAGATCGCTTCGACCAGGGTCACACTGCGCGCTTCATGGGCGATATGTTTTGGCCACTGTTCAGGCGGCGTTGTACCCTTGCCCAGGTCATGTACCAGCGCTGCAAAACGTACTGCGAGCGAGGTTGAACGTTGCGCTGCGGTGTCGATCACCATCATCACATGCACCAGCGTATCGATTTCAGGATGATGTTCGGCCGGCTGTGGCACGCCATCCAGCGCTGCGATCTCCGGCAGAATTCGCGCGAGCGCACCTGCCTCATGCAGCACACCAAACATGCGCGAAGGTTTAGCTTCCATCATTCCGCGCGAGAGCTCCTGCCAGACACGCTCGGGTACCAGCGCATCGACCTCACCGGCGCTCACCATCTGCTGCATCAGCACCAGCGTTTCAGGTGCGACAGAAAAATCAGTGAAGCGCGCGGCAAAACGCGCAACGCGCAAGATACGCACTGGATCTTCAGCAAACGCAGGAGACACATGCCGGAAGACGCGCGCTTGTAAATCAGCGCGCCCGCCAAAAGGATCAATCAGTTCGCCATCAGCATCCTGCGCAATGGCGTTGATGGTGAGATCACGTCGCGACAAGTCCTGCTCGAGTGTGACATCCGGTGATGCATGAAAACTGAAGCCGGTATAACCAGGCGCAGTTTTACGTTCGGTACGCGCGAGCGCATATTCCTCATGCGTATCCGGATGCAGAAAGACCGGGAAATCCTTGCCGACCGGAAGAAACCCCTGCGCGCGCATCTGATCCGGTGTGGCGCCTACAACCACGTAATCCCTGTCACTGACCGGCAAAGCGAGCAAGGCATCGCGCACTGCGCCGCCGACCACATAAGTTTTCATGACACCGGCCATTCGTCAGTGGGGTGACAGATAATGCGGCGCCACCGCTTCCAGTGGCGTCGGATGCCAGTCGCGCGGTACAGGGTACTGACCGCTGGCGACATTGTCGGATTTCATCGAATCAAGATTGTCACGACTCATGATCGGGCCACCGGGCATATGCTCCAGCAGGAAAGCCTGCAATCGCGCCAGTGGCGCAGGCAATGAAATCACGGGTCGCGGATGGCCTGCATAGACACCGGCCAGCCGGACCAGTTCACCCAGACTGTAAACGTGCGGGCCGATCAGTTCATAGGTCTTGCCGACAGTGTGCGGATCATCGAGTGCATCGACAAAGGCCTGCGCGACATCGCCGACGAACACGGGCTGGAATTTCGCGCTGGCGCCACCGAGTACCATCACCGGCAACACGGCCTGCATGCGCGCAAACACATTCAGAAACTGATCTTCGGGTCCGAAGACCACCGATGGACGAAATGAAGTGACCCGGAGTCCCGGCGCGGTTTGCATCCGCTGTTCACCGGCCGCCTTGGAACGCAGATACATCGACGGCGCATTGCCGGCTGCGCCCAGTGCGCTCATGTGCAGACAGCGTTTCACACCGTGTCGTATGCATGACTGCGCAATACGTGCCGGCAGCGCAACATGCGCACGCTCGAATTGTGGCCCCCAGGGATGACCAGGCCTGGAGTGCAGCACGCCCACCAGATTGATCACGGCATCGGCTTGTGCAACCAGACGATCCAGCGCGGCGTCATCATGAATATCAGCCTCGACAATCTGCACCGTGGGGAGCACCTGCAAATGACGCGCACGCTGCAGCCGGCGCGTAGGAACGATGACGTGATGGCTGGCAGCAGCAAGACGGGCAACGATGTGCGAACCGATAAATCCGCTGCCGCCAATAACAAGAACCGTGGGATAGCGCATGTTGATCAGGGCAGGTCGCCCAGCTCGGCGAGATTGGCATCGCGCGGCGTCACCATGCCAAGGCGGGTTTTCATCGACTGGGGTTTGTTTTCAAACATGGCCGCATACCAGGTGGTATTGGCCATCACATTTTTCACATACACGCGTGTTTCTGTAAAGGGAATCGTTTCCGCGAAAATCGCGCCCTCGACCGGTTTGGCGAGCGTCGAGCGCCACTGACGCGGACGACCCGGCCCGGCATTGTAAGCAGCGGTAGCCAGTGTTTGCGAACCACCCAGATTGGCCAGCACCATGTTCAGGTATTGCGTGCCCAGCGTGATATTGGTCTTGATGTCATTCAGGCTGCTGAGACTGAAACCGGCCATGCCGATTTTGCGGGCGACATAGGTCGCTGTCGCGGGCATGATCTGCATCAGCCCCGATGCGCCGACCTGAGAGCGTGCGGAGCGAATGAAGCGCGATTCCTGACGAATCAGCCCGTAGACCCAGGCTTTATCGAGGCCGATAGGGCTTGTGGCGGTCTGCATGATATCGTCATAGGGCGTCGGATAACGCTGCGTCAGATCGAGTTCGACCTTCGCGCGATCGGCGGTGGTAACCATGCGGTCCAGCACTTCACTGCGGCGCGCGAATTCAGCCGCAGCGAGCAACTGACGCTCGCTCATTTTGCGTAGCTGCCAGTTCCATTCGCGATTGCCCTCGAAACGCAATTCCATATCGAAAAATTTCAGTGCATGGCGAAGGCCGGGGTTAGCCGATGCTTCAGCGATCTCATCGGCCTTCGGTGGCTGCGGTCGAGGCAGCGGTGCGACCTTGAGTCCCAGCTCTTCCATCGCGAGGATGCCGTAAAAATTATGCTGACCTGCAATCAGCTGAAAATATTTATGTGCTTCTTCCGTTGTGCCGGCTGCCAGCAGCGCGCGTCCACGCCAGTAAATCCATGCGGGATCTCTCTGCAGATCGGCAGGCATATTCTCAATCGCTTTGGCGACCATGGGCCAGTCAGCTTCACGCAGCGCGGCACGCGCGCGCCACTGATAGCCTTCCTGAGACAAGAACGCGCCCCAGGTCTTGCGCCAGTACGGCGCAGCATCTCTGGACAAGGCCAGCGATGCCGGCAACGCGACCTGCGCCCAGGCAGCGGCGAGTTCTTCGCCCGACAAGCGGGTCTGAATGCGCTCGAGCGCCTTGGCAGCGCGATCAACATCAGTGCGCGCCACGCGTCCGATCGCAATCACCAGCAATTCGCGCGCGGACCGCGAGCCGCTCGTGGCCTGATCAATGAGAGTGTTGGGCTTGTCTATCGCTTGCAAGAGCTGCTTCTCGTTCGCATCGGTGAACGCCGCAATGCGTCGCGCGGTGCCGGGCACGCCGAATTCCACGGCCAGACGAATCTGCTTCCAGACATCGGCTTCGCTGAACTGCTTTTCACGCTGCAGACGACCGATCAGATCGACACAGCCTTCGCCATAGGCTTTCGGTTGTATCAGCAGCTCCTGCGCGGCTTTGGCGACGTTTTCGCCTTTGGCGATTTTAGACGACAGCGCATAGCATTTGAGCTGGGTGTCGTCATTGAGAACAAACTGCGGATACTGCTCATCAAACAGGCGCCAGTCGCGCGCACGGCCGATCAGCAGCAGCCAGTCATTACGCAGACGATCACCAATCGCTGTCCCTTCATGTCGCGACAGGAAGCTGCGCACTTCGCCTTCGGGCGCGGAAGCCAGTCTCGGATAGAGCTTGTAATACTCGATGTAAGACTGAACAGGATAGTCACCCAGGCGCGCGGCAATCCGGCCGGCCTCACCCGTATCGCCCCGCAACGCTGCTTCGCGCAAAGCGATGAAATCTGCATCAGCGGCATTGAGCGCCACCGGCGCACGTCGTCCTGCATTGGCCGACAAGGGTGCGATCGTCACCGCAACCGAAGCAGCACACAAAATTGATAAAGCGATCCAGCGTTTCGTTGTCATGCCAATCCCGGGTTTCTATTAAAAAACAGCTTGTTTAGAATAGCATGCACTTACGAAACGAATCAGTAGAGAAAGTACCCTTGTCATTCATGAAAACCCATCCGGAAAAAGCAGATCTGCGCCGAGAATTGATTGCAGCACGCAAGGCGATGACGCCCGATGTGAAAGCTCAGGCCGACGCGCGCATTGCGGCCCGACTGTCGGCCTGGCTGGACGCACATCAAGTACGCTTGCTGGGCGCCTACCTGCCGATGGCTGGTGAGCCCGATCTGTTGTCGCTGTACGCAACGCTGTCCGACCGTGGCATTCAGGTGGCCATGCCTGTCGTTCTGGAAAAAAATCAGCCCTTGCGTTTTGTGCCCTGGCAAGCCGGTGATGCGCTGGCACGCGATGCGAGCGGCACCATGGCACCGGCTGACCGGACGCACTTTGTAACACCGGATGCGGTGCTCGCACCCTGCCTGGGGTTCACCGAGACGCGCCTGCGTCTCGGTTATGGCGGCGGTTATTTCGACCGCACGCTGGCGCAAACACCCCGACCGCTGTCGGTCGGGATTGCCTATGCGTTTACCAAAGTGGTCTTTGCCGCCGATGTCTTCGACATTGCACTCGATGTGATCCTGACGGACTGATCAGTGGCTAGCCAGACGCTGCCAGATCGCAATGGTCGGCGCGGCCTGATTGAGCGTGTAAAAGTGCAAGCCCGGTGCGCCGCCGGTGATCAGGCGCTCACATAATTGCGTGACGACGTCCAGACCGAAGGCACGGATCGATTCACTGTCGTCCCCAAAGCTGGCGAGCTTGAGCCGAATCCAGCGCGGGATCTCGGCACCGCACATATCGGAAAAGCGCATCAGCTGGGTGTAATTGGTGATCGGCATGATGCCTGCGACCACCGGCACATCGACGCCGGCTTTGTGCGTTTCATCGACAAAGCGGAAATACGCATCCGCGTTGTAGAAATACTGGGTGATCGCTGAATTGGCACCGGCTTTGATCTTCCCGACAAAATGCTTCAGATCGTCTTGCGGCGAGCGCGCTTGCGGATGCATTTCAGGGTAAGCGGCGGCTTCGATATGAAACCAGTCGCCGGTTTCGGCACGAATGAATTCGATCAGCTCACTGGCGTGACTGAGTTCGCCGGAGAGACCGCCAAAACCGCTGGGCAGGTCACCGCGCAGCGCGACAATCTGACGTATGCCATGCGACTGGTATTCCTTGATAATCTCGCGCAGCTCGGCGCGACTGCGGCCTATACAGGACAAATGGGGCGCGGCGGGATGACCTTCGCGATGAATCTCCAGCACGGTGTCGCGTGTACCCGCCTGGGTCGATCCGGCGGCGCCAAAGGTGACGGAAAAATATTCCGGTGAGAGTTCAGCGAGCCGCTTGCGTGCTGCACGCAGTTTTTCCGTGCCCTCAGGCGTCTTGGGCGGAAAAAATTCCATACTTAAAGCGGTGGTAGTCATTGAGCGAATTATTTAATTGCGAATCAGGATCGCCGACAGCAGCCAGGACAGCAGACTGTAAATGAATGCGCCAAGCACGGCCGCACCAAATCCTGCGACCTGAAAACCAGTAACCAGATCGGCGACCGCCCAGAACATCAGCCCATTAATCACGAACACGAACAAGCCGAGCGTCAGAAAGGTGACGGGCAGCGTGAGCAAAATCAGGATGGGACGAATCAGCGTGTTGACCAGTCCGAGGACCAGTGCAGCAGTCAAAGCGGTAGTGAAACTGTCGACCTGTACCGAATCGATCAGGTGGGGCAGCGCAAAAATCGCGACTGTATTGATCAGCCAGAGAATCAGCAGGCGCATGTGTGGCGCGTGAGCGTTGTCGGTAAGGGAAACCGTTGCACCGCCGGGCCTTGTGAGCCCGACGGTGCCTCGTTGATGCGAGTGTTAGTAGCGGTAATGATCGGGCTTGAACGGACCCACGGTGGTGACACCGATGTACGACGCTTGCTCTTCGGTCAACTCGGTCAGCTGCGCGTTCAGCGTTTTGAGCTGCAGACGTGCGACTTTCTCGTCGAGGTGCTTGGGCAGCGTGTAAACGCCGATCGGATACGCTTTCGTGTTGGTGAACAACTCGATTTGCGCGATGGTCTGGTTCGCGAACGATGAGCTCATCACATACGACGGGTGACCTGTGCCGCAACCCAGGTTCACCAGACGACCCTCGGCCAGCAAGATGATGCGCTTGCCATCGGGGAAGATGACGTGATCAACCTGAGGCTTGATGTTTTCCCAGGTGTACTGCTTCAGCGCGACGACTTCGATTTCATTGTCGAAGTGACCGATGTTGCAGACGATGGCCTGATCTTTCATCTTCTTCATGTGCTCATGCGTGATCACATGGTAGTTACCGGTCGCGGTCACGAAGATGTCGGCGTGTTCGGCCGCATAGTCCATGGTTACTACGCGATAGCCTTCCATTGCCGCCTGCAGTGCGCAGATTGGATCAATTTCAGTGACCCAGACTTGCGCAGACAAAGCACGCAATGCCTGCGCCGAGCCCTTGCCCACATCGCCATAACCGGCAACCACAGCGACTTTACCGGCGATCATGACATCCGTTGCGCGCTTGATTGCATCAACCAGCGATTCGCGGCAGCCGTACAGATTGTCGAACTTGGACTTGGTGACGGAGTCGTTGACGTTAATCGCCGGGAAGGCCAGCTTGCCTTCCTTGTGCATCTGGTACAGGCGATGCACGCCGGTGGTGGTCTCTTCGGTCACGCCCTTGATCTGCGCGAGGCGGG
>JACCDX010776921.1_pt1 | contig 12065 bp, 7 predicted proteins | sample 7449681 | NCBI WGS metagenome assembly JACCDX01 (sample SAMN15323450, study PRJNA562643) | freshwater metagenome | isolation source: river surface water | place: USA:Blue River Watershed | collected 2017-08-18 | reverse complement strand
GTAGCGTTAACAACACCAGCATAAACACCAGTAGAGTTAGCAATTGTAGAAGTTCCAACAGTATGAGAAGCAGCGTTTACAGTACCAGTATGATAAACACCAGTAGCGTTAGCGATAAACGAAGATCCAACAGTATGGCTAGAACCATTAACAACACCAGTATACGTTGGTAAATAAGCAGCAATATTAGCATTTAATGTGGAATTTAACTGATATGACGCTGCAGCAGTTCCACCAAGGAAAGAAGCATTATTTGAAGAAAGTGTACCAATGTAAGTTGCATTGACATGAACTCCAGTAGAGTTTACAACAGAGCCTGTTCCTTGCGTCACATATAGACCAGTAGCATTAGCTGTGATGCCGTTATTAGCTAAAACTGATACTGTTCCTGTATTAGTAATAGTACCACCAGTAAGACCATTACCAGTTGCAACAGAAGTAACTGTTCCGCCAGAATTATCATCCAACGCCCAATAGGTGGTTGAACCATTACTGTGTAATACTTGACCTGCAGTGCCAAATCCACCATTGGCTTGTATTCCACCAGAAATAATAATATTGTTTACTGTAGAATTAGCGGAAACGCTTATAGAGGTAAGATTGGCTCCGATTTCCCAAGTATTAGAACCATCAGAAGAATACAGTTTTCTATCAGTAAGATTGATTGCCAATTCGCCAATAGCAATATCTGTTGTGGTAGGAACTTTACCTGCGACTGATGAACGTCGCAGTTTGAAAACTGTGTTGGCCATTCTAGGCTCCTCTGAAACTCAGTATATACTGAGAAATTTAAAATTCATCCGGAGGCAATATTGCCTGAGGTTTAGTTTTATTTATAGTTTTATCTTTTAATTGTTTATTTTCAGAATATACTTTATTCATTTCTTCGTTTTGACGAACATATTCTTTACTCAGATCTTCGTAGTTTTTATTGGATTTTTTGAGTTCGTCAAAATCTTTTAAAATCTTTTTTCTTTCTTCTTTACAATCATGAAGATTCTTTTTCAAATCTTCTATTATTTTAATATTATCTGTTTCTTTTTTCTCTAAATTCATTTTCTCAACAGTAAGTTTTTCTACACTATTCGCTGCCTGTTGCATCAAATCATTTTGTATTGAAACTTGTTTTTGAGATTCTTCGTATTTGGAGGTTATGTCTTTTAACGAGAAAGTTAAAGCAGAAACTCTAATTTCTAAATCGGTATTTTTACGAATAAAATCCAGAAGCAGATTTTCCTGCCTCTGGATGTATTGTTTGAAATAAATTTCTTGACCTTCATTAGATTCCATAGTATAATTCCTTTGTCAACGAAAACTAGAAAGAACCACCATCCAATATATCGTAAACAAGTGCACTACCGTTGGACTGAAGAACATATCCATCAGTTCCCAATGCTAGTTTACGGAATCCATTAGAAGAATTCGCTACTAGAATATCTTCAGCTGTATAGCTATTCAACCCTGTACCGCCTGATGTTCCAGCTAGAGCAGTAGACAGAGATAGAGTGTTAGCAACAATACCAACTGTATATGATGAATTAGCAATTAAATTTGCTGAAGTTGAATTGGTATATAATCCTCCAGATTGGAGATATGTCTGAAGAATAGCTAATGTAAATCCATTAGCTGCAGTATTTACAGTATTGTTTCCAGCTAGTTCTTGCTCAGAACCTGTAAACAATTTATAGATACCACTATCAGAAGCATCACGGAATAGACCAGTGTGCAAATTTGTATTTGTTGATATATCATGATAATTAGCTGCAAAACCAATATCTAAGACGTCGCTGGCATAATTGTTTCCAGCGAGATAGATCATAGGATCTGATACAACAAAAGAGCTTACGTTAACGGTGGTAACATTACCTGAAACAGTGAGACTGCCAGCGATTTGAACGTCACCATCAAATGTACCAGTAACACCATGAACGTTGGCGACATGAACTTGCGCCCAACGAAGGGTGTTATTGCCTAAATGATATGTGTTATTAGTTGAAGGAGTAAGGTTACTACTGACTTGCGCTGTTACTGTAAGAGTATCAGCAGTAGAATCGCCTAGAACTGTATTTCCATTAGTAGTAAGATCTGTTGTAACTACATTTGCAAATGTTACACTAGAAGTTGTGCCTACTGCCTGACCGATATGCACACCACTGGTATTAACAGTAACGCCTGTTCCGCCGACAACGTTAATGCCTGCTGAATCGACACTAATACCATTTGCAGATTTAGCAAATGTTCCAGAGGAGTTAGAAACAATACCATTATTGGCAAGAACACCAACACCAGAAGCATCTACATAAACACCATTTGCTGGATCTACGAATGAACCTGAAGAATTGGCTATGAGACCGTTGTTAGCTAGTAAACTAACAGTAACATCGCCTGTGGTTCCGCCGCCAGATAAACCGTTGCCAGCTGTAATAGCTGAAATATCACCAACATCATCATCCCAATAAATGCTAGAACCGTTTGATCGAAGAACCTGATTTGCTGTACCCAGAGATCCGTTAGCAGAAAACCCTACGCCAGAACCAACGGTAACACGGGTAGTATTTGCTCTAAAATTTGTTCCAACAGCGAGAATATCAGCATTAACAATACCGCTAGTATAAACACCACCGTTGTTAGCAATAACCCAGCCACCAACACTGAGAACTGAAGCGTTAACAGTTGAAGTTGCAAAAACGTTAATTGTGGCTAATGTTGTTCCTGTAAGAGAAGAATAAACCGAATCATTACCAGCTGCTAAATCGCCAGTATTAATTCTTCCCGCAACACCAAGGCCTCCAGCAACAGTCAAAGCCCCTGTAGTAGTATTAGAACTTACCGTTACGCCAGAAACAATAATATTATTTGAAACTGTTAAAGTGTCTGATGTCTTATTAAAGGTAAGTCCAGAATCACCAGCAAGATTTCCGCTATCATTGAATTGAACTTGAGTATCTGAACCTGCAACGCCAGAAGAAGGAGCTTTCCAATAAACTACGCTACCATTGGAGGTAAGAACATCCCCTGCAGTACCAGCCGCACCATTAGCCCAAATGCCAGTAGGGACTAAATTTGCTACTATCGCCTTATCAATACCGCCAGTAGAATTTGCTACTAGAGCATGACTATTAGTAAGAGTTCCTGGGTATTGAGCACCCCCAATACGAAGAACACCAGAACCATCAGGAAGACCTATGTGTAGTGTATTAGAGGCCTGAGTAAAGGCTAGTTCGCCGTTGGATAACCCTGTAACGGTAGAATTAGAAACAGATCTCTTGATTTGGATCTTATTGGACATTTAAAATACTGCTCCTGTTTTATATATTTATATTTTTAAAACGTCCCACCATCTAACCCGCCATCTACATCAGTTAAATTCAATTTTTGAACTACATATTTGTCAATAGAAGAATCATAAACAGGAACCGCCCCGTTAGTTTCTCCGCTAGAAATGACATCCAGCAAACTATCTAATCTTTGTGTAGATTCCATGCTTGATAAAGTAGGCGTATTTTTAATAGTAACAGGTACTGTTGTGTCTATAATTCCGCTTGTTCCATTAGCGGAAATTCGAATATCTCTTTTTCTGCCTACTACAACATTTACCATTTTTATCTCGTAACTTGAGGCGTAACAGTGATTATACCTTCAACTATTCTAGAAGTTGTGGCGCCGTTATTAAGTTCTACATCATAAACATATCTACCAGCAACTAAATTGTTTGTTTGATTAGCTGTCAAAGATAATGTGATAATACTTGAATCAACATTTATAAATGTTGTAAAAACTGCTGAAGCATTAGAAGATGTATACCATTTTCTAACTTGAGAGTTAGCTGAATAGCCATTCAGATTCAAAGCGTCTCCGTTTTCGTCCGTCAATGTCAAATCGGTCGAAAAGGTTGTTCCTTGATCTATTACTAAGTTAGCTTTAGTGGCCATTACGTTACTATTGTCCTGACATATTTGACTGTGGTGTTAGTAGATACTGGAGTAAATCTTAGTGAAACGTGTGATACGTTTGGTGCTACGAAACTAAACGTTCCCACATTTGTGTTTGTTGTAATAGTAGCAAATTCTGTCAAATAACCAGTGCCTCTATCGTGAGTTGTTAGGATTTTTGACATATAACGATTGTTGGCTACATTATCAACAACGCTGATTATATATTCAGCGGCTGGGAACGAAACCATAGAATAAGCATCAATTTCTTGAGTGCTTGTTCCAGTAGTAATAATAGTACCATTGGTTACAGGTCCAGTAACAACTAGACTCCATTGACCATTAGCATTCAAGAAATATTGGCCTGATGAAATGGCAGTAGTATTAGGATTAGTTATAGAAACATTTGTAGTAGAATTCGATATTCTAACAGAAGTGTTACTTACTATAACATTAACTGTTGAATTACCAACTACAACTTCAACCGAAGCATCAACTGCTGTAGTATTAATACCAAGAGCATTTGCAGTAAAAATAGAACCAACGCTTAGAGTAGAAGCATTAACAACGCCAGTGTAAACACCAGTAGAGTTAGCAATTGTAGAAGTTCCAACAGTAATACTAGAGCCATTAACAATACCAGTATAGACACCGGTGGCGTTAGCAATTGTAGATGTTCCGACAGTAATACTAGAACCATTAACAACGCCAGTGTAAACGCCAGTGGAGTTGGCTATTGTAGAAGTTCCAACTGTATGAGAGGCTGCATTAATAATAGGAGTATAAACGCCAGTAGAATTAGCGATAGTTGATGTTCCTACAGAATGTACTGCTGCATTAATTGTAGTAACATAAGCGCCGGAAGCATTAATAAACGAAGTATTGCCTACTGTAATGCTTTGAGCTACGTTAGCAAACTGAGACCAAAGAGTTGACCATTTAAATGTCGTATTACCTAGACTATAAATGTCCCCAACTGCTGGTACAAGGTCAGCTGTAGAAATACCAGTATAACTAATATTACCAGAAACTGTTAGATCGCCTCTGACGAACATATTACCAGAAACGTTGGCATATGCTCCACTAAATTGGACATTACCTGAAATGTTTGCCGTTCCGGTATGATTCAGCACTGAAGAGTTAGATACAAAAGAAGTTCCGACGCTAATTGTAGATGCGTTAACAACAGGAGCGTAAACGCCAGAACTATTGGCGATTGTAGAAGTTCCTACAGAATGTACTGCTGCGTTAATGATAGGAGTATAAACACCAGTAGAATTAGCTATTGTAGAAGTTCCAACAGTAATGCTAGATCCATTAACTATTCCGGTGTAAACACCAGTAGCATTAGCAATTGTTGAGGTTCCGACAGTAATACTAGAACCATTAACAACGCCAGTGTAAACACCAGTAGCATTGGCGATAGTAGAAGTCCCAACGCTTAATGTTGCAGCGTTTACAGTTGTAGCATAAACACCACTAGCGTTAGCTACAGTAGAGGTGCCTACAGTATGAGAAGCTGCATTAACAATACCTGTATAAACACCAGTAGCATTAGCAATTGTAGAAGTTCCAACGCTTAATGTTGCAGCGTTTACAGTTGTAGCATAAACACCAGAACTATTGGCGATTGTAGAAGTTCCAACAGAATGAACCGCTGCATTGACTGTTCCGGTTGTCCAAAAACCTGAAGAGTTGCCAATTGTTGCAGTTGTAACCTGCATAGCAGTAGTATTGGCAGTAAACCCACTAGCTCCAGTTGTGATAACTGTGCTGTTTACTAAAGAAGTTCCAACGGTCAGACTTATTGGATCTAGATTTGCTGATCCTGAATTATTAGCAATAATGAATCTATTAATACTTTGATCTGAATATAAAGTGCTATTGCCTACAAAATATGAAGAAGTATTAATCTGGATATTAGCAGCAACTCTTACGGTACTAGTGTTAGCTATAAGACTGTTGGATCCAGTTGTAATAATAGTGCTATTAACTAGCGAAGTTCCAATGGTTAGACTTATAGGATTAAGATTAGCAGAACCTGTAGAATTAGCTATTCTAATTAAAGTAGCATTAGCCAGAGAATTTACAGTAGTATTACCAATGTCCACAGCTATGGCATTTACCAAAACGTTAGAGGTTGAAACAGCAACACTAAACTGAGAAGTATTAGCTACAACATTAGAGCCGACTGCCATGGCTGTAGTATTTGCAACTAAACCGCCAGCACCAGTTGTAATAATTGTGCTGTTTACCAAAGAAGTTCCGACAGCAAAACTTATCGGAGTGATATTAGCTGAAATTGTAGAATTAGCAACTCTTACTAACGAAGAGTTTGCGAATGAATTTACTGTAGTATTGCCTACAAGAATAGAACTAGAATTAGATAATACATTAGTCGTGGTGTTACCGATAACAATAGTTGATGTGTTCATGAACACATTAGATCCAACAGTGACTGCTTGAGTGTTAGCAAAAAGGCTGTTAGAACCAACCATAGAAATGGATGTACTATTTACTAAAGAATTGCCAATAGATAAAGAATTGAAATTCAATACAGCTAATGCAGCGCCATTAGTAATCTGAACTAATGTAGAATTAGCAACAGTATTAACTGTGGAGTTAGAATTAAAAATTAGCGATGAACTGTTTGCGACTAGGTTAGTCGAAGAATGAGTGATATATAGCTGATTAGTATTGACAACAACGTTAGAACCAACATATACAGCATATGTGTTGAGAGAGTTGAAATCCAAAAAAGAATTTACTGTAGAATTACCTACAGATATTGCCGATGTGTTAACATACGTGAAATTAAAAGCGTCTACAGTATTATTGCCAACCAATAGAGCGTTATTAACTTGAGCAGTTGTATTAATAACTAAAGAATCGGCAGTAAATTTACCAGTAATCGCAGCATTACCTACAGCTGCATTAGAACCATTGGCAGTGACAGCCAACACTGAAAAAGTGTAAGCCATTTCATTGGTTCTATTGCGCCAAAAATCAAAAGTATTATTTGTGCCTACGTTGGAAACATTTACTGTCATTTATTAACTTCTTTTTAAGAGTTGATTTAACATTTCTTTAATTTCGTTAAGATCTTTTTCGACTTTATTGATTCTTTCATTATTTTCAACATTTAACATGAAAGCAGCTTTCTGTTTTTTATATGCTTCCAATTTATTATTATCCACGTTCAAAACTGCTCCGCTATGCGGATCTTTTACTAAACCTTCAAAATCTGTTCTGTAATATTTATTATTCATTTTATCACATCTGCAAAGCTAGAACTCTAAGATCATCCATAATCGGAACCTTAGAAGTGTCATTGGATTGAAGTATAATTTTTAATTGGAATCTATTGAAAGAAGAATAAAGATTCAAATTTTCATTAAGATAAGTTACGCCTGGAGCACTTATGACAAAAGCATTGGCTCCTGTATTGTTTGACGACCATGGCGTTCCTACTGTCAAAAATGTTGAATTGGTGATAGAAAGTATTGTTTGAGAATCATTAGCAACATTAATTATATTACCTGGTAGTAGCTCAGTTGTGAACAAAGTTCCGTTACCGACTATACTGTTGTTTGTAGTATATGTGCTAACGTTTCCTGTTAATTGAACAGAAGAATCTACAGACAACCAAGCAGTAGTTGGTGGCGGAACTAGATAATAAGGTTCGTTGGTATAATTACCAAAAAATGGACTATCTAATACAGCACTAGTGCTATTAGTAATAGATACTATTTTTCTAGTTCTTTCTTGTAAAAGAATGTCCTTAGAAGTTTTAGTATTAATAAACCATCCTGGTTCTAGTTCTGTTGTGAACAAAGTCCCATTACCAGTAATAGTGTTGCTGGTATTAGAACAAGTAATAGTTCCTGTTCTTATAATTTTACTATAATAACTTCCTAATGAAAACTTCAATTCTCTGAAATCGTTTGGATTACTAGGATCAGAATAAACATCAAATGAATCATTTATCAAAGGAGTCCATGTTTGCTGACTCATAGGTCGAGGATCTTCTTTGTTTAGAAATTTAGCCCATACTTGAATAGATGAACCCACAGGCTTGAATGCAGTTAATAGAACTTGTAAATCTTCTGCATCTTGACCATCGGCTAATGTGACTATTTGAGATACATATTTTGATTTCGTATTACCTGAATTGAAAAATTCATTATATTTGATTTCTACAGGATCAATGTCGTTTTTAATTACTAGTTCTTGTTGTCTAACTGTATCGATCACAGGAGACAAATATTCAGTATCTGTAGTCATATTCCCTTTGATGGTAACAGATTTGTTACCACTCATAGAGGCCATTTCATTTGATTTAGAAGCAACAATTCTTTCGTAATCATAAAATTCAGTTTCATAACCAGGATTAACTTTATATTCTTCTGAATCTACAGAATATGTATTATTAGTCCCTTTGTATGTGAAATTCAAAGTTGTTCCTGGAGGTGAAATAGTAGCGAATTGAGGAACAAGAGCATTAACGCCAGGATTATAAAGAGAAGAAGTATTAGCATACGCTATTAAAGTGACATTATTCGGCGAAGAAGACAATGAATTATTAGCAAATCTATGAATTTGCACAAAAGTATTTGAAACGAAATTACCAGTAGATGATTCGCAATACAAAATTCCTCTAACACTATCATAATAATTTACTGTTGCTCTAATGGAAGTATTAACTGTTCCACCAGTAGAATTAGACAAAGAATTGGTTGAGTTGAAAACTATATCTCCTGGCACTATTCCTACAGAAGTATTACTATAACCTAAATTGAAAACAGTCAAATATTCAGTATTAGAATTATTAAAAAACGCATTCGCAGAATTATGCTGGAAACTTGCTCTATTGAGTTTGAACTTAATATATTCGGTCTGAAGAGCCGTCCATTCAGTTTCAGTAGCTCCATAAAAAGCTGTTCCTATGGCTGGCTGACTGAAAACTTGATAACCAGTTGATACGTCGATGTCGCCTAGATTTGCGCTCCAGACAAAATAATCTGGATCATTTGCGTCTGGCTTTACAACAAACGCATAAGTTGTTTTATTAGCCAAAAACACAGGAGCTTCAAAAGTGAACTTAGTAGAAACTGTAGAAGTGTTGCTTATGTTGATATTACTATATGGTAAATGCACTCTAGAAAAAGGAAGAACTGCTTTACCGTTAGGATAACCGTTATCAGTCTCACACAGGTAAACTGTTACACCGTGTTCAGAAGTTTGCGCTTTCTGTTTAAAATATATTTCTAAAGAAGTCGCAAAAACACCTGATTCATTTTGAGGTGTGTTTATGGTCAACGCTTGCGCTATAGGTTCCCAAGCATTAGCTCTGACATTAATTATGTCTGGTAATTCTGTGATGACAACGTTTGTAGATGTGGTTATCACAGTTTCTTCAACAGGAAGAGATCTCAATTCAGGATTTACAGTAGTCAAAGTTATTGCTTGTTTGGTGACATTAAGATTTGACGCTGTAAAATATGCAGAAGACATAGTAGTAAAGGCGGAGCCTCCTAATACTAAACTGTCTACGTCTGTGATTTGAAGAAGTCTGTCTCCTGTTTTGAATTTACCAGCAGGAATATAGAATTGTCCTGCTACTACACCTAAAGAATCAGAATAGATTGGTGTGCCCCAATTACCATTTTTAGCAATTTGAGTTGAATCCGAACTATCTAGTGATGCAGGTATTACGTATTTGTTATTAGCATCAATTACTGCTGGAGCACAATATTCATCAACATTAACACTATCGAAAAATATGTGCATTCTTTCATTAGGTCTCATATTAAACGCTAAGAAAGAAACAATTCGGCTGTTTATGTATGGTTGTAATGAAATATCAGTGACAAAAGAACCGACCGATTGAGTGTTAGAAATAGAATCTACTACTAGTTTTGTGCCCGATCTAGTAGACGTAGTTGTTGTTGTAGTAGTAGTTGTATTAGTTGCTGCCAATTTTATCTCCTAGATCAATTCATTAAAAATTGAATGTTCTTTCGAGGCCTCTTATGCCCTCGTCGAACACCACAGTTAGATTACCTCTAATAACGTCTACGTTAACACCCAATTCTTGAGCGGCTAGTGCCAAAGCTCTTTCTCTACCAGCGTCTGTAGTCAAATCAATTGTGCCAAACCAATCTCCTGATCCAACATTAAATCTAGGACCAGCAATTTGTCTACCAGATCCTGCAACACCCAATGATCCTATATCTCTATTAATTATATTCTGTGTTCCAGTAATAACTGTATTAGAAGTTGTAGTAGTAGTTGTTCTCCAATCTCCGAAAGAAGAGCCAAGAGGACTAGCTGCGAAATCTTTCCAAGGTTTGGTGTTATCTATAGTAATATTTATAGAACCAGTATTATGAACATCGCTATTATTATCGAATGATGGTATCAATATTAGGGTGCCATTCCAAGCATATGCAACAAGAGCAGAGCTACGATACTTAGTAGCATATGGTTGTTCTATAAACTGAACCTCATTATAGTCGATAGTAACTAATCTACCAGTTTTTCTTGTGTTCACAGAACTAGAACTATTAAAATTAATATTAAAAACTTCTCTTATGATTCTTGGCCTTGCCACTCCTTTGGCTGAATCAATAGCTATAGAATACTCTGTGCTCGAAACATCCCCAAGAGAAAAGTCAGAGAAAGGATCTACGAAAATTCCGTTTTTGAATCTATCAAGACCATTTGCGTCTGTTACTGACAAATCTTTAGCAGCTTTTTCTAACAGAGATAATTGTGTGTAATATTCTAAATTAGTAATTCTTTGATCTAGAGTGCCAATATCTTTCATAGTATATCTACGATTAGTAACTATACTTCCGGTTATGGCGGTTGATGTATCTCTAATCAAATTCTTAGAATTTTGATTTATTGGATAAAACGAATCAAGTTGATCTGAAGAAAGAGAAGGATATGGTGGTATATTCAATACAGAAAGAACCATAGCATTATCTGGCCATAAAGGAGTTTGTGGACTCTGGCTAGAAACGCCTTCTTTAACTTTAAGAACATTATCTGGAGTTATTAGGATTAAATCTTTTCTAGGTAGGTATCTAGTGTAATCAGCTTCTAGATTTTTACCATAAGCAGGGATATTCAATCCTGATGTAGCATCGCCCGTGCTTAAAGTCAAAGTCGAAGCAGGATTGACTGATGCATAACTTATAGCTGTAGTAACTTGAGTAGAATTAGATGTATCAACTGCACCTGTGTCGTTAGCTGTGATTACACAAGGAGTTCTAAAATCTATGAAATCTCTAAGAGGTAACTTAGCGCCATTTTCGTCAACATAAAGTGGAATATCTTTGGTCTGTATCGCATTAGTGTTTGCAGTATTTGCATCATCGATGGGATAAGATTCTACTGAAAAGAAGCCTACTCCTGGTGCAGTATTTACAGCAAAATAGTCAAGTTGAACTAGAATATTAGGGAAAGATGATGAACTATATGAGCTTTTAGGATACAAATAACCCAAATCATAATGTGTATCTCTTTGACCTGTATCGTAAGTAAAGCTAGTAGTTAAATCCACGCCATTTGCTGTGTAAGTTCCGTTTGAAGATCCATAAATTCTATTTACTTTAAAAATATCACTAAAACCTAAACACCATGGTCCTTTTGGATTAGTGGTTGTATTGATTTTAACAAACACATCTCTCTTAATGACCTTTTTAGCAGGCAATGCAATATTTCTTTGAGTATTGTAAAATATGTCAACACTCAAAGATGAACTAGGAATTTGCCCTGAACTTACAGTAAATGATGTACTGTTTGTCACCTCTACATAACTTGAGGGTCCAGAACTAAAGGTTCTAGAAATAGGAATAATTTTACCGCTGATGTAAGATTTATAATAATTCGCAGAAGCGTTAGTCACACTAAATGGAGCATCAACAGTTAAAAACGTAGCATTTGATACTGAAATAACTGTTCTTACATCAGTGCCTACCTTTATATTGTCTCCAATATAAAATCTATTCGTGAACGTTGTTGAAGTTCCTACAACGTTAACTGATGTTGTATTTACGCTGACTGTGCCTGTTTGTACAGCAGAATCAACATTAGCAGTAGCTACCACAGTAAACTCAGAAGCAG
>JACCDX010755603.1_pt1 | contig 12066 bp, 15 predicted proteins | sample 7449681 | NCBI WGS metagenome assembly JACCDX01 (sample SAMN15323450, study PRJNA562643) | freshwater metagenome | isolation source: river surface water | place: USA:Blue River Watershed | collected 2017-08-18 | reverse complement strand
GGAGAGATCCGTTCGGTTTCGATCTTCGTGATAATTCTTCAATGCCCTTTGCTTGAACCTTTCAAAGGTTCTCAGGGCAAACTCTTCGGAGGCAACCACTTTGAACGGAGTGTTGCCTTGCACACTGGGCATGGAGTTTCTTGATTTTCTAGTCCAGCTATAGCGCGCAACATCAAGCTCAAAAGGTGCACGAAAATCTAAGACGGACCAGCGTTTGTAGAAAGGCGTGTAAACGCGAAGAGGAGACCCGTCGTCTTTTCGGACAGTTCCTGGCTCGATTGCGTAATAGCTGCCGATCAATTTCAGGGGCACGGAAAGTTCATGTAACTTCTCTGCGACACTTGCCTGCTCAAGCATTCCCGTGGTGTCGAATGCTCTGGTGGCAAAGACGATCTCTATCTTGTTGCTCTTCACGAATTCAGAGAGCTGCTCAGCGCAATCGCCAATCAGGACCTCGATACCCGAAGGAATTGCCGCGGAAAGGCTTGTTACAGACTCAATCAAGGAGGCCTGTCGCAGTGGTGTTAATTCAGAGAGATTCTGAGGAAACACAAAGACGGGGATAAGTTCGCTCGATTGCTCCGCAGCGGCCACCAATGCTTCGTTGTCTTGAAGTCGGCGGTCTCTGCGAAACCAAAAGAGGGTTCTCATTTAGTTTTCCGCAAGATAAGAAATTGAAACGCGACCAATGAGGACAGCGCTGCTGCACCAAGCATGTGCAGGGCAACCAAGAATTCTGGAACGCCAAGTCTTGCCTGAGCAATCCCGATTACTGCTTGAGCTGCAGTGACTAGCAAGAAAATCGACAGCAATCTGCTTGGCAACTTTCCGAAAACGGATGAACTGTGTCGCCACTGTGAGAACCACTGCAAGAAGACCAGTCCAAGCATTAGATAGCCTGGATAGGAGTGATAGTGCTGCCAAATTTCTAGATTCAATCCATTGCGCGGGGTAGTTGCATCACCTGCGTGAGGACCAGCACCGGTGACTAAAACGCCTATGAGGATTGTTATTGCAGATACCGCGACAGTTGGCCAGCGAAGCGCTGAGCTCACCTGACTCACTTCTTGAAGAGGCTTTGGTAAAGCTCTGAAAACTAGTAAAGAAGCTAAAGCAATCAACCCAGAGGAAATGATGAAATGAAGGCCAACAATCCAAGAATTCAGTTGGGTCAGCACGGTTATCCCGCCAACAATGGCTTGAAGAATGATTCCAAAACCAAGACCGAATGAGGGAACGAGTAGGCCCTTGCGCTGAATCTTTCTGGCTTGCAGCACAAATACCAGTGCCATGCCCAGCATTCCAACTGCTGATGTTGTGAGAATCGAAATAGACGTGAAATCGATGGCTCTGACTGCGAAAACCAGTCCGACGATAAATAGTGCAACGAAGCCAAAAAAGCCAAACGTGATTCTCGTTAGCTGCGCTCTAGATTCGCTAGCTCTCATGATGGTTGCAAACGTAAGAAGGGCAACGATCAAAAGCACAAAAGTAAGCAGGCGATTGCCGAACTCGATTACGCCGTGAATGCCCATCTCAGCGGTGGAAATCAGTGATTCATCGGTGCATTTTGGCCATGTTGGGCAACCTAGACCAGAGCCCGTTAGCCGGACCAGTCCACCAGTCACAACGATAAGGATCTGTGTTGCAAGAGAAAGCCAAACATAGAGCCTCAGTTTTCGCTGAGCTGTCAGAGTGTCCAGCAGTCGCTTGACAGGGTTAGCAACAAGGGTCAACTTAGGTAATCCTTACTAGTTTTCCAGGGCTTCAGCACTTAGCCTATAAATCCCGCCTCCAGTCTCTCACGGTATTCAGCCCGGAATAACGAGCCAACTGGCGGGTTGTACATCGTTGACCAGGAGGTAATTGGTGTCTGAGAAAATCATTGATCGTCCAGAGCTTGATGCGCTTGGAAACTACGAGTTCGGTTGGTCCGACAAGGACACAGCCGGCGCGACGGCTAAGCGTGGTATCAACGAGGACGTAGTCAAGAGCATTTCAGACCTCAAGAGCGAGCCAACTTGGATGCTTGAGCGACGCATGAAGGGTTATGAATTCTTCCTTCGCAAGCCGATGCCAACTTGGGGATCCGACCTGTCCGGAATTGACTTTGACAACATCAAGTACTTCGTGCGATCAACCGAGCGCCAAGCGCAATCTTGGGAAGACCTTCCAGAGGACATTCGAAACACCTACGAGCGCCTAGGTATACCGGAAGCCGAAAGACAGCGACTAGTTGCAGGTGTTGCTGCTCAATATGAATCAGAGGTCGTATATCACCAGATTCGCGAGGACCTCGAGGCTCAAGGAGTTATCTTCCTTGACACTGACACCGCTCTGAAAGAGCACCCAGAAATTTTCCAGGAGTACTTCGGAACGGTTATTCCGGCGGGCGACAACAAGTTTGCAGCGCTCAACACAGCCGTCTGGTCCGGTGGATCATTTGTGTACGTGCCGAAGGGTGTTCATGTTGAGATTCCTCTCCAGGCCTACTTCAGAATTAATACGGAAAACATGGGTCAGTTCGAGAGAACTTTGATCATTGCCGATGAGGGTTCTTATGTTCACTACATCGAAGGCTGCACCGCTCCAATTTACAATTCTGATTCTCTCCACAGCGCCGTAGTTGAAATTATCGTCAAAAAGAATGCTCGTGTTCGCTACACGACAATTCAAAACTGGTCCAACAACGTTTACAACCTAGTTACTAAGCGAGCAATTGCTTACGAAGGTGCGACGATGGAGTGGATTGATGGAAACATCGGCTCCAAGGTCACGATGAAATATCCTTCAGTCATTCTGGCGGGTGAGCATGCCAGGGGAGAGACTCTGTCTGTTGCTTTTGCAGGGGAAGGCCAGCACCAGGATGCTGGAGCCAAGATGATTCACCTTGCCCCTTACACAACTAGTTCGATTGTCTCTAAGTCAATCGCCCGCGGAGGAGGAAGAACCTCCTATCGCGGAGAGATTCGAGTAAATCCAGGTGCGCACCACTCCGCCAATACAGTTCGCTGCGACGCTCTGCTCGTGGACACAATCTCACGCTCGGATACCTATCCAGCAAACGACATCCGTGAAGACGACGTCTCGATGGGCCACGAAGCAACCGTTTCGCAAATCAGCGCCGAACAGCTTTTCTACTTGCAATCTAGAGGTATCGAAGAAGACGAAGCCATGGCCATGATTGTGCGCGGTTTTATCGAGCCAATTGCCAAAGAGCTTCCTATGGAATATGCCCTTGAGCTCAACAAACTAATTGAAATGCAGATGGAAGGGGCAGTGGGATAGTGACGCAACACGGAGCCACCGCCCACTCGCACGGCGTTCCAATTCAAACGCGCAGTGAGCGACCAAAGTCAACTTCTGTTTCCGACTTTTCTGAAATCGAAAAGACTCAGGAAATCTGGAGATACGTCCCCATCGATAAGTTGCGCGGGGTTGATTCAGAGGTCATGGAGGAAGTATCTGCTTCTGACTTTGAAATTAAGGCATCAGAGGGAGTAGTAACTCGCTGGATTGATTCATCTGATCCGCTGGTAGGTTCCGCCGGTTTGCCTGAAGACCGAGTGGCCGCAGCCGCTTGGACTAATGCTTCTAAGACTTTGGTTATTGAAGTCGCAGCCAACACTGAGCTTGCAGAGCCTTTGTTTGTAAAGCTTGCACCAGGAGCAAAAACTAAAGCTGCGCACCTCCTGTTTGTAATTAAAAAGCACGCCAAGGCAACAATTGTGTTGGATCACGTTGGATTAGCTGCGCTCGCCGAGGTTGTTGAGCTTGTCCTGGAAGATGGTTCAGAACTCAATTTCATTTCCTTGCAAGAGTGGGAAAGTGGTGCTACTCATGTTTCCGCTCAGTTTGCCAAACTCGGCAGGGACAGCAAACTCAAGCACATTGTTGTCAGTATGGGTGGAGAGCTAGTTCGAATTGTTCCATCCGTCAAACTCGATTCAGCAGGAGCTGAAGTAAACATGTATGGCGTTTACTTGGCTGACACCGGGAACTATTTCGAGCACCGTCCGTATGTTGACCACATCGCCGAGAACTGTGTTTCCAATGTCGCTTACAAGGGAGCGCTGAAGGGTGCCGGGGCTCACACTGTTTGGGTGGGAGACGTATTGATTCGCGAGAGCGCGGTTGGAACAGACACCTACGAGCTAAACCGAAATCTTCTTTTAGTCGATGGTGCCAGGGCAGATTCTGTGCCTAACCTCGAGATTGAAACAGGGAAAATCGCTGGAGCCGGTCACGCTAGTGCGTCGGGAAGATTTGATGACCTACAGCTTTTCTACTTGATGGCTAGAGGTATTGATGAGGTCTCGGCCAAGAAGTTAGTCGTGCGCGGGTTCCTAAGCGAGATTATTCAGAAGATTGAAATCGAAGAGGTTGAGCAAAGGCTGATTTCGATCATCGAAGCAGAGCTCGAGAGGGCAGGTAGCTGATGGCAATCAGAATTTGCGCTCTGGCAGATCTCAAGCCAGGTAAGGCTATTCGAGTAAAGATTGGTGACCACGCGCTTGCGATTATTCGCACACCAAGTGGTGAGGTAAAAGCACTGGATGACAAGTGTTCACACGGAGAAATCTCTCTTTCGGAGGGTTTTGTAGACAACGAGACCATCGAGTGCTGGGCACATGGAGCAAAGTTCGATTTAAACACTGGTAAGCCGCTATCTCTACCCGCATACGAGCCAGTGAGGACCTACGAAGTATTAATTGATAATGACGAAGTTTTTGTTGAGTACGAAGGATAGTAGGGAAAATATGTCAACACTAGAAATCAAGAATCTGCACGTCTCTGTAATTACGGACCAGGGAAACAAGCAGATCCTGAATGGAATTGACCTTACGGTCCGATCAGGTGAAATTCACGCAATCATGGGACCAAATGGTTCTGGCAAATCAACTCTTGCCTACTCGATTGCTGGGCACCCAAAATACGAGGTCACCGAAGGTGAAATCTTGCTAGATGGCGAGAACGTCTTGGAGATGAGCGTGGATGAAAGAGCTAGAGCTGGCCTTTTCCTTGCCATGCAGTATCCAGTTGAGGTGCCAGGCGTCTCTGTTTCTAACTTCCTTCGCACTGCCAAAACCGCAATCAGCGGCGAAGCGCCGAAGCTTCGTGAATGGGTAGGAGACTTGAGAACTGCAATGGGTAACCTTCGCATGGATCCTGATTTCACTGAGCGCAATGTCAATGAGGGCTTCTCGGGTGGAGAGAAGAAGCGTCACGAAATCCTGCAGCTTGAGCTACTGAAGCCAAAGATTGCAATTCTGGATGAAACCGACTCCGGTTTGGACGTAGACGCTCTAAGAATCGTTTCTGAGGGAGTCAATCGAGCTCACGCGAATAACAAACTTGGCGTTTTGCTGATCACTCACTACACAAGAATTCTCAACTACATCCAGCCTGACTTCGTCCACGTATTCGTCAACGGAAAACTTGCCGAACAGGGTGGAGCAGAGCTTGCCCAGAGACTCGAAAATGAGGGATACGACCGCTACCTGAAGGCGTCTGCATGAGTGTAAAAGAACTACCTGCAGAGAAGTACGATCAGATTCTGGAGGCGATGAAGAACATCATCGACCCTGAGATTGGTGTAAACATCGTCGATTTGGGACTCATTTATGGTCTTCAGGAATCAGAAGACGGAGCCCTTCTAATCAACATGACCCTAACTTCAGCTGGCTGTCCACTTACTGATGTAATCGAAGAGCAAACGGCCGAGGCTCTAGATGGTGTAGTAGATGCTTTCAGAATTAACTGGGTATGGATGCCGCCATGGGGACCCGAGAAAATCACTGAAGATGGACGCGAAATGATGCGCGCTATCGGATTTTCTATCTAGCGAACAAATTTCCAAGCTAGCGGCAACAGACTTGCTGCAATCGCAGCCTTGGCTGCATCTCCGATAAGAAACGGAATAACTCCTGCAAGAAGAGCTTGCTGAAGCGACAATCCCATTCCAACCACAAGCCAGCCGGCTCCAAAGAAGTAGATAACTGCGCTACCGGCAATAAAGCTCAGTGCGACTGCTAGTGGCTTCTTGCCCATGCCTCTATTAGCCATAACGCCGACGAGGATTGCAGCAACCGCAAACCCGACGATGTAGCCAGCTGTCGGAAGAACTTGTCCGAGTGCCTTAGCACCTGCAAAAACCGGCAGGCCGGCAGCGCCCATGGCTATGTAAAGCCCCATTGATGAAAGTGCTCGCCAAGGACCCATAGCAGATGCAATTAGTAGAACCGCAAGAGTCTGCAGGGTCATTGGAACCGGATACATCGGAATCTGAATTTGAGCCAAGAGGGCAGTAAGAGCTGCACCAGCAACCACTAGCGCGACGTCGTTTACCTTTGTCTTAGGAATGACTCTGTCAACAAGACTGATCTGCATAACACTCATGGCTGCTCCTTACTTTAGGCAGAAGCCTACTGGTTAGCATCTTCGAATTCAGCATCCCTGTCAGCTTGGCCACGCTTTTTTGCCCTGGGAGCAAGCTCTCCGCGAGCCTCTGCCATGAGCCTGCGGTCGTTACGATAAGCCCAAATAAATGCGCCAAATGCCATAAAACCGAAAATTATCCACTGAATCGCATAGGAAAGGTGATTGCCTTCATTCAAGCTCGGCTTTGGCATTGGAATTGGCATTTCGGAGTTTGCGGGGGATTCCTCTACCAGCCGGCCATAAAACTCCGTAATTACTGAATCTGAATTGAGTCTGTTGGCAACTTCAAAGAGGTCAATCGATGCCAGTGTTTCGGCTTGTTCTCTACCGAGATCCGGCTCGCCTGCGCGCAGTCGAACCACTACTTCATACTGTCCAGGAGTTGGTTTTGGATTTACTTCAGGCTGTGAAAGCGTTGAGGATGCAGGCAGCCAACCACGCTCAATAATAAGAATGCGACCATCGTCTAACCTCATCGGAACCAGCTGCAAGAAGCCTGCTTGTCCTGCCATGGGTCTGTTTCTTACCAGGAAGATTTCGTCCAAATATTCGCCTCGGATTGAAGCAGGCCGCCATTCCATTGGATAGCGCTCATTGACTTTTTCCCAACTGATCTCAGAAAGAGCAATCGGGGTTTGGTCGTAGTTATCGAGCACATGTTGAATTTGCTCAACGCGCTGCTCCCGACGATCAAATTGCCAGAGGCTGAGCAGAGTGGTGGCGAGTGAAAAGACTAGGACCAAGGCAAGCCAAGGTGCCCAGCGTCTAATCGTGCTTTGATTCAAGTTCCCGCGTCCTAAGAAAAAAGTTTCGAGCAGATAAATAGTCAATCAGAAAATCTTGGTGTTCACTGCAGCTTCCCCAAGTCTTGATCCGCTCAGCTGAGTGGATTTTAGGGTTTCGCCACTCAATTAGTAGTTGACTCGGATTTGAGCATCCAGCCCTAGAACACTTCGAATCAGTCAATTTTCATTTCGCTTGAACTGATAGTCACCTTTGGAGCTAACCGATCACTTTGACTCTTGGTTCGGCTTCCCTGGGCATTTGCCATGACGACGGCGAAATAGGGCAAAAAGATTGCCAAAGCAAAGAAAATCCACATCAGTACGCCGGTCGAGAAAACCCCAAGGATGATGCAAATTGTCCTGATAGTCATGGCAACTGAATAGCGGATCATTCGCCGTTTGCGCTCTTGTTCAGGAGAGACAGACAGCGAGGTCACGCTTTGTCGCTTTTCCACGCTGGCTCCTTGGGCTTAGAACAATAGACTTTCTAAAGATAACGCTAAGGCGTCTCAGCTATTCCCAGAAAGGGCGAGCGTGGAGAGAGTTGCTCTTGTTACCGGTGGAAACCGGGGAATTGGCTTTGCAATAGCCCAAGAATTGATCAGCAAAGGCTTCAAAGTAGCCGTAACCGCAAGATCGGGGGAAGGGCCAACTGGCTCTCTAACGGTCAGAGCCGACGTCACAGACCCTGCCTCCTTAGATGCAGCCCTAGCTGAAGTAGAAAGCAAGCTGGGTGTAATCGAGATTTTGGTTGCCAATGCGGGTATCACCAAGGACACCCTGCTACTGCGGATGAGTGATGAGGATTTTGAGCAAGTTATCAACACCAATCTCAACGGAGTATTCCGAGTAATCAAGCGAGTAAGCAAAGGGATGCTCAAGGCTAAGTTTGGTCGCATCATCCTGGTGGGTTCCGTGGTTGGTCTTTACGGCAGCGCTGGGCAGGTTAACTATTCTGCGAGCAAGAGCGGCCTAGTCGGTATCGCAAGAAGTATCACCCGGGAGTTGGGTTCGAAAAACATTACAGCTAACGTGATTGCCCCAGGATTTATCAATACCGACATGACCGCCGCCTTGCCGGAGGAATTAGCAGCTCGCTACCAAGAGCAGATTCCCCTTGGCCGATTCGCTGAGCCGGAAGAAGTTGCAAAGGTCGTAGCTTGGTTCGCATCGGATGATTCTGGCTACATTTCAGGAGCCGTCATTCCGGTTGATGGCGGACTGGGCATGGGGCACTAGTCTTAGCAACCGAAGGAAGGACTGAAGTTGGGCATTCTTACAGGCAAAAAGGTTCTTATTACCGGAGTGCTGACCGAAGCGTCAATTGCATTTGCGGCAGCCAAGATTGCGCAGGACGAAGGAGCAGAGGTCGTTCTAAGCAGCTTCGGACGAATGCTGCCAATCACACAAAAGATTGCACAGAGACTTCCCAAGCCCGTAGAGGTAATCGAACTTGATGCGACCAGCAGCGAAGATCTGGCCGCCCTTCCGGAGCGAATAAAGAGCACCATCGGATCTTTAGATGGCATTGTTCACGCGATTGCATTTGCGCCGCAAACCGCTTTAGGTGGCAACTTCCTATCCACCGAATGGGAGGATGTATCAACTGCTGTTCAGGTTTCTGCTTATTCTCTGAAGTCAATAACGGTTGCTTGCAAGCCGGTTCTAAACAATCCAAGTTCAGTTGTGGGGCTGACATTTGACGCGACGATTTCGTGGCCGGTTTATGACTGGATGGGCGTGGCGAAAGCAGCTTTTGAATCAACGGCTCGTTATCTCGCACGCTACTTGGGTAAAGATGGCATCCGGGTGAATCTGGTTTCAGCAGGACCACTTAGAACAACAGCAGCCAAGGGCATTCCAGGATTTGCCACGATGGAGGAGCTCTGGACTGATCGAGCTCCACTTGGATGGGATCTTTCCGACACAACTGCTGCAGCTAAGGCTTTAGTCGCACTGCTTAGCGACTTTTTCCCTGCCACATCTGGAGAGATCATCCACGTTGATGGGGGACTGCACTCAACTGGTGCCTAATTCAGGTGAGGAATTAGTTCAGCTAAATCGCGATTGTCAATAATCAAATCAGCGTGCTGCTTGAGCGCGGGCTTAGCGCAAAAGGCCACTCCAGTTCCAGCAACACGAATCATGTCGATGTCATTAGCTCCGTCGCCCACTGCCATCACCTTCGTTAGCGGTAGGTCAAGCGAGGCGGCCAGGTCTTTTAGGAAATCTGCCTTCGCTGCTCTATCAATGATTGGTTCGGCCACCTGGCCTGTCAGTTTTCCATCCTGAATAATCAGATCGTTTGCTCGAATGAAATCCAGCCCCAATTCACTCCTGATGCCACTAAGCAACTGATTAAACCCTCCCGATACGGCGGCTGCTTTGCCGCCGAGCGAGTGGATATTTTCAATCAGGCTCTTGGCACCTCTGGTCAGCGTTAGTTGTTCGCTCACCGTCTGCAGCTGACGCTCCGGCAATCCTTCCAGCATGGCCACGCGCCTTCTAAGCGACTCCGCGAAATCGATTTCTCCTCGCATCGCCAGATCAGTGATTGCTGCCACCTCGGCCCGAACACCGACCTCCTCAGCCAGAACTTCGATGGCTTCCTCGTTGATGAGCGTGGAGTCGACATCGAATACCACCAAGAAATTTGCCAAAGCGCTCCATCGTTAGATGAACAAATGTTAGCCGCTTGCCTGTGGCGACAGGGAGTGGCCAGGGCCCAGGGGTAGGATTTTGCCGATGTCAACAGTAATCAAACTCGAAAATGTCAGCATTGTTCGCTCTGGTAAGCAGGTGCTGAGCTCATTGAGTTTTGTTGCGGACTCTTCCGAGCGATGGGTTGTGATTGGCCCCAATGGTGCTGGCAAGACCACCATGCTCAGACTTTGTGCAGCGCAGATTCAGCCAAGCAGCGGCACTGCAACCATTCTCGACCAAGAGATCGGTGCAGTGAATATCTTTGAGCTTAGAACTCGTATCGGCTTTGCTTCCTCTGGAGTCGTATCGCAAATCCCGAACAGTGAAACAGTGCTAGATGCAGTGCTAACCGCCAGCTACGGAATCGTAGGGCGCTGGAACGAAGAGTATGAAGCCCTCGACGAGAAGCGCGCTAGACGCGTTTTGTCCGAATGGGCACTATCCGGTTACGAAGACAGGCCTGTTGGAACCTTGAGCGATGGTGAGCGAAAGCGCGTTCAGATTGCACGTGCAGTGATGACAGATCCGGAACTGCTGCTCCTGGATGAGCCGGTGGCCAGCTTGGATCCGGGAGCGCGTGAGCAAACCATTCGATTACTTGGCGGCTATGCAACCAGTGCGCAGGCTCCAGCCATGGTGATGGTCACCCACCACCTGGAAGAAATTCCCCAGGGATTCACTCACGCCTTGATATTGCAAGACGGCAAAGTGCTGGCAAAGGGGGAGTTGGGAGCCACAATCACCTCAGCCTCGGTCAGTGAAGCCTTTAGATACCCGCTGCGGGTTGACTACGAGGCAGGTCGCTTCCGGGTGGTAGCGAGCTAGTTTTGGGCCTAATTTCCTGCTATTGTTGAGCGTTCTGAAATCAATCCAAGAAGGAAAAAATGAAGGCTGACATTCATCCTGCCTACGGCCCAGTGGTCTTTCGCGACCTGGCTTCAGGCTTTGCCTTTCTAACCCGTTCCACCATCACCACCGACAAGACTGTCCAGTGGGAAGATGGCAACACCTACCCTGTCTACGACGTGGAAATCAGCTCTGCTAGCCACCCGTTCTACACAGGAAAGCAAAGAATTATGGACGCGGCAGGTCGCGTCGAGCGCTTCAACGAGCGTTACAAGAACTTCAGCTAGATCTAATTGGCCAACCGATTTCCGCCCGGTCTACCGGGCGGTTTTCTTTTTCTAGCCAGTCGTGAAAATTCTTTGTCCAAGCTTCAGACCACTTGATTTGCAGCTCATGCAACTTGGCGGCATCCTGTTGAAGATCCGGGTACTTAGCCGCCTGCCTCTGAGCCAATCGACCAGCAGCGACAGCATCTGCCGTTGAGTTGTGAGCGTCGGCGAGTTCGACGCCGTATAGATCACAAAGAACAGTCAGGTTGCGTTTACCAGGCCCAAATCGAAGCTTTCTATCGATTACCAATGGGTCAATCACGGGCTTAGGTGAGAGTGGACTAAGGGAGTAGCGCACTGCCTCATTCATCAAAATAGTGAAGTCATACGGTGCATTGAAAGCAACAACCGGAAAATTCTGATTTAGGCCGGTGAGAAGCTCAACGATTTCCTGCACGGCATCTGACGCGTTCATGCCCTCAGATTGGGCTTTTTCTGTAGTCACTCCATGCACAGCAGAAGCTGATGCCGGAATCTCAATTCCTGGGTTCACAAGCCATTCGTTGGTTTGTTCTATTTCACCATTGGAGTCAATCACTGCAACGCAGGCAGTGACAATTCTTGAGGTATTGAGATCGAGCCCAGTGGTCTCCAGGTCGAAAACCACTAATTGCTTTGCCCAATGCGGCAAATCTGGTTGAAACTCAAGATCTAACAAGGCTCTCCTCGCTACAAACGATAGTCGTGACCTAAGACAAATAGACTGGAAGGGTGCAGGTGTTGAAAACATCACCCGATCGTCTTTTTCGACTAGCTCAGCTCCGACTCAAAAGAGAAGACGTAGGTGATACCGCTACCTGGCATCTTGGAGATGGAGGACCACGAATACTTTTGATCCACGGTTTTCGAGGTGATCATCACGGGCTACTTGGTGTCGCAGGCGCTTTGCCGGAGGCACAATTTGTGATTCCCGATCTACCAGGATTCGGAAAGTCGCCTGCATTATCAGCTCAGCACTCACT
>JACCDX011460028.1_pt1 | contig 12070 bp, 8 predicted proteins | sample 7449681 | NCBI WGS metagenome assembly JACCDX01 (sample SAMN15323450, study PRJNA562643) | freshwater metagenome | isolation source: river surface water | place: USA:Blue River Watershed | collected 2017-08-18 | reverse complement strand
GCGCTGAACAGTTACGAAAACCGTGTGTATCAGGTGGGAATGGAAGACACGGTGCCCGTGATCGTGAAATTCTATCGCCCCGGCCGCTGGACTGATGCTGCGATTCAGGAAGAGCATCACTTCGTTGACGAGCTGTATGCGCAGGAAATTCCGGTCGTGCCGGCAACGCGCATCGCAAATCACACGCTGCACGTTTACGAAGGCTATCGTTTTGCCGTATTTCCGCGTCAGGGCGGTCGCGCGCCCGAGCTTGATCGTGACGACACACTGGAGCAAACCGGCCGTCTGATGGGACGTATTCATGCCGTCGGTGCCAGCACAGCGTACCAGCACAGGCCGGCACTCGATGCGACCAGCTTTGGTGATGAACCTCGCGCCTGGCTACTGGCAAATAATTTCATACCGCCGGATTTGCTGGAGAGCTGGTCGAGTGTCACCGCACAGGCACTGGCCGGTGTGCGTCATTGCTATGAGCGTGCCGGCGATCTGCGTTTGTTGCGCCTGCATGGTGATTGTCATGTCGGGAATGTATTGTGGACCGATGACGGACCGCATTTCGTTGATTTTGATGACAGCCGCAGTGGCCCTGCGGTCCAGGATTTGTGGATGCTGCTCTCCGGTGAGCGGCAGGATCGCAGCGCGCAGCTGGCGACACTGCTGGCAGGCTACGAGGATTTTTTTGAATTCAATCCGCGTGAGCTGCATCTGATCGAAGCACTGCGCACGCTGCGGCTGCTGCATTATTCTGCCTGGCTGGCCAGACGCTGGGATGATCCTGCTTTCCCTGCGGCTTTCCCCTGGTTTAATACAGTACGTTACTGGCAGGACCGCATTCTGGAGTTGCGTGAACAAATTGCGCTGATGGATGAGCCGCCTCTCTGGCCACTTTGATCCGGGTCAATTTTTTTTATCCCCGGGTTTGATAGTCTCGCGCAACAGGCTTACCTGAAAGGGCACATCATGTTCCGCAAACTGCTTATTCCTACCGATGGCTCGGCGCTATCCGAAAAATCGTCCAAAGCTGCCCTCGATTTCGCGGCAGCAACCGGTGCTTCCGTGGTCGGTCTGTCGGTCGCCCAGCTGTATCCGTTCATGCTGATGCCTGAAGCCGGCGCGATGGTCGATCTGAGTGCGTACGAGGAGATTCAGGACAATACAGCGCAGCAGGCCATGCAAAAGCTGAAGGCAATGGCCAGTGCTGCCGGTGTGACCTGCGAGGTCTTATCCACGCGCGGCGTGCATCCGTATGAAGAAATCATCGCCACCGCTGAGAGCAAAGCCTGCGATCTGATCTGGATGGCCTCGCATGGCCGCAAGGGATTGGACAAGCTCTTGCTGGGCAGCGAAACCCAGCGGGTCCTCGCCCACGCGCATATGCCCGTGCTGGTATACCGAGATCCTGAGGCCACCACCCAGTAACTGACGGCTCAGAGGATGAAACAGTCTTTAATGAGCCATCAGCACTGGCAGCGTCATCGATTCAAGCACGGTACGCGTCGCACCGCCGAGCAGGATTTCACGAAACCGCGTGTGGCCATAGCCACCCATGACCAGTAAATCGGATCCCTGGTCGGCACACAAAGACAGCAGACTGTTACCCATATCGGTATCGGTTTTGCGGTTGATCACATTGACAGCCACGCCATGGCGCGCAAGATAGAGCGCCAGATCACTGCCTGGCGCATCACCATGGGCTTCGTCCTGCGCTGATGCATTGAAAACGACGACATCGACATCAGTGGCTGCTATTAACAGCGGCAGCGCGGCGGTGACAGCGCGCGTTGCACTCGTGCTGGCATCCCAGGCAATCATCACGCGCGCGAAGGGCTGCACAGACTTTGCTGTGAAAGGGACAATCAGCACCGGCCGCACACTTTGCATGAACACTGATGCCGGAAAATCCGACATCAGGCCCGGCACGGGGTCGTCCGGATCAAACTGCCCAACCACCGCAAGATCCACATACCGGGTCTGTATTGCCATTCCGCTCGCAGGATCATCATCAACCAATCGTGATTCCACCGAACTCACACCGGCCTGCCGAGCGATATCTTCAAAATTTTTCAGTGCCAGGCGTGCGTTGTCGCGTAGCCCCTCCACATGATGAATCAGCACAGGATCGGGAGGGCGTATGGGATTGTCTTCAAAGATGATTCGGGAAATACCAGTCATCGCAGCACCAACCAGATGAGCGTCATGCATCAGTGCCAGCCGGGCAGCCAGCCCGATGCGGGTGGCCGCTTGTCGAGATGCATCGACATGAACGAGCAGAGTTTTAAAATGCATTGAGATTGACCTCTGAAATAGATAGGTAAAGTTGAAGCACGGATGTCATCCTTGTCTGGTACAACTTTACGGTGCGCGAGCCACAGCGTCCAGCATCTGTTCAGATTGCCTCTGAAGTCATTTTGAACATTTTGATTTAAGTCAATTAATCGATGTCCCGCATTTCATAAACATCATTAGAGTCTGCTCATGAGTCTGCGAAACCTGGAACATCTGTTCTCGCCCAAATCGGTGGTGCTGATTGGTGCCAGTGACCGGCCGCACAGCGTCGGCGCGACGGTCTGGGCGAATCTGGTTGGAGCAAACTCATCGCCCGACGCACAGAATCTGATGGCGGTGAATCCTCGTCTCACGCGCTTGCTCGGCTGGCCGGTGTGTCACGATGTCGCGAGTCTGCCGCATGCGCCGGAGCTGGCGGTGATCGCAACACCGCCCGCCACCGTACCTGACCTGATTGCGCAACTGGCGCAGCGAGGCACGCGTGCCGCCATTGTGCTGACCGCTGGCATGGATGGCGATCACGGAGATGGGCGCACGCACCGGCAGGCCATGCTGGACGCGGCCAAGCCCTATGTGTTCCGCATACTCGGACCCAATTGCGTGGGCTTGCTGGCGCCTGCTATGCATCTCAACGCCAGCTTTGCGCAGACCAATGCCTTGCCGGGCAAGGTCGCTTTTGTTTCCCAGTCAGGCGCGCTGGTGACCGCTGTGCTGGACTGGGCGCGCGGTCGGGACATCGGTTTTTCGTACTTCATTTCTCTCGGTGATGCGAGCGATGTGGATTTCGGTGATGTGCTCGATTTTCTGGCGAACGATCCGCACACGCAGGCAATTCTTCTGTATGTCGAAGATATCCGCAGTGCACGCAAATTCATGTCTGCCGCTCGGGCCGCCGGCCGCAATAAGCCCGTGGTGATCCTCAAAGCGGGCAGAGTGCCAGAGGGTGCGCGCGCTGCGGCGTCGCATACCGGTGCACTCGCGGGGCGTGATGAGGTTTACGACGCTGCGATTCGTCGCGCCGGTATGCTGCGGGTGCTGACCACCGATGCCTTGTTTGACGCCGTTGAAACACTGGCGCGCGCACGACCACTGATCAATGAAGACCTGATCATCCTGACCAATGGCGGTGGCCCGGGCGTGATGGCAACCGATGCGCTCATGCTGGCGGGCGGGCAGCTGGCCTCGCTATCTGATAAAACCATGGCGGCGCTGAACCAGGTGTTGCCGCAGAACTGGTCGCGCGGCAATCCCATTGACATCATCGGCGATGCGCCCGTAAGCCGTTATCAGGCTGCGCTGTCCATTCTGCTCGAGCATCAGCCAACGAATCCTCTGTTGTTCATTCACGCACCAACCGCCATTGTTGCCAGTGCCGATATTGCGCGCGCGCTGGCGCCGGTGATGCAGCAATCTCACCATCATGTGATGGGCTGCTGGATGGGTGGCGCGTCAGTGACCGAAGCGCGGCAGATTTTTTCTCAGGCGGGTTTGCCGCACTTCGGCACACCTGAAGAAGCGGTACAGGGTTTCATGCAGGTGGTGGAATATCGCCGTAATCAGCAGCTGCTGATGCAGGTGCCTGCCACCGGCAAAGCCCATGATGACATTGACTTTTCGGCTGCGCGCGCTGTGATTGATCGCGCACTGGCCGAGGGTCGAATGATGCTGACCGAGCCGGAAGCGAAGGCGCTGATGCAAGCCTGCCACATACCGATTGCGGAAACCCGCGTGGCGCATTCGCCCGAAGAAGCGGCGACCATGGCGGCTGAGATTGGGTTCCCGATTGCGGTCAAGCTTTTGTCGCCGGATATCTCGCATAAAACAGAAGTTGGTGGTGTGACACTGGATCTGGACACGAGTGCTGCGGTCGAGGAGGCGGCCAGAGCGATGCAGCACCGCTTGAGCCTCTTGCGGCCTGATGCCCGGCTGACCGGCTTTTCAGTGCAGGCGATGGTGCGTCGGCCGGATGCGCATGAACTGATTGTGGGTATCACTTCCGACCCGATCTTTGGTCCGGTGATTTTATTCGGGCAGGGTGGTATTGCGGTCGAAGTACTCAAAGACCACGCGCTTGCATTGCCGCCACTGAACAAGGTGCTGGCCCGTGACACGATCTCGCGTACACGTGTCTCGAAACTGCTTGCCGGGTATCGCAACCGGCCGGCTGCTGATCTTGACGCGGTCATCCAGGTGCTCATTCAAGTAGCCTACCTTGCGGCAGAACTGCCCGAGGTCGCCGAGCTGGATATCAATCCGCTGCTGGCCGATGCAACGGGGGTGATCGCACTGGATGCTCGTGTGTTGCTCAGGCCCCTGAAGCTGCGTCATCCGCATGATCGCCTCGCCATCCGTCCTTATCCGCAGGAGCTCGAAGAAAGGGTTCAGTGGCAGGGGCGTCCGCTGCAGTTGCGTCCGATACGGCCCGAGGATGGCGAAGAGCATGTGTGTTTTTTTCATGCGCTGGATCCTGTCGATGTCCGTTTTCGCATGTTCATCCATATGCGCGAACTCCAGCCTTCCCAGCTGGCACGTCTGACGCAAATTGATTACGACCGCGAGATGGCATTTGTTGCCGTTCGAAAGCGCGAGGACGGCAGTGATGAAACGCTCGGTGTGGTGCGTGCCGTTGCCGATCCTGATAATGTGAATGCCGAATTTGCCATCATCATTCGCTCTGATCTCAAAGGCCTCGGTCTGGGTCAGATGCTGATGGCCAAACTCATCGCTTATTTTCAGCAGCGCGGTACGCAGGCGCTGGTGGGTGAGGCGCTCAGCGAAAATCACGCGCTGATCGAGTTGACTAAAAATCTTGGCTTTGATGTACGCAGTCAGCCCGGGACCGGCACGGTCGAATTGAGCTTGCCGCTGCGATAACACCACGGACACCGATGCACGCTGCTCAGAGCCTGCGCCCGGTCAATTTTGACTTAAGTCAAGGTAATTGACGGATCGCATCCGTAGACTCCGAATCGCCTGAAAGCCCGCCAACTTCCGAGACGGGCAGCGCGGAGCGATGACAATGACGGTTTCTACCCTGACCCCACACCATGTACAGCATGTCGAATTTGACGCTGACCTGATCAGCCGGCTTACGCAGTCCGGACCTCGCTATACCTCTTATCCGACTGCCGACCGATTCAGTGACGGCTTTGGCTATCGTGATTATCTGCAGGCCGTCACACAAGCCCGTTCACGGGGTGGTCGTTATCCATTGTCGCTGTATCTGCACATACCTTTTTGCGATACCGTCTGCTACTACTGCGGCTGCAACAAGATTGTTACCAAAAATCGCGAAAAAGCAGCGACCTATCTCGGCTATCTGAAGCGTGAAATCGAAATGCAGGGCAAGCTGTTCGCGGGCTTCAACCAGGTCGAGCAATTGCATTTCGGTGGTGGTACACCCACCTATTTGTCTGACGCGCAAATGGATGATCTGATGCAGCATCTGCGGCGCTGGTTTGTCTTTGCCGATGATGAGACCGGCGAGTATTCGATCGAAGTTGATCCGCGCAGTGTGTCGCCGGAGCGCGTACACAAGCTCCGTCAGTTCCGTTTTAATCGCATCAGCCTCGGGGTGCAGGACTTTGATCCGGAGGTACAGAAAGCAGTTAATCGTATCCAGCCTGAGGAGCAGACGCTGGCGGTGATTCGCGCCGCGCGCGAGGCGCGTTTCCGCTCGATCAGCATTGACCTGATTTACGGACTGCCGAGGCAGACCATGCACACCATGGGCGAGACGCTCACCAAGGTTATCGCGGCCAACCCGGATCGCATCGCGGTCTACCATTACGCGCATCTGCCGCATCTGTTCAAGCCGCAGCGCCGGATTCATGACGCGGAATTACCCAGCTCCGATACCAAGCTTGAAATGCTGGCGCTGTGCATCAAGCGTCTCAATGAGGCCGGCTATATTTATATCGGCATGGATCATTTTGCCAAACCGGATGATGAGCTGGCGGTTGCACAGCGACAGGGGCGGCTGCACCGGAATTTTCAGGGGTACTCCACGCATGCCGATGCCGATCTGGTGGCCTGTGGTGTGTCATCAATCGGATCCGTCGGCATGTGTTACAGCCAGAATGTCAAAACCCTCGACGAGTATTACGATCGTCTGGATCAGGGCGAGCTGCCGGTCGCGCGCGGATACAAGCTGGCGATGGACGATGTGCTGCGGCGTTTCATCATCCAGATGCTGATGTGTAATTTTGAATTGTCATTGCGCTCACTGGAACAGGCATACCCGATCAGTTTTCAGACCTACTTTGGGGAAGAGCTGGAGCAATTGCACGAGATGGCCGAGCTGGGTCTGCTGACGATTGATCACGATTGGATCACGGTCAGCCTGAAGGGGCGGCTTCTGATTCGTAATGTCTGCATGGTCTTCGACCGTCATCTGCAGGAGGCACGGCGGTTACAATCGCAATCACAAGCAGAATCGCAACCAGAATCGCAACGCTATTCCCGTACTGTCTGAACGCTCAATTGAATGGCTTAATTTGACGACCCTTTCGCTCCTGCCGATTTTTCTGATTGGTCTGTTAGGGGGTGTGCATTGCGTGGGTATGTGCGGTGGCATCGTCAGCGCGTTTTCCATCGCCACGCCGAGCCGCCAGCCCTTTCCTGTCGCAGTCGCTACCCGCACTGGTCCTCTCAGCGTGATCGCTGATGGTGGCCCGCGTGTGCTTGCCTTCAACGCCGGCCGTATCGCCAGCTACATGCTCGCAGGCGCGCTGGCTGGTTTGCTTGGCAGCGTGCCGGCTTTGCTCAATATCGCCATGCTGCAGACCGCCGGGTACTGGCTGGCCAACCTGATGCTGGTGGCGCTGGGCTTGACGCTGATGAATGTCTGGCATGGCCTCACGCGACTCGAAGCCATCACGCAGCGACTCTGGCGTCATGTGCAGCCGCTGATGCGCCGGCTGCTGCCGGTCCACAGCGTCTGGCAGGCGACTGCGCTGGGGGGATTGTGGGGCTGGGTCCCCTGCGGCATGGTCTACAGCGTGCTGATGACCGCTTTGCTGACTGGATCCGCTGCGCAGGGAGCGCTCGTTATGCTCGCCTTCGGTCTGGGCACACTGCCTTTGTTGTTCACCCTGGGTCTGCTCGGCACATCGACGCAGACTTTGCTGCAAAAGCCGTTGGTGCGTCGGATCGCGGGTCTGCTGGTGCTGCTGTTTGGTTTACTGGGTTTATTTCGTGCAGCCACCGGCATTTCGCATGACTGGCTGGATGCGGTGTGCATCACGCCTGTGGCCGCCCGATGACGACCGAGCTGACAGATTGTTTTCATTGTGGCTTGCCGGTACCCGCCGGCAGTCATTGGAGTGTTTGCATTGACGACGCTGATCAGCCCATGTGCTGTCCCGGTTGCGAAGCGGTAGCGCAAGCGATCGTTGATAACGGACTCACGGATTACTACCGTAGTCGCCAAAGCCTGCCCGATGGTGTGGCCGAGATCGTGCCCGATGCGCTCAGTTTGTATGATGCACCTGAGCTGGCCGGACAATTCACAGGCAGTCATGGCAATGCCGAAGCGATCTTGTCCGTTGAGGGGATACGTTGCGCCGCCTGTGTCTGGCTGATTGAAAAACGCTTGTCACAAGTGCCGGGTTTGCAGTCCGCTGACCTGAATGTCTCCACTGAAAAACTGCAGGTCCGCTGGGATGCCAGCCTGTGCAAACCCAGCGATATTTTGCAGGCGGTGCGCGAGGTGGGTTATGTCGCCTATCCGTTTGATCCGATCCAGCATGGCGAGATGCTGCGCAAAAATGCACATCAGTTGTTCAAGCGATTATTCGTCGCGGGTCTGTCGATGATGCAGGTGATGATGTATGCCGTCCCTGTGTACTTTGCCGAAGCGGGCAGTATCGAACCCGACATGGAGCAGCTGATGCGCTGGGCCAGTCTGGTACTCACGCTGCCGGCGGTTTTGTATTCGGCACAGCCATTTTTTCAGGGTGCCTGGACTGACTTGCGTCAGCGAGCACCGGGCATGGATGTGCCGGTGGCACTGGGTATCGGAGCCGCTTTTGCGGGCAGCGTCTGGTTCACGATCGCGGGACAGGGCGAGGTGTATTTCGACTCGGTGACAATGTTTATTTTTCTGCTGCTGGCCAGTCGCTATCTGGAGTTGATCGCGCGCCGTCGCGCTGCCGGTTCGCTGGAAACCATGCAGCATGCGTTACCCGATGCGGCCTGGCTGCTGACAGATTATCCGGCCAGCCACGATTCGACTCGCATCCCTGCAGTGCAGTTACGCGCAGGCGACGTCATCCTCGCCAAACCCGGCGATCCGATTGCAGCGGACAGCATGATCATTGACGGTGAAACCACCTTAGACATGTCGCTCCTGACCGGCGAAAGCCAGCCGCAGTGGCGGCGTGCCGGCGAGCAGGTGGTGGGCGGCGCAGTCAACATCAGCCAGCCCGTGATCCTGCGCGTCGAACGTGTGGCGAAAGACAGCACGCTTTCTTCGCTCATTCGGATGATCGAGCGTGCCGGTCAGGGCAAACCTAAAATTTCCCAATGGGCGGACAAGGTTGCTGCGTGGTTTGTGGCAGCACTCTTGCTGCTGGCAGTGGGTGTTTTGATGTTCTGGCTCTGGCACGATGCATCGCGTGCCTGGCCGATTGCGGTTGCCGTGCTGGTCGTCTCCTGCCCCTGTGCATTGTCGCTGGCAACGCCGTCAGCGCTGGCCGCAGCGACGGACCGTTTGCTGCGTCAGGGGGTGCTGGTCATGCAGCCGCATGTTCTTGAAACCCTGCACCGCGCAACGCATGTGGTGTTCGATAAAACAGGCACGCTGACCGAAGGCCGGCCGCAGCTGCAGTCGATCACACTGATGGGCGACCTGCAGCGCGATGCGGTATTGCGTGTCGCTGCAGCCATGGAGGCGGGCAGCGCGCATCCGTTGGCGCAGGCGATCATCAGCGCGGCCCGTGCCGAAGCGCTGACAGCGGTGCAGGCAGAGACCGTCACGCATCATGCAGGACGCGGGCTGGAGGCACAGATCGGCGATCAGACCTATCGTCTGGGTAGCGCAGCGTTTGTGTCCGAAATTGCGGGTAGTGATGTGCCTGACGATGCGCCACCCGGCATCAGCCCGGTCTATCTGGGCAGCAGCGCCGGATGGCTGGCGTGTCTCGCATTCACTGATGCGCTCAAGCCTGATGCTGCGGCCGTGGTCGCGTATTTCAGATCACAAGGGCGACGCGTGGTGCTGCTGTCTGGCGATTCGCCGGCGATTGTGTCGCAGGTGGCTCACTCGATGCAGATGGATGAGGCGAATGGCGCCATGCTGCCGGAGCAAAAACTCGCTTATGTACAGCAATTGCAGCAGCAGGGTGCAGTAGTTGTCATGGTGGGCGATGGCATCAACGACGCCGCCGTGTTGCGCGGTGCCGATGTCTCGTTTGCGATGGGATCCGGTGCTGCGCTCGCGCAGTCACATGCGGACGCGGTACTGCTCTCGGCGCAGTTGACTTCGCTAATGGACGCCGCAATCGCAGCCACCGCCTGCATGCAGGTGATCCGGCAGAATCTCGCTTGGGCGACGCTTTACAATCTGCTGGCCATCCCGGCCGCAGCCTTCGGCTTGCTCACCCCCTGGATGGCCGGACTGGGCATGTCGGCGAGTTCTGCGCTGGTGGTCGGCAATGCCCTGCGACTGGAAATCATTCCTGCCGCTCTGCGAAAGGCACGCTGATGGAATCGCTTTATCTGCTGATACCCTTGTCCGTCATTGTGGTGTTTATCGCGCTCTGGATTTTTTTTCGCGCGATGGACAGCGGGCAGTTTGATGATCTTGAGGGACCGGGGATGCGCATTCTTCAGGATGACGACAGACCGGCCGACCCCGGGGAAAAGCAACAATAACGAATTGGTACGCTGCGCCAGTCGCATGTTCTCCCGGTTTCGAACTCTGAAGTGCATGAAGTGACCACCCGGTAAGCCGCGAATATCATGAAATAAGCCGCTTTTCATTCTGCATGCCATCCCCCCTAATTTGACTCAAGTCAAGGAAATTTGCCCACCTGAAACGTACCCTGCGGCTATCTTCGTCGTAAATCAAGGGGAATTTTTGTGGACACAGCACTGAACTACAACTACCGCGTGGTCAGGCAGTTTGCGATCGCGACCGTAGTGTGGGGCGTGGTGGGCATGCTGGTCGGGGTGATCATCGCCGCCCAGCTGGCTTTTCCGGCGCTGAATTTCGATACCGCCTGGCTAACTTATGGCCGGCTGCGACCACTGCATACGAATGCAGTGATCTTTGCCTTCGGCGGCTCGGCGCTGTTTGCCACGTCTTATTACGTGGTCCAGCGTACCTGTCAGGTGCGGCTGTTTTCCGATGCACTGGCATCATTCACGTTCTGGGGCTGGCAGCTGGTCATCGTGGCGGCTGCGATCACGCTGCCGCTGGGTATGACCTCCGGCAAAGAGTATGCGGAGCTGGAGTGGCCCATTGATATTCTGATCGCGCTGGTCTGGGTGTCGTATGCGGTGGTGTTTTTCGGCACGCTGTGGAAACGCAAAACGTCCCATATCTACGTCGCCAACTGGTTTTACGGTGCCTTTCTTCTCACCGTCGCCCTTCTGCATATCGTGAACTCGGCAGCGATGCCCGCGACACTGACCAAGTCCTACTCGGCTTACACCGGTGTGCAGGATGCGATGATTCAGTGGTGGTACGGACACAATGCGGTGGGCTTCTTCCTGACCGCCGGCTTCCTCGGCATGATGTACTACTTCATTCCCAAGCAGGCCGAGCGTCCGGTGTTCTCGTATCGCTTATCCATCGTGCACTTCTGGGCACTGATCTTCACCTATATGTGGGCTGGCCCGCACCATCTGCACTACACCGCGCTGCCGGACTGGGCCCAGTCGCTGGGTATGGTGTTCTCGCTGATTCTGCTGGCACCGAGCTGGGGCGGCATGATCAACGGCATCATGACGCTTTCGGGCGCATGGCACAAACTGCGTAATGATCCCATTCTGAAGTTTCTGGTGGTCTCGCTGTCCTTCTATGGCATGTCGACCTTCGAAGGTCCGATGATGTCGATCAAGACCGTGAACGCACTCTCGCATTACACCGACTGGACTGTGGGTCACGTGCACTCGGGTGCGCTGGGCTGGGTTGGTCTGATCTCGATGGGCTCGATTTACTACCTGCTGCCGCGCTTGTTCGGTAAAAAAGAAATGTGGAGTGTGCGCCTGATTGAGTGGCACTTCTGGATTGCCACGATCGGCATCGTCTTGTACATCGCCTCGATGTGGATTGCCGGTGTGATGCAGGGTCTGATGTGGCGCGCAGTGAATGACGATGGCACGCTGACGTACAGCTTCGTCGAAAGCGTGAAAGCCACCTTCCCGTATTACGTCATTCGCATGGCCGGTGGTCTGCTGTACCTCGCTGGCATGCTGATCATGGCCTACAACACCTTCAAGACAGTCTCTGGCGGAAAGATGGCTGATGCGCGCATCCCTGCGATCACCGGTGCTCACGCCTAAGACCTGGAGAATCTGATGAAACTTACCCATGACCAAATTGAACGCAAACCGCTTTTGCTGATACTGCTGGTGATTCTGGTGGTCAGCATCGGCGGACTGGTCGAAATCGTTCCGCTGTTTTTCCAAAAGTCCACGACTGAGCCGGTGGCGGGTCTGACCCCCTACAGTCCGCTCCGGCTCGCAGGTCGTGACATTTATGTGCGTGAGGGTTGCTACAACTGTCACTCGCAGATGATTCGTCCTTTTCGCGCCGAGACCGAGCGTTATGGTCATT
>JACCDX011303104.1_pt1 | contig 12072 bp, 4 predicted proteins | sample 7449681 | NCBI WGS metagenome assembly JACCDX01 (sample SAMN15323450, study PRJNA562643) | freshwater metagenome | isolation source: river surface water | place: USA:Blue River Watershed | collected 2017-08-18 | reverse complement strand
TGGGGGTTCGTCTGACCTGTCCTTCACCAGCCCGGCCAGCGTGCAGGCCAAAGAGAACCAGCGGATTGCCGCCAAAGTCAGTGCCAGCAACAGCGGCGCCACTTTCAGCCTGGATTCCAGCGGGGACGCCGCTTTGTTTGACCTCAACACCAGCACCGGTGTGCTCAGCTTCAAGACACCCCCTAATTTCGAGGCCACACCCACCAAGACCAGTTACACCGTCAAAGTCAACGCATCGGCATCGGTGATTTCGGGGGGGGCTTTGGTGACCCAAACCTCCAGCCAGACCTTGACGATCCGTTTGGAAGACGTGATCAACGAAGACGCCCTGGTACTGACCCTCAACAGCAATCTGGGCAGCGGCAACACTCAGCTCACCCAGACTGAAGCCCGCACGACCCCACTGATCAGCGTCAGCGGCCTGACAGCGGGCAACACCCTGACAGTGGTTTTCACCGGAACCCAAGGCTCAGTCACCCAAACCATCACCGACACGGCTGCGGGTGGCTCGGTGGGCATTTCGCTGAGTGATGCCGACCTGGTGCGGCTGGGTGAAGGTGCCGTGACCGTGGTGGCCACCAGCACCGACGCACAGGGCGAGGTCTCACTGCCCAGCAATGCCAACAGCACGGGAGCCAATGCCCTGGGCTTCACACTCGACACCGTGGTACCCGCCATCACCTCGGTCGCCACCTACAGCGTGGCTGAAAACATGACTTTGGTCGGCACCCTGGGCGTGGCCCAGGTCAATGCGGTGGCCGACAGCGTCACCTGGGCCCTGGTCACCGACACCAGCACGGCTGCACTCAGCGCCTCATCGGTGGACAGCAACTTGTTCAACCTGGTGTCCAACACCGGCGTGCTCAGCTTCAACACAGCCCCCGATTTTGAACTTCCCGGCGATGCCGACCGCCAGGGCACCTACCACCTGAGGGTGTCGGTCACCGACACGGCGGGCAACGTCGCCCACCAAGACATCACAGTCCAACTCAGCAACGTGGTCATCGAAAGCGCTCCCGTGCTGGCCCTGGGCAACTCAATCAACGCCACGGGGGGCCTGACCCGCGCCGAAGCCCTGGGCTACACCGACCCGGCGGGCCATGTGTTTGGCGTTGTCACGGCCAGCGGCGTGGCCGCTGGTCACACTTTGCTCGTCACCTTCGATCGCGGCAACGGCAAAAGTGTGCAGGTCTCCATCAACGGTACGGGTAGCCTCAGCGACAAGTTACAAGTGCCACTCAGCGCCGATCAATTGGCGCTGCTGGGCGACGGTCCCATCAGCGTCAGCGCCATCAGCCAAGATGCTCAGGGCAACCAGTCGGTCCTGAGCAATGTGCTCAACTTCACCCTGGACACCGTGGCGCCGGCCTTTGCCAGCAGCAGCGCCACGCTGTCAGTCGCCGAAAACACCCTGACCGCAGGCACTTTGAGCACCAGCACCGCCGAAGCGGTGACCTGGAGCATCGCCACGGACCACGCCCCTGCCAATGCCGATGCGGCACTATTCAGCATCGCAGCCAACGGGGTGCTCAGTTTCAACCAGGCTCCCGACTTTGAAAACCCATCGAACGCGCTCAAGTCCAACGCCTACCGCGTCCGCGTCATGGCCACCGACGCAGCCGGCAATGCCGCCACTCAAGATGTGACCGTTCACGTCACCAATGTGATCGAGGCCATCAGCCTGAGCAATCGGCCCACCGGCAACCCCTATGTCCAGGCCGGCGTGGCCAGCCCGCTGCCCGACCTGCAAGTGCAGTCGGTTCAAGGCGACGCAGTCACCGTTCAGATGACCGCGACGGGAGGCACCCTGGATTTACCCCTCTCAGTCCGGGCCAATTTAAGTCTGGTGATTTTTTCAGATCAAAACACCAGCCTGCGGATCTATGGTTCGCAGTCCAACATCAACGCCGCCCTGGCGGCACTGACTTTCCAAAGCGCCCCCACGGCGACAGCCTACAACCTCACGTATTCGGTATGGCCCAACACCGACATCTCGGTCGACCCGGTAGCCTCCAGCACCCTGACGCTGCAAACCCAAACCCTGACAGCACCGGTCATCACCCCCCTGCAGCGGCAATACCGCACCAGCAACCTGCTGGTGAGCAGTCAGGCCCTGGCTCAGCAACTGATCGACAATTACGATCTGTCAGATTCCTTGGTCTTTGCCGCTCTGGCGGGGCAGTACAACACCGACTCAACCAAAACCAAAGGCGGTGACCTGGGGTGGAGTCTGCCCGGCACCTTCGTCGACGCCTACAGCCGTACCATGGTGGGGTTGAGCAAGTCGCAGGTCAGCGCGGCGCCCATACAGTCCCAGTTTGGCTGGCACCTGATTCAATTGACCGATGTCCGCGATTTACCGGGCACCACGGGTGACAGCGGTGCCGGGATCAACCTGCGCACCCCCGAAAACACCCCAGCCAGCCAGGCCCTGATCAGCTACGGGGCCAATGAGTCAGTGACCTGGACCCTGACCGGCACCGACTCGGCGCTGTTTGCCATCGACGCCCAGGGTGCGCTGACCTTTCTGACTTCACCCAACTTTGAGGCCCCGCAAGACGCAGGCGCCGACAACACCTACCAGCTCAACGTGGTCGCCACCAGCTCCGCAACCGGCATGACCACCACACGCCCCATCACCGTCACCGTCACCAACGTGGCCAGCGGTGGCGCACTCGCCATGACGGGCTCTGCCACCGAGGGCCAAGTCTTGACCGCCAGCCTGACCTTGCCCACCGCCTCCGACGGCGACCCTTTTTGGGTCGACGCCAGCAACCCCGTGACCACCACCTGGCGATGGCAGAAACTGGGCGCCGACGGCTTGTGGGCCGATCTGTATGGCGCTACCGGCAGCAGTTACACCCTGCCGGTGGATGGCAGTTTACTGGGTGCGCAGGTGCGCGTGGCGGCCACGGTCACCGACCGCACCGGTGCTACCCTTAATTTGGCCTCGCAAGGCCAGACCGTGGTCGACAATGGCCTGGCACCCCCTGCCGTGACCTATCCCTCGGCGCAGTTGCTGTCGGCCACAGGCGCACAAAACGGCCTGCTCAACGCAGGCGACGTCATCACCGCCCGCGTCAATTTCAACATGCCCGTCATGGTCTACGGCAGCCCGCAACTGGTTTTGCAAATCGGGACGGGAAACGGCACGGCGACATATGACATCGCCAACAGTTCGCCAGCCACAGGTTTGCTCCGCTTCAACTACACCCTGAAAGCGGCGGATGCCAGCGACTCCAACGGCATCGCCATCGGTTACATGAGCCTCAATGGTGCCACGATCCTCGACACCCAAAAAAGCACCCTTAACCCGGTGGTGAGTGCCATCGACAACCCGCTGTTCAGGGTCGACAACACCCCGCCTGCGGTGGCCACCTTGTCTTTCACGGGCAGCGGCACCGGCTCCTTGGCCACCCATGCCACCTACGCCGAGGCCAATCAGGGTTTCATCAAAATCAGCGGCGCTGAAAGCGGCGCTAAAGTCAGCGTGACTTTGTTGCGCAGCTCAGGCGCCAGCCTGGTCCAAACCTTCACGGGCAACTTTGGCGATCAGACCATCGTGCTCAGTGCGGCCGACATCGCCGCATTGGGTAACGGCAGCATCAGCGTGTCTGCCACGGTGACCGACGCAGCCGGCAACAGCACCGCTGCCAACGCCCCGCTCAGCTTCACCCTGGACACACTGCCGCCCACCATCCTCACCCCGGAGACATGGCGCAGCCCCGAAAATCAAACAGCCATTGGCCAACTTCGAGCCAGCGAAAACGTGACCTGGAGCTTGCTCGATGCCAGTGGCAACCCTGGCACCTCGGCTTATGTGGCCTTGAACACCAGCACCGGTGTGCTGACCTGGAAACAAGCAGCCGGCTTGAATTTTGAAGACAGCAGCGTTGCCAAAAGCCACACCTTATCGGTTCGGGCCACGGACGGTGCGGGCAACAGCAGCACCCAGAACATCACGGTCAACCTCACCGACGTCATTGAGGCACCAGTCATTTCCGCAACGACCCCCACGGTGCAGGCGTTGTCGGCCAGCGCCACCTCGGTCGCGACCTTTGGGGCCGGAGCATTTGCCGGCGTTCTCGTCTCTGATCCGGATCAGACGGGCACCTACACCCCCACCCTGTACGCCACCCTGATCGCATCAGGAGGGACATTCAGCGGTTTGACTGACGACTCCCCTTCACGCCTTGGCATCCAGTTCCGTGGCACGGCCACTGAATTACAAACCAAGTTGGCGGCACTGAGTTGGACTGACGCGGCCGTGGGCGATGCCAGCCGAAGCGGCGCAGCAGCCGTCACCCTGATCGTCAGCGATGTCGGCTATGCCGACACCCTTGCGACCTCAAGCACCAGCGCGGTATTGGTGTCACGGCTGCCCACGCTGGCTTTGGGCAACGGTGCCGCTCCCGGCTACACTGAAAACGCTGCCTCGGGCTCCCCGATCGCACCCGCCCTGGTGCTGGGCCACGCCAGCACACCCACCGGCGCTGACCCGAGCCAGATTCGAGTCAGCCTGACCCAGGCCGTGATCGACTTCAGGGGAGGGCTGCCTGGCGACACCCTCACACTCGACCCCGCATCCAGGGCGTCGGGCTTTGCCTTGATCGCCCAGCCCGCCAGCGCCACCATCACCGCCGCCACCCCGCAATGGATCCTGACCGGTTCTGTCAACGCCACCTTGGCGCACTGGCAAGCGGCATTGCGCGGGATCACGTACAGCAGCACATCCGAAGACCCTGGCGCATCGAATGCACGCAACATGACCATCAAGGTCATCGACGCCTGGGGCGGCATCGCCATGGTCAGTCAATCGCTGAGCGTCACATCCGTGCCCGATGCGCCCACATTCACGGGCATCCAGACCCCCACATCCAGCCAGGCGATCACCGTACAGCAAGGGGTATCCAACGATTTGGCCATCAACGTCATCAACAGCGCCGGGGTCACCCAAAGTGCCAGCCCCAGTGTGATCGACCTCGACAGTCCTTTGGTGTATCTCAGCATCACGCCCTCGGCCCAGATTTCCTTGAATCCAGCCTCGGCCAGCCAAATCAGCGGCATCGCACAAGCCACACTGGTCGGCAGCGTCTTGCAGATGACGGGCACGCCAGAGGCACTCACCAGAGCGCTGGGGGTCATCACCTTCAACGCCAATGCTGTGGGCAGCGGACAATTGGAATTTCGGGTCAGCGATGTATCCATGGCCCACGCCAACAGTCAAAATCCGCAGTCCCTCTACATCCAGGCGCAAGCCACAGCCGATCAGACCCTGCCCTCCTTCGGAATCAGCGCGACCAGCCTGCGTACCCCCGAAAACCAGACGCTCATCAGCGCCCTGTTGCCTGCCCTGTTCCAATCCTCCGAAGGCGTGGTCTGGAGCTTTGACACCGGCGGGGCGGACAACAGCAAATTCAACCTCAACGCCCTCACCGGTGAAATCAGTTGGAAAACCGCGCCCGATTTCGAAACATCCACCAACACCCTGGTCGGCAGCGGCACATACAGCGGTGACAAACTCTACAGCTTGTCTTTCAAGGCCATTGACCTCAATGGCAACGCCAGCGCACCCTTGAGCCTCAGCGTCCACCTGCAAGACCTCAACGAAGCCCCGCAGCACGTCACCAGCGCCGGCACTCAGGGGGTGACCGAACACCGATGGCTATCGCTGTCCCAATTGGGCAACAACTACAACCTGGATTTATCCGCCCTCTTCAAAGACCCGGATGCGGGCGACACGTTGACCTACAACGCCAACATTCCGCAGGGGTGGCTCACCCTGGCCAGCAACGGGCGCTTCACAGTCAGCGGGACGGTGCCCGGCACCGACACACAGGTCAATTTCGATCTGACGGCCACCGATCGCCAAGGCCTGTCGACCACGGTACCCGTCAGTCTGCATGCCATTGCCCTGGCCGAGCCCAAAGTCATGGCCTTGAATGTCAAAGACCAATCCGGCGACCTCGGGGTGGGCAACTCCAGCCAAACCCTGACACTGAATGTGCTGCTCAACACGGCCGATCTCAGAGTCACGGGAAGCCCGACGGCAACGGTGCAGATTGGCGACACCACTTACACAGCTTCTTATGTGGGGGTCAACACCGATGCGGTCAGCAACGAGGGGGTTCTTATATTCAGCATGCCGGTTCCCACTGCCGTCGACACCAGCGGCGTGACCCTCAAGAGCATCAACAACATCTCGGGAAGTGCCATCATCTGGGGCCTTTCAGGGGTCGCACTGGACACCAACAGGGTGTATGACCTCAGCGCCCCCTATGTCGTTGACAACACCGCCCCGGCTCGACCGGTCGTGCAACTCGCCAGCGGATTAAGCGGCCCCGGCGGACTCGCAGCCAGCACCTTGGCCGGCAATGCAAGCGGTGCGCTCGAGATCATCACCGAACCCGGGGCCACTGTCAGCGTCCTGTTGAGCAACACCAACAACGCCAATCAGAATGTCAGCAAATCCGTTGAAACCGCCTTGTTGGGCCTCAATGCCATTGCCCTGAGCCTGGAAGAAGCGAACAACCTGGGCACAGGCAACATCAACGTCCAAGTCATCGCCACCGATCCGGCCGGCAACCGCAGCGACCCGGCCTGGTTCAGCTTCACTGTGCTTTAAGCGACGCCCAATTTGCGCCTGAGCAGTTCATTGACCTGCTGCGGATTGGCCTTACCCTTGCTGGCCTTCATCGCCTGACCCACCAGCGCATTGAAGGCCTTCTCTTTGCCCGCCTTGAACTGTGCGACATTGTCGGCATTGGCGGCAAGCACTGCGTCAATGATGGCCTCCAAAGCGCCGCTGTCGTTCATTTGCTTCAGACCCTGCGCCTCGATGATCGCATCCACCGACGAACCCACGCCCGACCACAGGGCATCGAACACCTGCTTACCGGCGTTATTGCTGATGGTGCCATCGGCAATCCGCCCGATCAGCGCAGCCAGCTGGACGCTGCTGACAGGGGGCGCATCAAACGAGCCCTCGCCCAGATTCACCCGACGCGAGAACTCACCCATGATCCAGTTGCTGGCTGCTTTAGCCAACGCCATACCCGCCGCCGCCACCGTGGCCTCGAAGTAAGCCGCCATCGCCTTACTCTGGGTCAACGTACTGGCATCGTATTCGGGCAGTCCCAATTCGTGCACAAACCGATCCGCCAAGGTGCGTGGCAACTCGGGCATTTGTGCTTTCACCTGTTCGATCCAATCTGGCGCAATCACCAGCGGCGGCAAATCGGGATCGGGGAAATAGCGGTAATCGGCCGAATCCTCTTTGGTGCGCATGGCCCGCGTCTCGCCGCTGTCGGGGTCAAACAGCACCGTGGCTTGTTGAATCTTGTGATGATCCTCGATCTGCTCAATCTGCCAGCGCACCTCGTAGTCGATGGCTTGCTGCATGAACTTGAAGCTGTTGAGGTTTTTGATTTCGCGTCGCGTGCCCAGCGGCTGGCCGGGCTTACGCACCGACACATTGGCATCACACCTGAAAGAGCCCTCTTGCATGTTACCGTCGCAAATCCCGATCCAAGTCACGATCTTGTGCAATTCCTTGGCATAGGCCACGGCCTCGTCGCTGCTGCGGATGTCCGGCTCGGTCACGATCTCCAGCAACGGCGTACCGGCGCGGTTGAGGTCTATACCGCTGAGGCCCACAAAGTCTTCGTGCAATGATTTGCCGGCGTCCTCCTCCAAATGTGCACGCACCAGACGCACCGTTTTTTTCTCGTCGCCCAAAAAAAACGATACTTCACCGCCTTGAACCACCGGGATTTCAAATTGGCTGATCTGGTATCCCTTGGGGAGGTCGGGGTAGAAATAGTTTTTGCGGGCAAAGATGCTGCGCGGCGCCACCTGAGCACCAACCGCCAGACCAAAACGGATCGCCCGCTCGACAGCACCCCGGTTCATCACCGGCAGCGTGCCTGGCAGCGCCAAATCCACCGCACAGGCCTGCGTGTTGGGCTCAGCCCCGAAGGAAGTGGAGGCACGAGAAAAAATTTTTGACGAGGTGGTCAGTTGGGCGTGGGTTTCAAACCCGATCACCACCTCGTACCCGTGGATCAGCTTCGCGACCATGGCATCAAACCCCCTGCGGCTTGCGCATATGCGCATCCGTCACTTGTTGCAAGCGGTGCGCCACATTCAAGAGGCGACCTTCGTGGAGATAGTTGCCCACCAGTTGCAGGCCTACCGGCATGCCATGGGCCCCAAAACCTGCCGGCACGCTCATGCCGGGCAAGCCGGCCAGTGAGGCGGGCAGGGTGTAGATGTCGGCCAAATAATCAGCCACCGGGTCGTTGGCGTTTTGCCCGATGCGCCAGGCCACCGTGGGGGCCACCGGCCCGGCGATGACATCGCACTGCCTGAACGCCCGCTGAAAGTCATCGGCGATCATGCGCCTGATTTTTTGCGCTTGCAGGTAGTACGCGTCGTAATAGCCGTGCGACAGCACATAGGTGCCGGTCATGATGCGGCGTTTGACTTCCGCCCCAAAGCCCTCGGCCCGGCTCTTCTTGTACAGATCCAGCAGGTCTTGCGGATGCGCCGTGCGGTGACCGAACTTCACGCCGTCAAAGCGGCTCAAGTTAGAAGAAGCTTCGGCGGGCGCAATGATGTAATAGGCTGGAATCGCCAACTCGGTCAACGGCAAATCGATCTCCACCCGGTGCACCCCCAGCTTGTCCAGTTCGCTCAGTGCGGCCTCGATGGCGGCGCGCACATCGGCCGCCAGGCCATCGCCAAAAAACTGTTTGGGGATGCCGATGCGCAAACCTTGCAGCGGCGCATTCAGCCCCCGGGAGAAATCCTCGGGCGGCACATCCAGCGAGGTCGAATCGCGGTCCGGATCGGCCCCGCACATCGCCGACAAGAGCAACGCACAATCTTCGGCGGTGCGCGCCATGGGTCCAGCCTGGTCCAGACTGGAGGCATAGGCGATCATGCCGTAGCGGCTGATGCGGCCGTAGGTGGGCTTGATGCCAGTGATGCCGCAAAAGCCCGCTGGCTGACGGATCGAACCACCCGTGTCAGTGCCGGTCGCCGCCGGCACCAGACGGGCCGCGATGGCCGCCGCACTACCGCCCGACGAGCCACCCGGCACCCGCTGCGCATCCCAAGGGTTTTTGACAACGCCATAAGCCGAGTTCTCGTTCCCCGAGCCCATCGCAAATTCATCGCAATTGAGCTTGCCCAGGCACACCATCCCGGCGCCGCCTTGGGCTTGCGCGTCGGTTTGATCTCCTTCCACCCCCAGGCGGCGCACCACCGTGGCATCAAACGGCGAGCGGTAACCTTGCAGCATCTTCGAACCGGCGGTCGTGACATGATCGCGGGTGACAAAAATGTCTTTGTGCCCCAGAGGCACGCCCTCCAGCGCCCCGGCCAACCCATGGGCGCGGCGCACATCTGCGCGCCGGGCCTGGGCCAGTGCGGCTTCGGGGTTGGCATCGAGAAAACAGCCGCTGCCATCGGCCCCAATGCGCGCCAACAAGTGTTGCGCCAGCTCCAGCGCCGAAAACTGTTTCGCGCTCAAACCCCGGGCCAGCTCGGCCACGGTCAGGTCATGCAGGTGTGGACTCATCTCGGCACCCTTCATTCAATCACCTTGGGCACCAGAAAAAGGCCGCGCTCGACCGCCGGCGCGCTGCGCTGGTTGGCCTCGCGGGCATTGGGCTCACTGGCCACATCGGCCCGAAGCCGCAAAGGCATGGACTGCACCACCTCAATCGGGTGAGCCAGCGGCACCACCCCGTCGGAGTTGACCGACTGCATGGCTTCAACCAGCTTGAAAAAACCGTTCATTTTGTCCATGGCACCGGTAGCCTCGGCAGGCTGGAGCTCCAGCCGGGCCAGGTTGGCGATGCGCTCAATGTCTTGTGGGGTCAGCGACATGGTGGCAAGGGTCATAGAGGGAAACCTCGATTATCCCCTGAGAAACTCGATCCCAGCGACGACTGCGACTGAACCCCGTCCTTCGGGGGTGAAAGATCCGGGGCCAGATTTTGTGCCAGCCAGCGGGTGGCATGGGCTCAGTCTTTCACCTCAGCGCGGCAGCCCGACCCGATCGATATACTGGCCAGCATGGTAGGGATCGGATGCCCGGTTCAGGTGCTGCGAAGGCTTGGATGCCGGGCTTCGCCATCTCACCGCAATTGAGACATGAACATGAGCACACACATTTTGGTGGTCGGCGGTGCGGGTTATATCGGCTCGCACATGGTCAACATGCTGGCTGAGCAGGGCGCCTGCGTCACCACACTGGACGACCTCAGCGGCGGCCATCGCGATGCGGTCTTGCATGGCGATTTTGTCCTGGGCAATTGTGGCGATGCCCAACTGGTGGGTGACTTGTTGGTTCGTCAACGATTTGATGCCGTGATGCACTTTGCCTCCTTCATCCAGGTGGGCGAATCGGTGCAAAAACCCGAAAAGTATTATCAAAATAACGTGGCTCACACCCTGACTTTGTTGCAGGCCATGCTGGCGCATGGTGTCAAGCGCTTTATTTTTTCATCCACGGCGGCCACTTTCGGTGAACCGCACTACACCCCCATCGACGAAGCTCATCCCCAAGAACCCATCAACCCCTATGGCCGCAGCAAACTATTCATCGAACAAGCATTGGCAGACCTCGACCGAGCGCACGGTCTGCGCTCGGTCTGCCTGCGTTACTTCAACGCTGCCGGAGCCGACCCCGCTGGTCAACTGGGTGAGCGCCACGACCCCGAAACCCACCTGATCCCGTTGGTGTTACAGGCCGCCAGTGGTCGCCGTCCCCACATTGGCGTCTTTGGCCGCGACTACGACACCCCCGATGGCACTTGCATCCGCGATTACATCCACATCACCGATTTGTGCTCGGCCCACGCCTTGGCCTTGCGGCATCTGCTGGCGGGTGGCGCCAGCCAGAACTTCAACCTGGGCAATGGCCAGGGATTTTCCGTCCAGGAAGTCATAGACACCGCCCGGCGGGTCACCGGTCGGCCGATCGCCATCGTCGATGGACCGCGCCGGCCTGGCGATCCGGCCCGCTTGGTGGCCGACTCACGCCGCGCCAGACAGGTGTTGGGTTGGCAACCTGCTTACCCTGAACTGCAAACCATCATCGCCCATGCCTGGCAGTGGGAAAAGAAGCAATTTGAAATAAAATCAAAATGAAAGTGTTGTTTTTTTGATTAAAAAATGACACCCGAGCATCTCAAGACGATGTTCTTGCCAAAAGGAGCTTTTCTTTCGCATCCATGCGGCGCATTGGTCTGCGAAAAAGGTGGTTGACCGTAACCTTATAGGCTCAGGCGGCCCATAGCCTGCCCCGTTGCATTCATTGGGGATTTTTGACATTACCCATCCACTCTGCTCGGACAAGTGGCATGAAAAAGGCGCATCCGCTCAATGACCGGGACCCAGTGCTCCAACGGGGGTTGAGAGGCCCAACGAGGCCTGCAAATCGGACATCAGCGGGGTCCCGGACCTGCATCTGGCGCCGCAGATGCAGGTTTGGCTTGCGAGCCGCTAAAAAATGAATTAAAATTATTTCGTCTATTTGTCATTTAATGGCACTTTTGAATTCAAAAACCATGAGATGATGGGTTGTGCGTCTGTTTCAACGGCTTGTTGCAAGAAATCAGTGATTTTTTGTGCTTTTGCAAGATGCTCAAAGTAACCGATTAAGCGATTGACTTCAAATTCAAGCTGTACAGAGATTGAGGACGTCGTGCAGTCAAAAAATTGAAAGGTTTCATGATGCTTCGTCCCCCGTCCAGATTTAAATTAATCAAAATCAGCGGACTATTGGTTGCCTGCTCAGTATCAGGCGGGTCTGTACACGCTCAGGCGACCTTCGCAGCGGGCACCTCAGGCTCATATTCGATCTCAGCCACTGTTTCAGGGGCGACTTCCACAGCCAACTCTACTTTGGCGACCGAGGCCTTTGTGTCGACCAGTGTCAGCACATTGTCCACGGCGACTTCCACCGGACTCAGCAGTTTGTCGGCATCGACTTCGACCGGGGTCAGCAGCCTGTCATTGTCGGCCTCGACCGGGATCAGCAGCCTGTCATTGTCGACTTCG
>JACCDX010857749.1_pt1 | contig 12073 bp, 7 predicted proteins | sample 7449681 | NCBI WGS metagenome assembly JACCDX01 (sample SAMN15323450, study PRJNA562643) | freshwater metagenome | isolation source: river surface water | place: USA:Blue River Watershed | collected 2017-08-18 | reverse complement strand
GACTACCCCGAGAACCCCCAAACCGAAGATGAGAAATCGATCCGCGCCCGCTATGCCCGTTGCACCGGCTCTGCCGTCAACCCGGTGCTGCGCGAAGGCAATTCGGACCGACGCGCCCCCAAAGCGGTGAAGGAATACGCCCGCAAAAACCCACACAGCATGGGCGAGTGGAGCCAGGCCTCGCGCACGCATGTGTCGCACATGCATGCGGGAGATTTCTATCATGGCGAAAAGTCGATGACGCTGGACCGCGCCCGCGATGTCAAGATGGAACTCATCACCCAAAGCGGCAAGGCCATGGTGCTCAAACCCAAGGTCTCTTTGCTCGAAGGCGAGGTGATCGACAGCATGTTCATGTCCAAGAAGGCCCTGCTGGCGTTCTATGAAAAAGAAATCGAGGACGCCTACAAAACCGGCGTGATGTTCTCCTTGCACGTCAAGGCGACCATGATGAAGGTCTCGCACCCCATCGTGTTCGGCCATTGCGTGCGCATCTTCTACAAAGAAGCGTTTGAAAAGCACGCCAAGGTGTTTGAGGAATTGGGCATCAATGTCAACAATGGCATGGTCGATCTGTACAACAAGATCGCTCAACTGCCCGAGTCGCAGCGCGAAGAAATCATGCGCGACATCCACGCCTGTCACGAGAAACGCCCCGAATTGGCCATGGTCGATTCGGCCAAAGGCATCACCAACTTCCATTCGCCCAACGACGTGATCGTCGATGCGTCCATGCCCGCCATGATCCGCCAGGGCGGCAAGATGTGGGGGGCCGACGGCCGCCTCAAAGAGGTCAAGGCCGTGATCCCCGAATCGACCTTTGCCCGCATCTACCAAGAAATCATCAATTTCTGCAAATGGCACGGCAATTTTGACCCTCGGACCATGGGCACCGTGCCCAACGTCGGCCTGATGGCTCAGCAGGCCGAGGAATACGGTTCGCACGACAAGACCTTCGAGATTCCCGAAGATGGCGTGGCCAACATCACCGACCTCGCCACCGGCGAGGTGTTGCTGAGTCAGCACGTCGAAACCGGCGACATCTGGCGCATGTGTCAGGTCAAGGACGCCCCGATTCGCGACTGGGTCAAACTGGCCGTGACCCGTGCCCGCAACTCGGGCATGCCCGCTGTGTTCTGGCTCGACCCCTACCGTCCGCACGAGAACGAGTTGATCAAAAAGGTGCAAAAGTACCTCAAGGAACACGACACGAACGGACTGGACATCCAGATCATGAGCCAGGTGCGCGCCATGCGCTACACGCTCGAGCGCGTCGTGCGTGGCATGGACACCATCTCCGTGACCGGCAACATTTTGCGCGACTACCTGACCGACCTGTTCCCGATCATGGAACTGGGCACTTCGGCCAAGATGTTGTCCATCGTGCCGCTCATGGCTGGTGGCGGCATGTACGAGACCGGTGCCGGTGGCTCGGCGCCCAAACATGTGCAACAGTTGGTGGAAGAAAACCACCTGCGCTGGGATTCCCTGGGTGAGTTCCTGGCCCTGGCGGTCTCCCTGGAGGACCTGGGGATCAAAAACCACAACCCCAAGGCGAAAATCTTGGCCCGCACCCTGGACTCGGCCACCGGTCGATTGCTGGACAACCGCAAAGGCCCATCGACCAAGACCGGTGAGTTGGACAACCGTGGCAGCCAGTTTTATCTGGCCAAGTACTGGGCCCAGGAACTGGCCGAGCAAAACGACGACGCCGAGCTGAAAAAGCACTTTGCCCCGCTGGCCAAGTACCTCAGCGACCACGAGGCGCAAATCGTCAAAGAACTGACCGAGGTGCAAGGCAAGCCGGTCGACATCGGCGGCTATTACTACCCCGAACCGTCCAAGGTGAGAAAGGTGATGCTGCCCAGCGCGACCTTCAACAAGGCCATCGGCGTCGCCTGATCGTCACCCCCCAGGGGCTTGCCCCCTGGCCCGCTCAAAAGCCTCGCCCTCGCGCGAGGCTTTTTTCTGTGGGTCGCATGGGCATCGCCCACCCACCGCTCACATGAAGCGGTCGAGTTGTTTGCGCGTCATGCGGTCCAAGGAAGGCAGGTGCCGAATCAGGTATTGCACGCCGTGGGCATCGGAAATGATCAAGGTGTGGCTGCTCAGGCGCCGGATGTCTTCTTCGCCCTTGAGCACCAACTCGGTCGGCCCACGGTCGGTCTCGACCTGCCAAACCGAAGGGGTGGCATAACTGCTGACATCGATCAAACGCAAGATTTCAGGCATGAACTCGCGCTGGGTCAGGGCCTCGATCAAGGTCTCTTGGGTCGGCCCCGGCAGATCGGCCAAGCGATCGATCCAAATCAACTCGCGCCCATCCTGGCTCAGGATCGACACCGATTCGCCAGGTGCGGTGATGGGAAAAGGCCTCACCACGGTGACGCGGGCGTGCGTTTGTCCGTCGGCGGTGCGCAGCATCCAAACACCAAAGGGGTCTCGGTACAAATCAAAGCCGAGGGTCGGGGGGGCGGTCATGCCACGCTCTCCTTGTCGCTGGCAGGTTTGATCATGCCCTGCAACTCGTCTTTTTCTTGCCGGGCCTGGGCTTCATACAGCCGCCAATACACGCCCTGGCGTTGCATGAGTTCATCGTGCTGGCCCTGCTCGACCAATTGGCCCTGCTCCATGACGACCAGGCGATCGGCACGCTGCAAGGTGGACAGGCGGTGGGCGATGGCGATGGTGGTGCGCCCTTGGACCAAATTGTCGAGGGCGCGCTGGATTTCTTGCTCGGTTTCGGTGTCCACCGCCGAGGTGGCCTCGTCCAGGATCAGGATGCGCGGGTTGATCAACAAAGCGCGCGCGATCGAGATGCGCTGGCGTTCGCCACCCGAAAGCCCTTGTCCGCGCTCACCCACCAGCGAGTCGTACCCTTGGGGCAGACGCAAGATGAAGTCGTGCGCGTGGGCCGCACTAGCGGCGGCCACGATTTCCTCACGCGTGTCGTCAGGCTTGCCATAAGCGATGTTGTCGGCGATGGTGCCGAAAAACAAAAAAGGCTCTTGCAACACCAGCCCGATGTGGCGTCGGTAGTCGGTCAAGGACAGCTTGCGGATGTCCACGCCATCGATGCGGACGGTTCCTTCGGTGGGATCGTAAAAGCGGCAAATCAGGTTGATCAGTGTGCTTTTGCCCGAACCACTCTGCCCCACCAGGCCAATCATCTCGCCCGGGCGGATGCTCAGGGTGAAGTCGCGCAACACCGATCGGTTGCCATAGCGAAAACCAGCGCCCTCGATGTCGATGCGTCCCTCCACACGGGACAGTTGCACGGGCTGGATGGGCTCGGGGACGCTGGAGACATGGTCCAGAATTTCAAAAATGCGCTTGACCCCGGCGGCGGCTTTCTGGGTGTGAGAGACGATCCGACTCATCGAATCGAGGCGGGTGTAGAAACGCCCGATGTAAGCCAAGAAAGCCGTCAGAACGCCGACGGTGACCTGTCCCTTCGAGACCTGCCAAATGCCAAACGCCCAAACCACCAACAGACCAATTTCGGTCATCAGGGTGATGGTCGGGGTGAACAAGCCCCATAAAAAATTGACCCGATCATTGACCGCCAGGTTGTGGCGGTTGGCTTCCCGAAAACGATTGGCCTCGCGCTTTTCCTGGGCAAAGGCTTTGACCACGCGGATGCCGGGAATGGTGTCGGACAAGACATTGGTCAGTTCGGCCCAAACGCGATCGATTTTCTCGAACCCCAGGCGCAGGCGGTCCCGCACCTGGTGGATGAGCCAGGCAATGAAGGGCAAGGGCAGCAAGGTCGCCAGCGCCAGCCCAGGGTCGATGCTAAAGAGGATGATGGCGGTCAACGTGATCATGATCACGTCCGTGATGAAGTCGACCAAGTGCAAGGACAAAAACAGGCACAGACGATCGGTCTCTGCGCCGATGCGTGCCATGAGGTCGCCGGTGCGCCGCCCACCAAAATACTCCAAGGACAAGCGCATGAGGTGCTCGTAGGTGGTGGTGCGCAAATCGGCCCCGATGCGTTCGGAGACCAAGGCCAAGACATAGGTTTTGTACCAACCCAGGCCCCAGGCCAACAAGGCCGCCACCAGCAAGCCGCTGAGGTACAGGGCCACCAACCCGGGGTCGATGGGTTGACCGTTTTGAAAAGGAATCAGCACCCGGTCCATGAGTGGCATGGTCATGTAGGGGGGCACCAAGGTGAAGGCGGTCGAGGCCAGGGTCAGACCCAGCCCCAACATGAGTGGCTGGCGGTAGGGTTGGGCAAAGCGCCAAAGCTTGAGCAGACCCCAGGTGCGCACCGGGGCGGTATCGTCGTCCTCAAGCGCCTCCAGAGGCGCCAGCAGGGGGGCAACCTCGCCCGAACAACGCGCGTTGAAGAGGTCGGCCAGCATCAGCGCCTGGGGGTTGTGGCGCAAGGTGAAGCGCCAGACCGCCAGACGTTGCTGGACATCGAGCAGTTCCAAGTTGCCGACGCCGGCGTGGTCGTAAGAACGCAAGGACAGGCCCGGTTGCATGGGCCAAGACTGGTGCTGAATGGCGCCGGCGGCGTTGCGCTGCAAGGCAAGCAACCGTCGGTCTGTCACAATCAGGATTTCGTGGGTGAAACGCAATTGCCCGTCCAGGTCAACCTGGAGACAGGCCAGCGCGTTTTCAGATTCAAGTCCCAACGTTTGCAAGGCGGGGTGCCAATTGGTGGGCACCAGCGTGGCGAACGACGGGGGCAAATAAGTAGATTTCATTCAAAACGTCCTGACCGTGCCACCAGATCGACAGCCCAGCCAGCCATCGACCCAACCAAAAAGGCGGGGCACCCAAGGCTTAACGCTTCAAATTGTATCTTCGGGGACAAAAAGTCCCATTTTTTGCAACATTCTTCACGTCGAACATCAACATGGCCTTTCCCCCGATCCAATTTCGCCGCATGAAACACGTCCGTGGCCCCAACCTGTGGACCTGGGTGCCCGTCAACGAGGCTTGGGTCGATCTGGGCATGCTCGAAGATCACCCCTCGGACACCATTGCGGGCTACTACGAGCGCCTGTCGGCGTGGTTGCCCGGCCTGATCGAGCACCGTTGCAGCGTCGGCGAACGGGGCGGGTTTTTGCAGAGGCTCAAGCGCGGCACCTGGGCCGGACATGTGATGGAGCATGTCAGCTTGGAGCTGCAAACCCTGGCGGGCATTGACGATAAGTTCTTTGGCTTTGGGCGTGCCCGCGAAACCAGCGAACGCGGGGTCTACAAGGTCGTCATCAGCACCCCCGACGAGGTGATCGGTCGCACCGCCCTGACCGCGGCCCGCGACTTGGTGATGGCAGCGATGAACGACGAGCCCTTCGACGTGCAGGCCGTGGTCGATGAATTGATCGACCTGGTCGATGACCGTTGCCTGGGCCCTTCGACCGCTTGCATCGTCGACGCCGCGAAAGAGCGGCTGATACCGAACATTCGCCTCACCGAAGGCAATTTGGTGCAACTGGGGTATGGCTCGCGCCAGCGGCGCATTTGGACCGCCGAGAGCGACCGCACCAGCGCCATCGCCGAAGGCATCTCCAGCGACAAGGACCTGACCAAAAGCCTGCTGAGCAACTGTGGCATTCCCATTCCTGAAGGCGAGGTGGTTGACAGCGCCGAACAAGCCTGGTCGGTGGCCCAAGAGATCGGCTTACCGGTGGTGGTCAAGCCGCTGGACGCCAACCATGGCCGCGGGGTGTCGCTGAACCTGAACAAACAAGACGAGGTCGAGGCGGCCTTCCATGTCGCCAAGTCCAAAGGCACGCAGGTGATCGTCGAGCGTTACATCGAGGGCGAGGAACACCGCCTGCTGGTGGTCGGCGATCGGGTGGTCGCGGCCTCAAAAGGTGAATTGGCCACCATCACGGGCGACGGCACTTCAACCGTGGCCGAGTTGATCGAGCGCCAGATCAACAGCGATCCGCGCCGAGGCATCGAGCAGGACTATCCCTTGGACAAAATCCGGCTCGATCGCCAACCCCATGCCGTGCTGGAATTGCAACGACAGGGCTTGAACGCAGACAGCGTGGTCGCCAAAGACCGCGTGGTCATCGTGCAACGCAACGGCAACATGAACCACGACGTCACCGCCTGGGTGCACCCCGAGGTGGCGGCGATGGCCACCTTGGCCGCCCGCGTCGTGGGGCTGGACATCGCAGGCATCGACATGGTGGTCAAGGACATCACCAAGCCCCTGCACACCCAGGGGGGCGCCATCGTCGAAGTCAACGCCGGTCCCGGTCTGCTGATGCACCTCAAACCCGCCACCGGCGAACCGCGCCCTGTGGGCAAGGCCATCGTGGAGCATTTGTTTGGCGCCAACGACGACGGTCGCATCCCGGTGGTGGGCATCACCGGCAGCCAGCAAACGGCGCTGCTCAGCCGCTTGGTGGGTTGGCTGCTGCACCTGAGCGGCAAGCGCACCGGCGTGTCTTGCCGCGATGGGCTGTTCATGGATCAGCGCCTGGTCGAAGCCAGCGACGCGCGCGGATTTGAACCAGGCGAGCGGCTGCTGATCAACCGCGCGCTCGACGCCGCCGTGATCGAAACCGCCGCGCGCAACATCGTCGAAGACGGCACCCCCTACGATCTGTGTTTGGTGGGGGTGGTCACCGATTTGCCCACCGACGACCTGTCGGACCACGACATGACCACCCCCGAGCAAATGCGCACCGTGATCCGCACCCAGATGGATGTCGTGCTGCAGCACGGGGTCGGGGTGCTCAACGCCGACGACGAAACCATCGCCGGGCTGGCCGAGTTGTGCAACGGCGAGGTTGTCTTTTACGGTCATGCCCCCGAGCATCCGGTGATCGCCGAGCAAATCAAGAACGGCAAGCGCGCCGTCTTTTTGCGTGACCAGCACGTCGTGCTGGCGCGGGGAAACCAGGAAAATCCGCTGTTTCACATCGACCTGGCCCCCATCGCCCAACTGTTGCGCGACGGCATGACCCTTTCAACCTTGCTGGCGGCGGTCGCCACCGGCTGGTCGCTGGACATCCCGCCCCTGCTCATCCGAGCCGGCTTGAAAAACTTTGGCCAAAAGACCCCCCCCGTGCAAACCAAAACCAACGCCACTGCGGCCTGAAACCATGGAAGTCTCTCGCATTCGCGCCCTGCGCGGCCCCAATTTGTGGACACGGCACACCGCCATCGAGGCCTTGGTTCAGTGCCAGCCCGAGCACGCCGACATCAGCACCCTGCCCCGCTTCGAGTCGCGCCTGCGCAACCTGTTTCCAGGCATGGGCTCGCTGAAACCCACCGAAACCAAAGCCAAGGTCAGTCTGGCCCACGCGCTCGAATCGGCCACGCTGCACCTGCAAACCGAAGCCGGTTGCCCCGTCACATTCAGCCGCACCACCCCGACACCCGATGTCGGCTTGTACCAAGTGGTGGTCGAGTACACCGAAGAGTCGGTGGGCCGGCTGGCCCTGAAACTGGCCCGCGAACTGGTCCAGGCCGCGCTCGACGACGGTGGATTTGACCTGGATGCAGCGCTGGCGTCTCTGCGCACGCTCGACGAGGACATCCGCCTGGGTCCCTCGACGGGCTCGATCGTCGATGCGGCGGTGGCCAGGGGCATCCCCTTTCGACGCCTGACCGACGGCAGTCTGGTTCAGTTTGGCTGGGGGTCGAAGCAACGACGCATCCAGGCCGCCGAGATCGATCGCACCAGCGCCATCGCCGAATCGATCGCACAGGACAAGGAACTGACCAAAAAGCTGCTGGACGCCGCCGGCGTTCCCGTGCCCAAGGGCCGTCCGGTCAAGGACGCCGAGGACGCCTGGGCTGCCGCGCAGCACATCGGTCTGCCCGTGGTGATCAAGCCGCGCGACGGCAACCAGGGCAAGGGCGTCACGGTCAATGTCAGCACGCGCGAAGAGGTGTTGGCCGCCTATGCGGTCGCCGACGAGTACGGCGGTGAGGTCTTGGTCGAGCGCTTCCTGCCCGGTAGCGACTACCGACTGTTGGTGGTGGGCGACCGGCTGGTGGCGGCGGCGCGACGCGAACCCCCCTTGGTCATCGGCGATGGCAAACACACGGTGCGCCAGCTGGTGGACAAGGTCAACGCCGACCCACGGCGCGGCGACGGCCACGCCACCTCCTTGACCAAGATCCGGTTCGACGAGGTGGCCCTGGCCCGTCTGAAAGAACAGGGCTTCGAGGCCGACAGCGTACCGGCCAAGGGCACCCGGGTGATTTTGCGCAACAACGCCAACCTCTCGACCGGTGGCACCGCCACCGATGTGACCGACGACGTTCACCCCGATGTGGCCGCACGCGTGGTGTCGGCGGCGCGCATGATCGGGCTGGACATCGCGGGGGTCGATGTGGTGTGCGAGACGGTGCTGCGCCCGCTTGAAGAGCAAAGCGGCGGCATCGTCGAGGTCAACGCCGCCCCCGGCCTGCGCATGCACCTGAGCCCCTCGTTTGGCAAGGGTCGCGACGTGGGCGAAGCCATCATCGACATGATGTTTCCACGTGGCGAGGACGGGCGCGTGCCCGTGATCGCCGTGACCGGCACCAACGGCAAAACGACCACGGTGCGCTTGACCTCGCACCTGTTGCGCACCAGCGGACTGCGGGTGGGCATGACCAACACCGATGGGGTGTATGTCAATGGGCGCCAAATTGACAGCGGCGACTGCAGTGGCCCACGCAGCGCCCGCAATGTCTTGATGCACCCCGACGTCGATGCCGCAGTGCTTGAAACCGCGCGCGGCGGCATGCTGCGCGAAGGGCTGGCCTTTGACCGCTGCTCGGTGGCCGTCGTCACCAACATTGGCATGGGCGACCACCTGGGACTGAATTACATCACCACGGTCGAGGACCTGGCGGTGTTGAAGCGGGTGATCGTGCAAAACGTCGCCACCTCGGGCATGGCGGTGCTCAATGCCGCCGACCCCATGGTCGCGGCCATGGCCAACAGTTGCCCGGGTCAAGTGACGTTCTTCGCGCTCGACTCGCACCACCCGGTCATCGCCACGCACCGCGCGCAGGGCAAGCGGGTGATCTACCTCGAAGACGATCAAATCGTCGCCATGCAAGGGCCGATGCAGGTCCGCATCCCCTTGTCCGACGTGCCCCTGACCCGCAGCGGGGCGATCACGTTTCAAATCGAAAACGCGATGGCCTCGATCGGGGCCGCCTGGGCGGTGGGCCTGCATTGGGAAACCATTTGCAAAGGTCTGGCGAGCTTTGTCAGCGACGCGCAGGCGGTGCCGGGCCGTTTCAATGTCTTTGACTACAAAGGCGCCACCGTGATCGCCGACTACGGCCACAACCCCGACGCCATCAAAGCCCTGGTTCAAGCGGTCAGCAACCTGCCCGCCCAACGCCGCAGCGTGGTCATCAGCGGCGCTGGCGACCGGCGCGACGATGACATTCGCGAGCAAACCCGCATCATCGGCGATGTCTTTGACGAGGTCGTGCTCTACCAGGACGCCTGCCAGCGCGGACGGGTCGACGGCGAGGTGCTGGGCCTGCTGCGCCAAGGCCTGGAAGGGGCACGCCGCACCGAGCAGGTGGATGAGATCTACGGCGAATTCAAGGCCATCGACCAAGCCATGGACCGGCTGCGGGCGGGCGATCTGTGCCTGATCCTGATCGATCAGGTCGAAGAAGCCCTGGCCCACATCATGCACAAGGTCAACCGGGTCAGGGGCTAGACGGGCACCCCCGGTCCAGCACCGGGTGAGCCGCCGCCGATCAGTGCCAGAGCAGCACAGAGGCCAGCAACAGCGCGCACCCCAGTCGCCTGAACCTGGGACCGGGCCATGCAACGGCGATGGCCAGCCCCGTGGCCAGCACCACGACCGCCAACGGGGGGGCGGGCATCTCGATCAGGGCCCCAGGTGTTCGCGCCGCCCAGGCCAGGGCGGCCAGCAACCAACCGCTCGCCCAGCCGGCCAGGGTCCACAGCGGCGGGCACAACAAACCCAGCAAAGACAGGGGCGTGACGACCAAGGTCACCCAAGGGATGGCCCACAGATTGACCCACAGGCCCGCGAGCGAGAACCCTTGGAAAAAGTACAGGCCCATGGGGGCCAAGGCCAAGCTGATGCGCCACTGCACGCTGACCCCTTCGTGCCACCAGCGCCTTAAAGCGGTGCCGGCGGGTGTGGGTTCCATCGCATAAAGCAGGCCCACCGCCACATAGCTGAGCCAAAAGCCGGGTTGTGACAACGCCAGGGGGTCCAGCCATGCGATCAGGGCGATCAGGGCCAACCAGACCGCATGCACCGGCCAGTGCAACCCCAGCAAGCGCAAGGCCGTGGTGGCGAGCAGCATCCAGACCGTGCGTTGGGCGGGCAGGCCCCAGCCGGCAAACCAGGCGTACAAGGCGGCCGCGACCAAGGCCACCCAGGTGCCGACACAAGGCGCTGGCCACCACAGCGCCCAGCGTCGCCCCAACCCATGCGAGCCACGCCATGCCCACTGCACACCGCTCGCCAGCCAGGCCGCGAGCAAGGTGACGTGCAGACCCGAAATGCTGACCAGGTGCGCCACGCCGGTGACGCGAAACAGCGGCCAGTCCTCGGGATCAATGGCATTCTGATCGCCCATGCACAAGGCAGCCACCAGTCCTGCCGCCCGCGGTTCGGCGATGGCCTTGAACATCGCTTCGCGCACCCCTTGCCGCCAGGCTTGCATGCCCGGTGGCGCAGCCCGCAGGCGACGCGGCCCCTCCACCAAAAACTCAGGAACCGTGGCCAGCGCCGCCAGACCCTGGATCTGCATCCAACGCCAGCTGTCAAACCCCGATTCCCCGCTGCCGCTTGAGCGCTTGGGCGGCGCCGCACGCCAACGCAGGGGCAGGGCCCAAAGCTCGCCTGGGGTGACACGCCAGTCCATTTGCTCACCGGGCGCGATGGGCCAGCTCACCCACACCCGCACCGGGCTGGGCCATGGGGGGGACGGCGGGGACAGGACAGCGCCCGGCGTCCCGTGCCAACGGCCCTGTGCCAGAAACACGAAACGCAAACCCTTGGGTCCCTGGCGGGTCAGGCTCTCGACACGCCCCCAAACCCACACCACGTCCTGGCCCGAATCGGGTCGCCACCCAGGCGGCAAAAAGGGCGCCGGCGCAGGTGTCGCGATCCACGCGCAGGCGCGCATCAGGGCCAAACCGACCAGCAAACTGTAAATGAGCCGTCGCCCGCGCATGGACCTCCCCCTTTGGGGCTCGATTGCATCTAAACTTCGGGCTGATCGTGTGAGTTTGACCCCCCAAGGGGACCCGAAAAAAGGAAACCAGATGAGCATCGCGCACCAACTGCAATCGCTGGGCATCAGCCTGCCCCCCGTGGCCACGCCGGCCGCCGCCTATGTGCCATTTGCACAGACCGGCAAGTTGGTTTTTCTGAGTGGACACATTGCCAAAAGAAACGGGGCCGCCTGGGTCGGTCAGCTCGGCAAGACCATGACCACCGAGCAGGGCAAGGAGGCGGCGCGAGCGGTCGCCATCGACCTGATGGGCACTTTGCAGGCGGCCTGTCAGGCGGCAGGTACCACCCTGGATGGTGTGGCCCGCATCGTCAAGGTGATGAGCCTCGTCAACAGCACCCCCGATTTCACCGAGCACCACCTGGTGACCAACGGCTGCAGTGAGCTGTTGTCAGCCGTGTTTGGCGCCGCTGGGGCGCACGCCCGCAGCGCTTTTGGCGTGGCGCAGTTGCCGATGGGGGCCTGCGTCGAGATCGAGATGATTGTCGAACTGAAATAAACCCGATCGGGGCTCAGGCATCGAGGGTGAGCTTGGCGTCCTTGATCACGCCTGGCATGTGAAAGACCACTCAGCGTACCTGGCCCGGGATCGGGCCCAGGTCGAGATCGAGGCCACGTCGGTCGTGCCCGACTGAATCAGAGGTCGTGCTCCGCCGCATCGATCAAGTCCAGGGCCTGCCCCGGGTCTTGCAAGCGATGCGCCATCAGCAAGGCCAATTTGGATAAAAACAGCGCCTCTCGCTCGGGGCCCAGCCGATCAATGGCCTGAGCCAGCGCGGCATACACGTCTTCCATGGTCTTTGGGGGGGGCGGTGGGTTCATCTCAGTGGGCCCTCGATGGGGCTGGGGCGGGTGG
>JACCDX011413403.1_pt1 | contig 12076 bp, 12 predicted proteins | sample 7449681 | NCBI WGS metagenome assembly JACCDX01 (sample SAMN15323450, study PRJNA562643) | freshwater metagenome | isolation source: river surface water | place: USA:Blue River Watershed | collected 2017-08-18 | reverse complement strand
ATCGCCTGGCCGTCTCACATATCAACTTCGAGGTTCCAATTGGCACAGTGTGTGGATTTGTTGGGCCAAATGGATCAGGCAAGACAACAACAATGAGAATGTTGCTGGGACTGATAACTCCAACTACTGGTCAGGGCCACATTCTTGGGGAGCCAATTGAACATCCAGAAAAATACTTAAGCCGCGTTGGTGCGATGATCGAAGGACCAGCGTTTTATCCAGCTTTATCTGGCTACGAAAACTTAATGGTTCTTGCAAAACTTGGCGGCTTTCCCATAGAACGCGTTCAAGTATTGTTAGAAAAAGTTGGCCTTGGTGATCGAGGTAAGTCAAAATACAAAACGTATTCATTGGGTATGAAACAACGCTTAGGAATTGCCGCTGCGCTACTTCCCGAACCAAAACTTCTGATGCTTGATGAACCAACAAATGGCTTAGATCCAGAAGGTATTCAAGAGATTCGTGCCTTGTTGCGTGATTTGGCTAATGAAGGCACAACTGTTTTTGTCTCTTCTCATCTTCTTTCGGAACTCGAAATCATTAGTGATCATATTGTGATGCTTCGAAAAGGTGAGATTGTTTTTGCTGGCCCAATTGGTGACTTGATGGCCAAGCAACAACCTACGATTATTGCAAAATCGCTAGACCATTCTGATCTTAAAAAAATAGTAGAGATCGCACAAGCTTCGGGCCATCAGGCTGTGATTCGAAATGACTCTGTCCATGTTTTAGCCGCAATGGATTGGGCGCCTCAATTGAATAAGGCGGCTTTTGATGCCGGAATAGTATTGGCGCAATTAGCACCACAACTGCCAAATCTAGAAGAGACTTTCTTTGAAATGACAGGAGATAAGTAATGTTACATGTTGTTTCTGCAGAGCTACGAAAGCTTCGTCGTCCTACTTTATTTTTAGGGACTATGGCTGCGGTTGTATTTTTCAGTGGGTTATTTTCTGCTCTTCTTTTTCTTTTGATCGACTCACCACAAGGAAACGCAGATCGTGGACAAGTCATTGGCCGTGAAGTATTAGGACTTGCGACAGGCGGAGTCCAAGGGTTTTCAAGTACGGGTGGATTTTTAGGAATTATTGCGCTCTGCGTCTTTGCAGCTCAAACGGCTCAGGAATACACATACGGAACATTACGAAATCTGTTGATCCGCCAACCAGGGCGAATGAAAATTCTTATTGGAAAGCTAGTTGCTATGAAGATATTTGCATTTGTCATGATTGTTGTGGCAGCAATTATTGGAATTAGCACTTCGGTTCTACTAGCTCCCGGTGCAAAGGTGAATACTGATCTGTGGTTTACATCAGATGGCATCGAGGCGATTTTTACCTCATTTGTAAATGTCACAATCTCTGTTATTGGCTTTGGAATAATTGGGATGGTTCTAGGTTTGCTCCTACGCTCACCGATAAGTGCAATATCTTTCGGTGTCCTATGGCTTCTAATTATTGAGAATTTACTGATTGCAGTGAGGGGTTCACTTCAAAATTGGCTCCCGGGAGCACAGCTCAATGCAATTGCATCGGGAGGAACCTTAGATTTGGCTTATAAAAACGCATTAACAGTGGGCGGAATTTACGTGAGTATCGGTGCGATTATTGCCTCAATACTCTTTGTTCGCCGTGATGTAGCTAATTAGGGACACCAGCGTTTAATACCAAGGATTTTTAAGGTTCGCCATTTATTCTAGAGACCTTCCCTGCGAAAGGTTTTTTGTGAAAAAGATAAAGGCGATTTCACTCGCTGCAATTTTGGGGCTGTCTATTTCGTCAGTTCCGGCTCTTGCAGCCCCAAAACCAACTCTGGCGCAAATTGAAGCGGCAAAAAAAGCAGAGGCTGAAAAAAAGAAAGCAGCCGATGCTCAGGCTAAAAAACTTGCTGTTGCAAATCAAAACCTTCGCACACTAACTGCTAAGGCAAATGCAGCAACTGCCCTCTATCGCAAAGCTAAAGAAGAATTAGCTGTTGCAACGGCAATGGCAAATGCAGCAGCAAAGCATGCAGCTGAAACAGCCGAATCTGTTACGCAGGCCCACAAAACAATTGGACGTTTAGCAGCAAATGCCTACATTCTTGGTGGCAATATGAGCGATATCGCCCCACTGCTTAGCTCAAATGGTCCGCAAGATCTCATTGATCAGATTTCAACTCTAGGAACATTGGGTGCACAAAACTCCGTTGCTCTAGAAAGATTTAAGATTGCCGAGGCTGCCGCAATAAAAGCGAAAAAAGCTGCAGATGATGCAAAAGCGGCACAAATTATTGCAACTGAAAAAGTAGAAGCAGCTAAGAAAGTTGCAGATGAAGCAAAGGAAGAGCAAGCGAAAGAAGTAGCTAAGCTACAAAAAGTTCAAGACGAATTAATGCGTCAATTAAATAGCGCGCGAAAAGTAAGAACAACGCTGGAGCAACAACGACAGCTGGCATTACTTGAAGAGAGTCAAGCGAATACTGCGGCTCAAACTAGCGGACAAAGAAGTGTATGGAGTGATTTAGGATTTAAGGGGCGCGCAACAAGTAGAACAACTCAAGCGCAACGAGATAGAGCTGTTGCATTTGCAAGAGCACAAGTACTTGCAGGGAAACCATATGTGTGGGGCGATGAAGGACCAAGCTCATTTGATTGTTCAGGTCTTGTTTATGCTGCATATCGAGCAGCAGGTCTTGGTTGGCCAAATTGGGATCGCTTGAACTCGGCACTATATTCAACATATACGATGCATGTTTCACTTAAAGAACTAGTACCCGGAGATCTTTTGTTTTATTCATACAAAGGTTCAGTTTCAACAATCCACCACGTGGCTATTTACGCTGGCGATGGAAAGGTATGGGAAGCTCGTTCAACCAAGAGTGGTTTGAAATTCTCTGATATGTACGGCATGCCAGGCCTAATGCCATTTGGTGGACGAGTCTAAAGCGCCACTATTGTTAAGCCATGACAATGGCTGTTCCTGCAGTACGTAATGCAGTACGACCATGGCTAGAAAAGTTTGAAGCTGGGGATAAAGTATTAGTTGCAGTTTCAGGTGGTGCCGATTCACTCGCACTTGCGCATGCTCTATCAGTAGAAGCCAAATTGTTAGCAGTATCTGTAGTTGGAGTTTCAGTTGATCATCAACTCCAAAAAGAATCGGCAAGACAGGCAGAAAACGTAGTAAAACAACTATCTGGCATGGATTTGAAATGTGTTGTAAAAAAGGTTCAAGTAGAAATCAAAGATGGCCTAGAGGCCTCTGCACGCTCGGCACGATATAAAGCAATTAATGAAGTTGCACAGACAGAAAATGCGGTGGCAGTTTTTCTAGGACATACGCAAGATGATCAAGCTGAAACTGTTTTGTTAGGACTTGCTCGGGGATCGGGAACTCGTTCACTTTCTGGAATGGCATCTCATTCAGGAATTTTTATTCGCCCACTTCTTGGTCTTACTCGGGAAACAATGCAACGCTACTGTGAGCAATCGGTTTTAAACTTTTGGGAAGATCCACATAATCAAGACTCGCAGTTTGCTCGAGTGCGGGTTCGCACAGAAGCGATTCCAGTTTTAGAAAAAACCATTGGCCCTGGAATTTCTGAAGCCCTTGCTCGCAGTTCACAATTACTTCGAGAAGATGCAGATGCACTTGATAACTGGGCCCATCATGAGGCGATGAAATTAGATTTGGCAGATTTAGAGTGTGCCCACCTAGAGGCAATGCCCAAAGCCATTCGAACCAGAGTTCTGCGGATGGCGATTTATGCCCAAGGCGCCCCCTCAGGTTCGGTTACTGCTGAGCATGTGAGCGTAATTGAGGCGTTGATCACCGCGTGGAGCGGGCAGGGGGCTGCAAATCTTCCAGGCGGTGTGAAGGTTGAGAGAATTTCGGGCAGACTTTCGCTCTCACCGCAGCGACCATAGGGAGAACCGTGGATTTAGAAGCAGTTAAAGGCGATATCGAACGCGTAATCGTTACAGAAGCACAGTTGCAGACTCGAATTAAAGAGCTCGCAATTGAGGTTGGAAAAGATTACGAAGGTAAAGACCTATTGCTAGTTGGTGTTCTAAAAGGCGCAGTGATGGCTGTTGCAGATTTTTCACGCGCACTCCAACGTCACGTTGATATGGACTGGATGGCAGTTTCTTCTTATGGATCCGGTACAAAATCTAGTGGAGTGGTCCGAATACTTAAAGATTTAGATCGCGATATTACAGGTAGAAATGTTTTAATTATTGAAGACATTGTTGATTCAGGATTGACACTTTCATGGCTGAAGTCAAACCTGGAATCGCGCGGTGTTGGCTCTGTCGAAATTCTTTCAATTTTACGTAAACCAGAAGCTGCAAAAATTGAAGTAAATGTTAAATATGTTGGCTTTGATATTCCAAAGGATTTCGTAATTGGCTACGGCCTAGATTTTGATGAAAAGTATCGCAACCTTCCCTTTATCGGTGTGCTTGCCAAGCACATGTACGAGTAATTTGTAGAAACGAGAATAAGAACCCATGTCACAAGTGCAAAAACCAAAAAAGCAGATCAAGAAGAGTTTTACTAGCAAGCAATCCGAGAAGGTTTCTACAAAAAAGCCTAACAAGAAGCCAACTACGCGCACTAGTAAAATCCTTAGAGGTCCATTGTTTTGGATCATTGCTGCAATCTTTGCCGTGACAGCTTTAGGTCAAATCTCATCTGCCGGTAATAGATACACACAGATTGAAACTTCACAAGCAATCGATGCGATCTCTAAGACTCAAGTTCTTTCGGCCGAAATAGTTGATAGACAACAAAAAATTCGTTTGATTTTGACACCAGGAAATCGAATTAATGGCTCTGAAAAAGTTGAAGCTTTTTATGTTGCTCGACAAGAACCAACAATCATTGATGCTTTAACAGGTAATCCACCACCAAAAGGTTGGAACGTTAAAGTCCCATCACAATCGATATTTGTCTCATTCTTGTTCTCAATCCTGCCGTTCTTGCTCATCGGATTCTTATTCTTCTGGATGATGAGTCAGGCTCAAGGTGGAAACAAGGTTTTCCAATTTGGAAAATCAAGAGCCAAATTACAAAATAATGATGTCCCAAAAACTAAGTTTAAAGATGTAGCAGGAGCAGATGAAGCACTTGCAGAGTTAGATGAGATTAAAGATTTTCTTGCTAAGCCAGAGAAGTACGCACCTTTGGGCGCAAAGATTCCAAAGGGTGTTTTGCTCTTTGGTCCACCAGGAACTGGAAAAACCTTATTAGCACGAGCAGTTGCAGGTGAAGCTGGAGTGCCTTTCTATTCAATATCTGGTTCAGACTTTGTTGAAATGTTTGTAGGTGTGGGAGCGGCAAGAGTTCGTGATCTATTTACTCAGGCAAAAGAGAATGCACCCGCAATAGTTTTTATTGATGAAATTGATGCAGTTGGACGCCAACGTGGCGCAGGTATGGGTGGTGGCCACGATGAGCGCGAACAAACACTTAATCAACTCCTTGTAGAGATGGATGGATTCGAAGAGAACTCAAAAGTCATTTTGATCGCAGCTACAAACCGTCCTGATGTCTTGGATCCTGCCTTGCTTCGTCCAGGTCGCTTTGATCGCCAAATTGCAGTTGACCGTCCCGACCTAAAAGGTCGCGAAGCAATTTTGGAGATTCATTCAAAAGGAAAGCCGATTAATTCATCAGTGAAATTAGTCGACTACGCAAGACGTACACCTGGCTTTACAGGCGCCGATCTGGCAAGTGTTATCAATGAAGCAGCACTTTTATCTGCTCGTGAAAATAAAGCAGATATCGGTAACTTAGAACTTGATGAAGCTATTGATCGCGTCATGGCTGGACCACAGAGAAAATCTCGATTAATGAGTGATGAAGAACGCAGAGTCACCGCATATCACGAAGCAGGTCACGCACTTGTTGCATACGCATTGCCGCACACTGATCCTGTTCATAAGGTAACGATCATGCCTCGTGGCCGTGCATTGGGTTACACAATGGTTTTGCCAGATGAAGATAAATACTCAACAACTAGAAATCAGTTGTTAGATCAGCTTGCTTACTCCCTTGGTGGCCGCGCGGCAGAAGAGCTGATCTTCCATGATCCATCAACAGGTGCAGCAAATGACATTGAGAAGGCAACTTCACTCGCACGAGCAATGGTTACCCAATATGGAATGACCTCTGCAATTGGTGCAATTAAATTGGGTGGTGGAAGCACTGAACCGTTTATGGGGCGCGATTATGGACACCAACGTGATTACAGTGAAAATATCGCTGGAATTGTTGACCGTGAAATTCGAACCCTAATTGAAAATGCTCATCAGGAAGCATTTGATATTTTGGTTGCTAATCGCAAAATTCTTGATGAAATGGTCATCGAGCTTTTGGAGAAAGAGACTCTAAATAAAGATGAGATCGCTGTAATCTTCAAGAAGGTAAAGAAGGTAACGGCACGGGCTGCTTGGACTGGATCTGCAACACGTGTTCCATCATCTCAACCTCCAGTTGATGTGCCAGAGCGCGTTGTAATTGAGTCAGAGCCAGAATCAAAAAAACCAACAAGACGCAAAAAGGCTGTAAGTGACGATAAATAAATTGACCGTCGCTGATGGTCGGGCGAAGGCGCCATACGATCAAGAGCGTGCAGAAAAAGCTGTCCGGGAGCTTTTGTTGGCACTCGGAGAAGATCCAGATCGTGAAGGCTTAAAGGAAACTCCTGCGCGCGTGGCACGTGCGATGTCAGAAAACTTCGAAGGTCTATGGCAATCACCAGAAGATGTGTTGACCACAACTTTTGATATTGGACATGAAGAGTTAGTGATCGTTAGAGATATTGAAGTTTTTTCCCATTGCGAGCATCATCTAACTCCTTTTCATGGTGTTGCCCATATCGGTTACATTCCACGAGGCAAAATTACGGGGTTATCAAAGTTAGCTCGGTTAGTTGATGTCTATGCAAAGCGCCCGCAAGTTCAAGAGCGTTTAACTACTCAAATTGCAGATGCCATGGTTGAAATTTTAAATCCACTGGGAGTGATTGTGATTATTGACTGCGAACACCTTTGTATGTCCATGAGAGGTGTGAAGAAATCACAGGCACGCACTACTACATCAGCAGTGCGTGGTGCACTAAACAATGCGGCAACACGTTCTGAAGCAATCGCCTTAATTACTAGAGGCTAGTTTTATGTTGGTAATGGGAATCCTAAATGTAACTCCAGATTCCTTTGCCGACGGCGGTAGACACAATCAACTAGATGATGCCCTGGCGCGTGGATTAGAAATGATTTCAGAGGGCGTCGACATTATTGATATTGGCGGGGAATCAACTCGACCTGGAGCAGAAAGAGTCGATGAACAAGAGGAGTTGCAACGAACAATTCCTGTTATTGAAAAAATCGCTCCCTTTCTTGCAAAAACTGATGTAAAAATAAGTATTGATACGATGCGTGCGAGCGTTGCAGAAGCTGCAATTAAAGCAGGTGCGTCAATAGTTAATGATGTCAGTGCAGGACAATCAGATTTCAAGATGCTTTCGACAGTTGCGAAGTTAAAGGTTCCCTACATTGCGATGCATTGGCGAGGTCATTCCAAAGACATGAATTCAAAAGCAATTTACGATGATGTAGTTGCCGAGGTTATTTCGGAGTTAGAAGATCGGATTCAAGCAGCCTTATCGAGTGGAATAACGAAAGAAAATCTAATAATTGATCCTGGCCTTGGCTTTGCAAAAGATGCCGATCACAACTGGGCAATAATTGATGCGATTGATCGCTTTGTGGATTTGGGTTACCCGGTATTAATCGGGGGTTCTCGTAAGAGATTTCTGGGAGGTGATTCTCCAGATCAACGAGAAGAGGCAACAATTAATTTAACAAAAAGACTTAAGGGAACTGGAGTGTGGGGCGTTAGGGTTCATACAGTTAAGCCACACAAGGAGGCCTTGAAGTTATGAATGATCAAATAACTATCACTGGTATCCATGGTTATGGTCACCACGGTTTGTTTGAAAATGAGCGATCAAATGGCCAGGACTTCTATGTGGATTTAATATTGAATTTGGATTTATCTCAAGCCGCACAATCAGATGCAATAGAAGACACCGTTAACTACGCTGAGATTACAGAGTTGACCCACCAAGAGATTACGACAGATCCAGTAAATTTAATTGAAAAATTAGCATACAGAATTGCAGAGAGGATTTTGAGTTCTCACCCAAAGGTCAAGGCCATAACTGTCACTGTTCACAAGCCGCAAGCACCTGTGGGGTTAAAAGTCCAGGATATTTCTGTTATCGTAAATAAAACACGATGAAAGCGATAATTTCACTGGGTGCTAATTTAGGAAACCCAAAAGAAAATTTAGATACCGCGATAGCTCTTTTGCGCGAGGCCACAGATGTTAAAGCGGTATCTTCATACATAACAACCGATCCAATTGGTGGTCCAGAACAACCAAAGTATTTGAATGCTGTGTGCATTATTGATAGCGACCTGCCTGCGATGGATTTGCTATCAATGCTCCACGGAATAGAAAAAGCCTTAGGACGAGAACGCATTGAGCGTTGGGGGCCGCGCACAATCGATTTAGATCTCATTCAATATGCAGATTTAATTAGTAAAGCCGATGAATTAACGCTGCCGCACCCACGGGCCCATGAGCGCAGATTTGTTTTGGAACCGTGGTTAGAAATTGAGCCTGATGCAATCCTGCTAACTCATGGAAAAATAAAAGATCTTTTGGAACATCTGCCTGCATAGCGCTAAACTTTAAGCATCTCGCCCGGTACCTGAAAGGACTGGAGCCACTGTAAATGAGCGTATTAGTCCCAACAATGGGTGCCTTACATAAAGGTCACCAAGCGTTGATTAAGCGTGCTCGAACTCTGGACAAAGAAGTAATAGTCAGTATTTTTGTTAATCCACTTCAATTTGAAAATAAAGAAGACATTGAAGCGTATCCACGCACTCCAGAACGAGATATTGAAATTGCAACAATTGCCGGGGCCACGCAAGTTTGGTTTCCCGAATATGAAGATCTTTATCCAGAAGGCTTTCAAACTCTTAATGCTGGTCCTCTAGGCTCAATTTTTGAAGGAGTATCTAGGCCAGGTCATTTTGATGGAGTAGTAACAGTTGTCAATCGCTTATTTGCTCTGGCTAAGCCAAGTAAAGCAATTTTTGGTGAAAAGGATTTTCAGCAACTTTCAATCATCAAAGCAATGCAAAGCAAAGTAGAAATTATTGGGGTTCCAACAGTCCGTGAATTTGATGGATTAGCAATGTCATCTCGTAATCATCGCTTGACACAAGAGGGAAGAAATAGTGCGTTAGTTGTAAATAGGGCACTGTCTGCAGCGCGCTTGGCTCCAACAGTAGATATTGCAATTGAGATTCTAGATTCCACGCTTTCTACTGAATCTGGATTTAAAAAAGACTACGCCACTGTTATTGATGAAAATGATTTTTCTATTGCAAAAGAAACCACACAATCCAAGAGAGCAATTATCGCTGGTTGGGTTGAAGGAGTTCGATTAATTGACAATATGCCAATGGCAGGGAGATAAAGATGCTACTAACTGTAGATGTAGGAAATACAAATACTGTCCTGGGAATTTTTGATAACAAGGAGTTGATTCGTTCTTGGCGCGTGAAAACAGACCCACGCAGCACAGCTGATGAATTGTGGCTTCAATATCGGGCCTTAGTTGAAGATTACAATCTAAGTGGTCTTTCTATTTGCTCCACAGTCCCTGCAACTTTGCGGGAACTACGCAGCATGATCGCCGATTACTTTGCAGATGTTCGAGTAACTATCGTTGAACCAGGAACAAAAACAGGAGTTCCACTGCTAGTTGATAACCCAAAAGAAATTGGCGCCGATCGAATTGTAAATACTTTGGCCGCTCATACAATTTTTGGGGGACCAGCTATTGTTGTTGACTTTGGTACGTCAACAAATCTAGATGTTGTATCTCCAAAAGGTGAGTTTCTAGGCGGCGCATTAGCCCCCGGCATAGAGATCTCAGTAGATGCGCTAGCTGCTCGAGCAGCCCAACTTCGTAAAATCGAGTTGATCAAACCAAAAAATGTGATTGGTAAAAATACTGTTGAAGCATTGCAGTCAGGAACTATTTTTGGATTTGCCGGTCAAGTTGATGGTTTAGTGGATCGGATTACTGCAGAACTTGCGGATTCATATTCCGAAAAACCAATTGTTATTGCTACAGGTGGGTTGGCACCCTTGATTGTGGGCGTTTCAGAAACTATTGAGCACTATGAGCCTGATTTAACGTTAATTGGACTTCGTCTAATTCATGAGCGAAATGCTTGAGTCTGTAGACTTGCCAACCTATGAGCACTGAAAACACAGCCGGTTCTGCTTCAAACCCTAGCGTTGAAGAAGATCTACCTGAACAACTTCGAATCCGCAGAGAAAAACGTGCTGCCTTAATTGCGCGAGATGTAGAGCCATATCCAGTTTCTGTGCCACGCACAAAATCTCTTGGTGAGATCCGTGAAAAATACATTGGCTTAGAAATCGATGTAACTACCGGTGATGTCGAATCATTAACAGGACGTATTATTTTTAAGCGCGATACAGGCAAACTTTGCTTTGCAACTTTGCGCGAAGGTGATGGCACTGAACTTCAGGCAATGTTATCTCTGGATAAAGTTGGCCAAGATGCACTTGATTCATGGAAATCAGATATTGATTTGGGTGACATTGTTTCTATAACGGGTGAAATTATTACATCAAAGCGGGGCGAACTTTCTATTCTTGCCAACTCATGGGTCTTGGCATCAAAGTCACTTCGACCTTTGCCAAATGATCACAAACCAATGTCAGAAGAGACACGAGTACGGATGCGTTATGTAGATCTCATTGTCCGACCAGAGGCTCGAAATAATGCACGTTTGCGTCCTACTGTTATGAAATCACTTCGTGATACTTTTGAAAGAGAAAAATTCATAGAGGTAGAAACTCCAATGTTGCAGGTAATGCATGGAGGGGCCGCTGCACGCCCATTTAAGTCTTTCTCAAATGCTTACGATATGGATCTTTATCTACGGATTGCTCCAGAGCTTTTCCTCAAGCGTTGTGTTGTTGGAGGAATTGAACGCGTATTTGAGATCAACCGAAACTTTCGCAATGAGGGCGCTGACTCTTCGCACTCGCCTGAGTTCGCCATGATCGAAAGTTATATGGCATACGGTGACTGGCTTTCTATGGCAGATCTAACGCGCAACCTTGTGCAAAACGCTGCAATGGCTATTTCTGGATCACATGTTGTAACGCATCATGATGGAAGAGAAGCTAATTTGGGTGGGCAGTGGAAACAAATCTCGTTATATGAGGCAATTTCAACCAGTGTTGGTCAAAACATTACTGCATTAACGCCAATAGCAGAGCTTAAGAAAATCGCTGAAAAACTTGGAATGAAGATCGATCCCAAGTGGATTACAGGAAAATTAGCTGAAGAAATATTTGAACATGTTGCTAAAGATCAACTAATTGAACCTACATTTGTCATGGGCTTTCCATTGGATACTTCACCACTAGTTCGAGCCCACCGTGAACATCCAGGTGTTTCTGAAAAGTGGGATCTATATGTTGATGGTTTTGAATTAGCAACTGGTTACTCCGAACTTATTGACCCAGTTGTGCAGCGTGATCGCTTAATTGAGCAAGCAACACTTGGTTCTAAGGGAGATTTAGAGGCAATGCAAGTTGATGAAGATTTCTTACGTGCATTGGAGTTTGCAATGCCACCTACCGGTGGAATGGGCATGGGTGTTGATCGATTGCTCATTGCACTTACTGGACTCGGAATTCGCGAGACGATTTTGTTCCCACTTGTAAAACCGGAACTGGATTAATTAATGCAGATTCGCCCAGCACACACCAGTGATATCAAAGGAATTCGTCAGCTGATTGATTCTTATTCTCCACAAGGGCGTCTGCTTACAAAAGAAACCGTAACTCTTTATGAGAGCGTGCAAGAGTTCACTGTTGCTATAGATGGAAATGATGTAGTTGGTTGCGGGGCACTTCACGTTCTTTGGGAAGATTTAGCAGAAGTTCGCACCGTTGCTGTTGTT
>JACCDX010221647.1_pt1 | contig 12077 bp, 13 predicted proteins | sample 7449681 | NCBI WGS metagenome assembly JACCDX01 (sample SAMN15323450, study PRJNA562643) | freshwater metagenome | isolation source: river surface water | place: USA:Blue River Watershed | collected 2017-08-18 | reverse complement strand
AATAATTTAATAAGTGATTATATCGCAACTTATAGAACTTATGAAAGTTTATCAGTTGCTGAATCATCACTAAATTCTTATATTTCGGAAATGACTACACTTCTCTATAATGATTTTAAGAATATGGATAATATCTCACTGGAATTAAGGAATAATTTCACACTTTAATATTTTTCATGGAAGATTGTATATGTAATATATATTCTACGTAAAATAATTAAATAATTTATGGGATTTTTTCCACTTTATAGAGATAGTTCATTAACAGGACCTTCACATGTTTCTCTTTCCGTTCCTGGAAAACCAAGTGATATATCAAAATTGGTTGGTGGTGATAGTCCAGCTCTATTACTAATACCAAATATTGACTTTTTAAGTGAATTCATAAAGGGAAATTTAGGAATTGCAGATAAATCAATGAAAAATGAATTCGCTAAAATGATGAATTCTAAATTCGCTAGTGAAAGTGAAAAGGTATTTAAAATAACAGCTCAAAATTGTAAACTAAAACTAACTGATATAGAAAAATACAGAACTGAGGGTAGTAGTTTAAAACTACCAACTGGAGATCCAAAAAAATTATTACCAGATGATGTTAAAAAATTAACAGATAAAGTTAATGATATAAATAAAAAAATTGAAGCTGAAAATAAATTAGGAAAAGGTGGATCCGGTCAATCAAATGTAAATGCTAATTTAAATTTACAAAATGATAAAGATCTTAAAAAATCACTAGAAAAAAAAGCCGAAGACATGAAGAAATCAATTTCTGATATGAAAATCGGAATGCCTACACAATTAGATGATTTCAAAAGTGCTCAATTTAAATTACCATTATCTGATATATCGATAAATCCAGAATTTAATGGTTTGGGATTCAAAGCTTTAGAAAAATCCGTTTTATTAAGTATATTTGAAACTCAGAAGCCATTTATGGAAATAGCTAAAATGGTTTTAGATTTAATGGTTGATTCAGAGGATATAGTTGCTAGAATTATGCCAATATTATCAGGTAATCCATTAACACACAAATCAGAAAAACCAACAGTAAATGGTGGAACAGGTGATAGACCGAAAGCAGTTGGATTTCAAAATGGAAAAGAAATTAAAAAAAATTTAAATTTATTATCAAATCTTCAAAAAAGTGGAGGTGATTTAGTTATTAATCCGGATGGTAGTTATGAGTATAAAAATAAAAAACCAAAAGGTGAAATAGATGGTAGTAATTCATTAGATACTGGTGGTGATCAAAACTCTAAATATGAATTAGTTAGTGTTGTTTATTCAACGGGTGTTTTTGATCCAAATATAGAATATGAGTATATTTATATAAATCTACCAGCAGATTCAGAACCATCAAATGAGCAAAAAGATAATGTTGATGGTTTAAATACCGACCAAGAAGATGAAGATCCATTCGATAAATGGAAACCAAAAAGATTGATATTTGGTTTATTTAATTCAAAAGGAGTTCCATTAAATCCAGATAATTATCTTACTAGTACTACGTTTATTGGTAATATAAAAACCGAATCTAAAACAAATTTTAAAATAGCGGAATGGATTAAAAATTCACCAAAATGGAAATTTAAAGAAAATGAGTATGTCTGGCCGACTTTTGGAACACCAAATTTTGTTTTCACAAATGGAGTCCCATTTATGGATAAAGTATCTAAAACCGAACCATCATCATCTGATTTAATGCCTAAATATAGATTAAAGAAATATGAAGAAGGTGACAAAAATATCATAAATGGTAGAGATGCGATACCTGGCGACCCAGTTATAGATGGATTTGATGCTGTTGATAAATCATCATATAGTAATTATTTCAATGAATACACCACAGTATCTTTGAAAAAAGCAAAAGAATTAGATGATAAACAAAGAGCTGAAACTGCTATTCAAATACTATCACAACTCGAAATAAAAACTCATTTAGAAAATGTTTATCTGTATGGTCAAAATAGATCATCAGTTTATAGCAATCCTGGTTTTCCAGAAACTATGAAACTTTCATTTATGCCACATAAAATATATATACCAGAATCTAAATCGGATCCTAATTTAGCTTCTATGGATGGTATGATATGGATTGATCCGGAAGCTGATTATGATATGAAAATAATAAGAGTCGATCCAGTTGTTAAGAAAACAATTGCTAGTTTAGATCCTAATTCAGAACCTGAGTTAGATTATCAAATAAAGACCTTTATTAAAAACAAAGTAACATTTTCTTTATCCGACAATTCAAATTTTAGTATAAAAATACTAAAAAATGGAAAAATATATGAAGATGTTAAAGAAACTAACACATATACACTAGATAATTGGAATTATGAAAATAATAACATCAATAATTTAAATTATTATAATTATGAAATATCGTTTGATTCAAATATATTATTATCAGGAACAATATCAAATTCAACTTTGAACAATGATATTAATGGTGATATAACTGGACCAAATCTTGGTTCTGAGAAAAAAGTTATTATAAATAAATTATTAAAAAGTTATACTATATCACAAAATCAAATGCAGACTTATCAAATTAAAGTAATTGATAATAAAGGTGGATATAAAATATTAAATCCGAATGATATAAAAAATAGTGAGTTATCGAAAGATGAATTGTATTCCAAAGGAAGATATGGATCAGGTAGTTTATCAAATCCTCAACAAATTGAAATAATTAAAAGGTTTCAACTAACAGATTTAGATACCGAAAGTTATTATATAATTGAAGGTATTAAAGTGAGCGAGAATAACCAAACAGGTGATGATGATGGTGGTGGTGGTGGTAAATGGTATAGATTACCACATGCAATCGGAGCAATTACTGTATTTTTAAAATTTTTAATTAAAATAGGATCAAAGCTTATTCCAACTATTATGAAAGTAATAAATTTATTAAAAAACCCGGTTAATTTTATATCAGATATAATAATAGAAAAATTGGGAGAATCATTTACAATATTGTCAGAGCCATCTATGAAACAATTTAAAGAATTAATAGAATTGGCTAAAAATAAAGAAGAGGAAATTAAAAAACAAGGATACAAATATATTGAAAAAGTAAAGCAAAAAATTAAAAGCTCAAATTTAATTAATAATATTAATATAAGAGAATTCGGAAATTATGATGTACCAAAAATTGGAAACACTCGTTTAAAAAATAGCCTAAAAGGATTTGATCAAAATAATGTTATGTCCTCAATTAAAAAATATGGAGATTTAGCTTCAAATTATGATGGTATTGGATTAATACCATTTACAATATTTGGTAAAGATTTATCATTTGGACTTGAAACAAAAATGTTTAATCTTGCTGAGAATAAAGCACCTATAAGACTAATATTCAGAAAACCTAAAAAGAGTAGTAAAAAAAATAGCGATAGTGGTAATAAAGATAATAATATAGGCGGAAATCCATCTGTATCAGGTGGTGGTACTTATCCACCTCTTAAACTAAAAGAGGGTGATTTAGAAAAAAGATATGAAATAGTATCTATTTGGTATTCAACCGGAGAGTTTTTAAAAGATGTTGAGTATAACTATATTTATGTTAACCAAGAATCTAAGGATTTATTAGATGAGATAAATGATTTAATGGATAATGATGAAGATGCGTTAGCGAAAGCTCTTTTGAATCAGGCATTAAATGATAATCCAGATGATCAAAGTTTAAAAGATAAATTAGAAGAATTAGATTTACCGGAACATCCACTATTAAAACTAATTTTAGGATTAGTAACAACACCGATTAAAATAATTGCTGATGTAATAAGTTGGATAATGGATTTTTTCAAAAGTTTAACAAATCCAACTACTTTACCGGCTAAGATAGTTGAGTTTTTATCATTTAAATGGATTATGAAATTTTTTTCACCAAAGGGTGTCTTAGAGTTGATGGGTATAAAATTTGACCCAACTTATATTAAAATAAAATATGATGAGTTGAGAAATACTTATCTACCTGATAATTTTGACTTTTTGGATTTAACAAAATTTTTTGATTGTCCTTTTTTAAATAAACTACCAACTTACACAATTGGAAATATGAAATATATGGAATCGATTGGTAAAAAAGATTTCCCATTTGATATAATAAAACCAAATATATGTTTTATCGAAAAAACAATTAATGGATTTATTGATTTTATATGGTCTTTATTAGGAATTGAAATTATTATACCACCACCACATTTAAAACTATGTTTTGATAAAAACACAGATGATATTCAAAAGTTATTAAATGGAGAATTACCTTCAGAAAATGATCCTTACACAACAGATGTAACTAGTACTGTTCCATTTAACTCAAATGATTTAAACAACTCATTTGTTTATGAGGTTAAAATGCCAGATGGAACTGTTAAGACTCTTTTAAACAGAGAAGAGTTGGATAAGTTTATGGAGGAAAATAAAAGTTTAAGTTATGATTTAAAATTTTAAACTTTTTGAATAAATAACAATAAAAATTAAAAAATTAAAATATGGCAACTAAAAGTAAACACAGAAAAAACCACAAACAAAAGGTTCAAGCTAGAAAAAATAGATTGGCTAGTGAGAAAGCACATGCTCAAAAACAACAAAGAGAGTTTATTATGAACCTTATTAAAGAAGAAGAGGCTAAGGGTATGTTTAATAACAACCCTACTCTGGGTGAAACCGGAGTAACACCAACAATTGAAGGTCCTATGATCTAAATTAGTTGTATAAGCCATAAAAAAAAGAGAGACTTGTCTCTCTTTTTTAATTTAATGATAAATTTAAAAATTTTTTTATTCTGGCAGTTAACAACTTTCTTATTAATTCAGTACTCTTACAATTAGGCTTTTCTTTCTTACACAATGTAAGATACTGATTTAAAACTAATATTTTATTTATTTCTTCTTTCGACATTATAATAAACTTTTTATTAATGTATATATAAAAACTAAAAAATATATTTTTTATGAAAAAAATTCAAAGTGCTTTAATCTCCGTTTATGATAAAACCGGTTTAGATACAATTGTTAAAAAATTAACTGACAATGATGTAATAATATATTCAACAGGAGGTACTTATAACTTCATCGAGAAATTAGGATTACCAGTAGTCTCAGTTGAATCAATAACCGAGTTCCCTGAAATATTGGGAGGAAGAGTTAAAACTTTACACCCTAAAATTTTTGGAGGTATTTTAAATCAAAGAGATCTTAAAAAAGACCAAAAAGATATTAAAAAATATTCTATCCCACAAATTGATTTAGTTATAGTAGATCTTTATCCATTTGAAAACACAGCAGCTGATGAAGATTCAACATATGAAGAAATAATCGAAAAGATTGATATCGGAGGAGTATCATTAATAAGAGCAGCTGCTAAAAATTATAAAGATGTATTAGTAGTTTCTTCAAAAGATCAATATGAATTTTTAGATAAAATAATAGATGATGGATTAACAACATCAGAAGAAGAAAGAAAAGAATATTCAATTGACGCTTTCAATAGAACGTCTAATTACGATGCTGAAATATTTAATTGGTTATTATCAGATGAAGAAAAAAATCAGATTCCATTTGACCTGAGCTCATTACAAACAGGTTCTAATTTTAATTTAGATATCAATAATGATGATATGGAATCAAATGATTATTTGATCTGTTGGAAAGAATTTGGAGAAAGACCAAATAGAATTTTAATTCACAATACATACTCACTTAAATTAGTTAATTCACATTTTGATGAATTGATAAAAGGTAGAAACGTATTTACCGAAGTTTCATCATATGATGAAGAATTATTAATAAATGATAAAATGTTTGTTAAATTGGATGATAGTTGTTATATGTCATATATCGTAGTTGATAGAACATCTGAATCATCATTTATCGACAATGTTACTTTCTTTTATAAAAATGGATATGATGAAGTACAAGATTTTGTGGATATATTAAATGAGTGTGTACTCGATTTCGCTCACGAAGATTCTCACAAATTAAATACAATGGCTATAAACCAGGGAGTTCTAGAAATAGAACCAATTACTAACTCTAACGATTTGGAAAATGTTGATTTGTATTATAATTCAGAAACTCTTAAAAAGGTTGATAAATTAGTAAAACAAATTAAGAAATCCGATAAAGGTTTAAGTATTTTTTGGGGAGAAAGAGGATTGGGTAAAACATCTATTATAAATTATATTTCTTCTAAATTAGATCGTATTGTTATTTTTATACCTAATAACATGATTGATCACACTATTAATAATCCAGAGTTTAGAAAGTTTTTGAAAAAATATGATAGACCAATTTTAGTTTTAGATGATTGTGAAGTTATATTCTCTGAATTATATGGTAGATCTAATTCATTTACTACAAACCTATTACAAATGGTTGACGGGTTTTTAGCTGATTCTATAAATTGTAATATAATTACATTATTTAATATATCAGTTGAAGAAGATATAGATCAATCTTTATTAGAATCAAATAGCTTAATTGATATAGTTGAATTTAAAATGTTAAATGATGAAGAAAGTACTCAACTATCTAAACATCTAAGTAATAATAAAAAATATAAAAATAATACTAAATTAATTGATGTTATCAAAAAGAGATCAAATAAAGAAGAGTTTGAAATTGGCTTTTAAAAAAATAATATATAGTGTATGTCTATTAAACAATTATCTAATGAAGATCTTTTAGATTTTCTAATGACTTCTGAATTTCATGAAAATTATTCACCAGAAGAATTGAAATTTCTACTAACAAAATGGAGATATTTTTACCGATTACTACATGGTAAATATGAAAGAGTTAAAATTGATAGTATTGGTGAAATTGAGAAAATACAACAAAATTTGGATATTTCTAATATAGAAAAATCTAAACTTTTAATTGAAATTTTAAATAAGGATAATGAAATTGCGACAATAAAAAATAGAAAACTAACTTTTAAGGAAAGAATTAAAGGTAGAATTATTGAATGATATGAAAATAGATGAATTTGAAAAACTAGAAAATAAAATTAATAAACAAAATTTTCACCAAAGTTATAAAACTTTAAACTGGGTTATGATTGCTCTTTCTTATTTTGGGCATGTCGCTTCCATATTTTTATCATTTTTTATGCTATCAAATATTTTATTTGGTGTTATGGAAAATAAACCGGTTGTTTATATTTCAACTGTTATAGTTTTATCTGCGATAGAATTACTAAAAAGAGATGTATTTCAAAAATATAGTATTCTCTATTTAAAATTAAGAGCATTTAAAAAAGATGTATTACCTCTTTTCTTTTTAAGTATTACTATTATTGGTATTTCATTTTATTCATCCATTAAAGGTGCAAGTGAATATTCGTCCAAAGGTGATAAAATTGAACAAGATTTTCAAAAGATAAACAAAAGATATGAAGATAGTATTACTAAAGTTTATCAAACAAAAATAGAAAAAATAGAAAAAAGTGGTGGTATTAAAGAAATTGCTCTTAATAAGTTATATGATCAGCAAAATGAGCTTAATAATTTAGCATTAACTGGTAATTTAACACCTGGTCAAAAGAAATTACTAAAATCACTACCAGCTCAAATAAAATCTTTAGAAACTGAAAATAAACCGTTCATCGAATCTAAAAAATCTGATATAAAAGGATTAGAAGCAGAAAGAGATGATAAGATTAAAAAACATCATTCTGACACAGAAAAGGAATCTAAAAAGAAAAAAAGTGATAATTCTAATAACTCATTAGCATTTATAATATTTTCAACTATTATAGAGATTTCAATATTGGCTGGAGTTTATTTTAATAATTATTATGATGTTAGATCATATAGAGAAAAGAAAGATGAGATTGAAAAAGATCCTAATTTTCAAAAATGGAGAATATATAAACAGATATTAGAAATAATTTATACAGAAGATACAAAAGTAAATCAAAAATTACCATCCAATAAAGGTATAATGGAGCTATGTAAATTAAGTGATGTGATTATGCTCCCAAAAGATATTACTAACTTTTTGAAAACAATGGGTAGTTTAGGAATTATAAAAACATCAGGTAGCACAAGATACTTTAGCAAAGCAAGAGATGTTGCATTTGAAACACTTAATAAACACTTTAATATAGATTAAAAATGGATGTAAAAGTAGGAGATATTTTAGTTTTTAAAGGAGATGAAAGAACTATAAAACTGAATAGTCATTATAAAAATTTTAAATTTGGTGAGAAATATAAAGTATCTGATATATCATCATTACAATATGATATAGATACTTTCACAGTAGATGAATCCACTTTTGTGACGTTTGAAAATACAAATTATGGATCACTAATGATGTATTTAGATATATTCTTTAATAAGTTAGAAGATCAAAGAGATGAAAAGTTAAATAAGATATTTAAAATTTAATATATAATAAAAATTATATTAAATTATGGACTATCTAGATAAGTACGATGAGTTAATTAGGATATTAACCGAAGAAATCGAAATTGATGGTAAAAAGTATGATCTTAAAGAAGACTTTGAGAAGTTTTTCATAAGATCTAATAAAACTGCTGGAACTAGAATTAGAAGAGTTATGCAGGAAATTAAAAAATTAGCACAGGAAGTTAGAGACGATGTGCAAGATTATAAAAGTAAAATATAACTATGAAAAAATTTAGTACATTCACTGGTCAAAAAGTAAATGATGAACCAAAAGTTGAGATTAAAAAATTAAATGAAGAAGATTTATTCAAATCGAAAGTTATTGATTTAATGGATGATCTTTTAAAAATTCAAACTTATGGTCCAGTAGATAGATATCTTAGAGCTGGTAATATTAAAATTACTGGAAAAGAAATGTTTTTAGAAGCTTTAATGGACTTAATGAATAATAAGTCAAAAGGAGAATCAAAAGCTATTTTAGAAAGTTTAAAATCAACAAATAGAGATTGGGAAAGTATTGATGCTAAAATCGAAGAAATAGATTTCACCGAAAAAGAAATTGTTGATGAATTAAAAATGGAAAAAAATATCATTTCTACTTATAAAAAATGGGGAGCTGATAAAAATTTATGCACAGAAATGTTTGAAAAAAACATAAATAAGATAGAAGATGGTGGAAAAGCTTATACTTATTCAGTAATATGTGATAAAATATCTGAGTATAAAGAATATCCTAATGAATTTTTTAAAAAAATATCTAATAAATATTTAGAAAGATCTAAACAATTAGGTTTCCAGAAATAAAATTATTATGGAAAAATTATTTTATGAAATGTTTGAAAATGGATTTTTTTCAGACATTTTTTTTGTTGATGAAAATCCAGCAAAAATTGAAATTGAAAAAATCTATAAAGAAAACGGTGAAATTATAAAAGAAACAATAAATCACGAATTTGTTTTAAGTAGATATGAAACAGATGAAAAAGATATAAAATCACATTTACTACACTCTTTTTTCAAGAATCTTTATTTTTCTGATAGAAAAGATATTAAATATTTTAATAGAGGATTTTTAAAAAATATATTTACAAAACCTAACCCAAAATCAATATTCGATGAAATAACAAAATGGGATTGGGTAATAACAACACCTAAAGTAATATCAGAATTAAATAAACTAAATAATTTTACACCATTAAATGGTAGCAAAGATATTAAATCTATAGGAGTTTTTATGGACCAATATTATAACACATCAGTTTATCAAAAACCATATAATAAGTATGATGAAGATATAATTTTTCTTGGTAATTATGATAGCATAACACCCGTTATAAATAAAAATATAATATCTAAAGATAATAAATCATTTATAGAGTATAAATTTGAAATTACCGGAGACATTAGAAAAATAATTCTACACTAACCAACGAAAACTCAATAAAATCAAGGCTTTTGGTAAAGTTTTATTTTTATACTAAATATATAAAAATAAAAGGCATCATGTATTTAAGTAAAAAGCATATAGAATTATTATATGAAATAAGTGAAATACACTACCAATGTTTTCAAAAATTTTATCCCGAATATGGTATAAAATATTCTGATGTGCTACAACTTAATCATAAAAAAATGATTGATATTATCAAAGTATGTGATGATATCAATCAAGCTGATGAAATTTTCAAAGATATTCTTAAAGAATATACAGAAATGCTTATGAGAAAGAAAAAGAAATAATTAATCTAATAAATCTCTCAAAATATCATCACGTCTCTGTGATATATCTTCAAAATCAGAATAAGGAAGTTTTCTACTATTTCCGTTATTATCTATAAATTGTATCTCAATCTCACCACTAGAAGTAATAAAACTATTAACACATTCATATATTTTACCAATAGTTACTATTTTATTACCAGTTATTCTACTAAATACATCATTCTTAGATTTCAACATAGTTCCCCTTCTTACGATTATTAAATCTTGTAATTTTCCCTTAATTCTATCATTTATTTCATTGAAATTTATAGATCTCCAATCAATATCATCTTGTAAATCAATAAAATTTGATATACGATCAAATAATTGATTTGTTTTATTACTAGATTTTGTTAAGTATTCGTAATTAGAAACGTTTAATTCTTCTGAAAACCATTTAATAACTCTTGAGAATTCACCACCATGTTTATTAACTTCACTTAAATTAATATCTATACCATTTACAATTAAATAATTAATAATAGGTATAGCACATTTTGTAAAACCTTCACATTTCTCAGAGTTTCTTGTTCCATAAGACATTCTACCTCTCATATTAATCTTTGGCTTTGTCTTCCAACTACCATTTAATAATCTATCAATAATAATAGGATCGGTGAATATTTTATCAAACTTTGTTTTTGTTTTATTGTAAATTAATTTTTTAATTCTTTCACTTTTAGTGTTATTTACAATCAAATCTTTCAAATCTCTAAAAGACCAAAACTTAACAGCCTCATATTCTGATAATGATATATGAGTAGTAAAATTGCAAAATTCAGAAAGACCTAAATTAGCCATTATTGAGACTGATGCTAATCCATTAATATAATTATTAATTAACGGTATTTCAGTCTTTGCTTTATTATAAGTTTCTAAATTTTTTTTAATTATATCGTAAGTTAAAATCATATATATTTTTATTACAAAAAAGAGTGAGTTAAAAACTCACTCTTTTTTTATTTATTCAAAACTTCTTTCTTATAGTAATCGTCAAAACCATCCATTAAAGTTTTAACATCATATCTATTGTTTTCACTATTTATGATTTCATCTATAAATCCAAATTCTAAAGCTTCATAAGCATTTAACCATTTATCTCTTCGAGCAGCTTCTAACACATAATCAAAATCTCTACCAGAGTTTTGAGCTAACATTTTAAATAAAATATAGTTGTATTTTTCAGATTCCATCTGTGAGATACGATTATCAGCAACATGACCTGATGCTCCTGATGATACTTGGTGAATCATTACTTTAGCAAAGTTTAATGAAGATCTTTTTCCTTTGACTGATGATGATAAGATAATACTTCCCATCGAAGCCGCTAATCCTAAGTTAATACATGCTACATCTGGTTTAATATATTCCATTGTATCTACAATAGAAAGACCAGAAAGTACACTACCACCTGGAGATGAAAGTAAAAATGTAATATCTCTATTTGGATCAACTGATTCTAAAAATAATAATTGTGCTTGTGTGATATCAGCCATATTTTGATCTACTACACCAGATAGAAAGATTTGTCTATCCATCATCAATCTTGAAAATACATCAAGTTGACTTACACGCATCTCTCTTTCTTCTAATATATATGGGGTTCTTGATGCTTGAATATCTTGATATTTCATAACATCATCAACAGTTGTTCCTGATAGTCCTAAGTGTTTTACAGAGTAATTTCTAAACTCTTTTGTTAAATTTTCTTTATTCATCATATATTTAATTTTAATTTTTACTTATTAGTTTAAGAAGTTACCAGCCAAATCACTAAAAATCGGTGATCTTTTTAATATTTCATTTATCATTTCAAATGAAATATCTTGTAATAAAAATTGGTAAGTTGTTGTTTCTGACCATCCAATAACACTTTTATCTAAAACTTCTCCTT
>JACCDX010531625.1_pt1 | contig 12080 bp, 11 predicted proteins | sample 7449681 | NCBI WGS metagenome assembly JACCDX01 (sample SAMN15323450, study PRJNA562643) | freshwater metagenome | isolation source: river surface water | place: USA:Blue River Watershed | collected 2017-08-18 | reverse complement strand
CCTAACGTTTTAAAGTTTTACATCGATGATCAGATTGTAGAAGATCAAGATGTAGAAGACGAAGGGCAAGGCGACAGCAGAGAAACACAAAAAGACATTGACGAACTGTTTGGATTAAGTCACGATATGTTCAAGCATATTGTTGCCTTGAACACTTATACAGATCCGTTCCTGTCAATGAAAGCCAATGACCAACGTGCTATCATTGAACAACTGCTAGGTATTACTGTACTCAGTGAAAAGGCAGAATTGCTCAAAGAACAAATTAGAATTGGCAAAGATGAAATCTTTCAAGAAACTACACGCATCGAGGCTGTTAAAAAGAGTAACGATCGTATTCAAGAAAGTATCAACAGTTTAAAAATCAAACAAAGTGCATGGCAAAAGTCACGCAACGATGATATTGCTAAGATTCAACGTGCTATAGATGAACTAGCAGGTGTTGATGTTGACTACGAAATCAATCAACACGCATTAGTCAAAGCATACGATGAACAAAGTACAAAGATTAAAAGTCTTAACAAAGAAAAAGCCACACTTGAAACTGCATTAATGCAGGCTGAAAAGACGCTGAAGAAGTATGAGCGTGAAATTACTCAACTTGCTGACAACAAATGTCCTGCTTGTGAACAAGACTTGCACGATCATAAGCACGAGGAAATGATTAAAGCGGCAGAGAAAAATCTTATCGATGCTGATACATACATGTCCAAAGTTGCCAATGATCTTCAAGCAGTTATCGCAGAACTTGATGCTATTGGCGATATCAACGGTAGGCCAAAGACTTTCTACGATACACTAGATGAAGCATATAATCATAGAAGTAACTTGGAAAGTCTAGCCACACAACTAGAAAATAAACGCAACGAACGAGATACGTACCAAGAACAAATCACTGACTTAGAGAATACAGCACTTCAAGAAGTTAACTGGGATACTGTTAACTCGTTGACTCTAGTTAAGGACCATCAAGAGTTCTTGCTAAAGTTACTAACCAACAAAGATAGTTTTATTCGTAAGAAGATCATTGATCAAAATCTTGCTTATCTCAACAATCGTTTAACTTATTATCTAGATAAAGTTGGATTACCACATAGTGTTGTGTTCCAAAACGATTTAAGTGTAGAAATTACACAACTAGGACAAGATTTAGACTTTGATAACTTGAGTCGCGGAGAACGAAACAGACTTATCTTAGGATTGTCGTGGGCGTTCCGTGATGTTTGGGAAAGTTTGTATCAGAATATTAACTTGTTGTTCATTGACGAACTCATTGACAGCGGTATGGATGCCGCAGGTGTTGAAGGAAGTTTAGGTATTCTAAAGAAAATGGGCAGAGAACGTCACAAAAATATCTACTTAATCAGTCACAGAGATGAATTGATCGGTCGTGTTAATGACGTTCTTAAAGTTATCAAAGAAAACGGTTTTACAAGTTATAGCAACGACATTGAAATCCATGAGTGACGAGATTCAAGACAGTTTACATGACAAGTTAGTCAAGGCATTTATACAGTACTGTACTGCAAATGAGAAGTTTGAAAACTTTGGATTTGCCGACAGTGCTGTAACCGCTCGCAATGCTCTCAACGAAATTGGTCACATGATCAAAGATCGTAGAAAAGAGATACACGAGAAAAGAATTAAATTACACGGGCACAAAAGAAAAGGCATATTACCCACTGAACCCAGTGAACGCAGGCAAAGAAAATTAGATAGGCAGCGCCAAAAAGAACAGGCACAAAAGAATCAGGATACTAACTAAGTGAGTGCAGTGGACATATCAAAATCAACCAGTAGAAGACATACCAGAAGGCTACATTGGCTTTGTTTATCTCATCACGAATCTTAAATCCGGACAAAAATACGTAGGCAAGAAACTAGCACAGTTTAAAAAAACTAAACCACCACTCAAAGGCAAAAAACTTAAAAGAAGAACTACAGTCGAAAGCGATTGGCGCGATTACTGGGGATCTTCCGATAGGCTCAATGCAGATGTCCAAGCACTAGGTCCGGAAAACTTCACAAGAGAAATACTTTATCTTTGCAAATCTAAGGCAGAAATGTCATATCTAGAGGCAAGAGAGCAATTTGAACGCAGAGTACTAGAAAGCGATGATTACTACAACGGTATCATCAACGTCAGAGTAGGCGGTTCAAATATACTCAGGCAACGTCTACAAGAACACGCACAAGGCAAAATCAACGGTTAACGCTGGCACAGGCTAAATTCGTGTGCCCAAATCCCTGGTGATGTCGCGGGGTAAGGAAATCTCTGCCGTAAGAGTACTCAGCAACTATCCTTTACAGGACGAGGATCGGATATGCCTTCATACAACCGGTTTTGCTGTTTAAGACAATTTTCAAAAGGCTAAAAGAAGGGTAATTCCCTAACGGCTATACGAATGACTGCGTATTTGTATAGACCTGCCGTCAGTATAAGACGTGGCTCGAGGTACAGGCTGACCGCCTCTGTAATGCCATAACGCTAGTGTGACATTGTGCAACTCAGATAATGTTCAAACTTTTGCCCGCAAGGGCAAAGTGTGACTGAACAATCTAGATAATATTTAATGTGCTTCGCACTTAATAATACCTATATAATTAATAAAGACAAGAATAGTTCGAGCGAAAGCGAAGAACAGATGAACGTAGTTCATCTTAATCAGTACTAAATATATTATCGCTAAGGAATACTCTAGAATGAAAGCAATTGAAATACTATCTGAAAGCAAAAAGATCGAAGAAGGTCCTGCTGGTATTATAGGACAAGCGGCTAAGCGTATTGGTGCTGCCGCATTAGGTGCTGTTGGCTTAAACACTTGGGCTGGACAACTTAATGACAAAGCAGATGTTGGTACTTTTGCTAATCGTTATTCTAGAGAATTTGATAATTTCTTAAAATCTGCTGGTAAAGATTACAGCAGTGCTACTTTTGCTGATCTCAAAGATTTTATGACTCAAAATAAAATCCCAGCGCATAATGTTCCTAAGAATCCTGCGGGCGTTATAGATAAAAAGATGGTTGATGCCATCTTAACAAGAACGGCCAGTGATTATCTAAGTGGTAATGTTCCTGCAAGTAGCGGAGGTGCTAAAAAACCAGCAGCCGGCGCTGCCGCTCCTGCACAAGGACAAGCAACTGCACCAGCAGGTCAAGCACAACAAACAGCGGCTCCTGCTCCTACAGCATCTGCTCCTGCTAGCCAACCTTTTAATGTTCCTGCATTATTGCAAGTTATTCCTCAAATGAATAAAAAGGATCTTAATAAAATCCTTAGTGCCGCACAAACAGCACTGCAAAATCCTAAATTGGCTTCAAAGAAAGCCGCCGCAACCCCACAGCCAACTAACACTAGTAATATGACTCCTGCACAGGTTCGTGCAACTAAACAGGCTGCGGCTGCTAATACGGCTCAAGCACAAATGAAAGCCACTCCTGCTCCTACAGCATCTGCTCCTACACAAGCACAAACACCTGCACAAGTTCGTGCAACTAAACAAGCCGCTGCCGCTCAAAATGCACAAGCACAGATGGCCGCAAATCCTGCACCGGCAAAGCCAGCACCTGAGCCAACACCTGCACAGATAAGAGCAGATAAACAAGCAGCCGCCGCAAAGATGGCGCAAGATCAAATGGCCGCAAGTACACCGGCACCTAAAGTTTGGAAAAATAATAGAGATCTAAGTGCTCCTGCTACAAGCCGTCCTAGCAAGCCTAAAAAGGCTGTAGCAGTTTAAAAGAAGTTCATTCCTGTCTTTTTAGTTGTTTCTAAGTTATCTTTGATAATTTCTGAAACAACTTTGCGCTCTTCGTAACTTAAAGCAAATGCTTCGTCTAGAGTAACTCCGCCTCGCATATACCAACAGAGTCTAAAGAGTTCGTCTTTGAGTTGTAGTACTTCGTTATCCAGCCCCTTAACCATCTCCAGTGCTTCGGGGAGAGGAAGGCTAAGGAGCCTTACCCGAAAAAATTTGAACTGTCCAGAGTGATAGGAACTTCAAACTCTGCCGGAGCACCTGCTTCGATCTCTTCAGGTGTTGATTGAACACGGAAAGGTTCAATATTAAACTTATTCTTTTGTGCATCTAAGTGACTGATAATGGCTTTGAGTATTTCTTTATCAGCATTGTCAACAAACTCTTGAATAAATTGTTGATCTTCAACAACAGTATCAGCAGTAATAACTTGACTAATACCAGAAGTAACCATATTAATGGTAATTTCAGTTAGTTTTCTAAAACTAACGGCAAATTTTTCTAACTTGTCATCGTCGTCTAATTTTTGATCGTTGACAATTTGAATTATTCTTTGTTCTTCTAAACTTCTTGTTGAATTTCTTGTAAACTCTGCATAGTTTAAAGGACGTAGACGTACTTCAATTTCATCATTAATACGGCAAACAGGATCAAATGTTGCGTTGAGAAGTTTATCTAACACTACTCTTAGATCGGCTTCATAGGTTTTTTCTTCGTTTAATCCTGGCACTACTGTGTTAACATCAAGCATTTCGCCATAGGTTGCGATACGAATAGCAACAAGAATAGCATCTAAATCAATGCTTGGAATCTTCCATGCATCTTTAATGTTAGGCATACAACTTTGAATAATATCAACTGTTGCTTGACCGTTCATTAACGCATCAGGAGTCTTCATAACAATTTCATCCTTAGCAGTCATAGAGTATACAGGATATTCTCCTGTTTCTGTTTTCTCTAGAGTGCCCGGAGGATAAAAGTTGCCAGAACTTGGCAACCTAATGTAGATTTTAGGCTGTCTAAAGTACTTGTGCAACGGATTTTGTTTTGAATTTTCCATGATTTTAACTCCGATAAATAAAGTAGTGCCTGTTATTTATATACGCACATTTTAGGTAAAAATAAATCTATGTCTAATGTCACTGGCGAACTTGGTGGACAACCAATAATTTTAGAAAATGCCGCAACCGAAGCAACCATGTATGCGTTGCTACAAGCCACGCTGGCTAATAATTCAAATAAAAGCCAAGCCGCAAAGATTCAACAGGCCTACGAAGAAGCAGTAAAGCGTACAACTAAAGAACAAGCAAAAAATTTAGAACAAAACAGTAGAAATCGTCAAACTATTGCTGAAGAAATAGCACGAAGAGATGCACTTAATAAAAAGATTGAAGAAGAGAAAGAGCGCAGAAAAAAATTAATGCAAGGCCTTGACGAACTAGGTCAAGTAATTGGCAAATCTTTAGGAGCCGCATTTAGTAGCGCAACTCCTAAAGTTTCAGATTTTACAGATGCACTAAGCGGTATTCCAATTATTGGTCCAATCATTGGTGCTGTTGGTAAAGCCATGCAGGATCAAATTGACAAGTTTAGGGAATTAAGCACCGTTGGTGCAGATTTTGGCGGCAGTATTGATCATGTAAGATCAGTTGCGGCCGCCGCCGGTTTAAGCCTAGAAACTTATACAAAGACAGTAACGGAAAACGGCAAGTCATTGGCTATGCTTGGCGGAAATACCACCGCCGGCGCAAAGATATTTGGCGAAGTTAACAAGAGTTTACAAGGACCATTCCAACAAAGTCTTGCAAGATTAGGATTTAGCATGGAAGAAACTGCTGAATACACAGCAGGATATCTTGCACAGCAAACTCGTTTAGGTAGAGCACAGCGTATGACTCAAAGCGAGTTAAATGAGGGTGCTCAAGAATATTTGCTACAACTTGATATGTTGTCGAGAGTTACTGGTATGAGTCGCAAAGAAGCACAGGCTGCTCTCGATGCACAAACAGCAGATAAGAGATTTAAACTATTCTATGCTCAAATGGGTAGCATGGGAGATCAAACTAAGAACTTTATGGCCGGATTGTCTGTGGCAAACAAAGATTTCTCAGACGGTATTGCTGACTTGATTATGAACAACGGAGTACCTAGTGCTAGTAATGAAATGGCACAGTCTATTGCTCTACAAAGTCCGAGACTTGTTGCACTGGCTCAACAGTTAAGAGAAGGCACAATAAGTCAAGAAGAAGCCAATAAAGTTGTTAGAGAAGAAGCCGCTAGAATGGAAGAGTTGGCTAAGACTCAAGGTAAGACTCAAGCGCAATTCTTAAACTTAGGTTCAAATGTAAACTTAGTTAACTCATCTTTAGTTGGTATGAGTAACTACGGCAATAAAGCCGCTGATGCCGCAGAAGCACAAAGAAAAGCCGCAGAAAATGCCGCAAGAGATCAAGCAAACCTTGACAAGTCTTTATTAAATTTAAGAAACACTATAATGGATGCACTAATGCCTGTGTTTAAAATTCTAACAGGCGTAATTACATCATCGATACCGGCAATTGAAAAATTTGTAAAGAAATTTGCAAATTTAGTAGAAGAGGGCGGAATCAAAGAAGGCTTAAAGTTTATAATGGGCGAACTTGGATCTTTATTAGGTTCCGGTCTTTCTGCTATGTTCAAAGAGTTGTTCACTAGCCCAGCAGTTATTGCGGGTCTGGTAGCAGGTATCGGAATTTTATTTGCCGCTTCAGCAGCCAAACAAATTTTAGTTAAAAAGATAGAAGAAGCAATGGCAGGTGGTGGAAAACCTGGACCAAAACCTGGACCACAACCAGGACAATACAGTGATTGGCAAAAAGGTCAAACACCGCAAGGCCCAACTAGTGATTTACCAGATAAGGGTAAAGGTGGCAAATGGGGCGGAAGATTATTAAGTGGTCTTAAGGGCTTTGGTGTTGGATCAGTGTTAGGTATCGGCGGAAGTATGGCTGCTGATGCACTAGGCAGAGATACTAAAGCAGGCGCTGGTGCAGATGTGTTAGGTACAACTGCCAGTTATGCAGGAACTGGAGCAATGCTTGGAAGTTTCGTTCCGGGTGTCGGAACTGCAATTGGCGGAGCAGTTGGTGGCGTAGTTGGCGCCGGCATGGGACTTTGGAATAATAGAAAAGCCTTGTTTGGTGGTAGCGAAAAGAAACCAGAAGCCGCACCACAATCAGGTGATATGGCAAAAGCCGCAGAAGTCGCACAAGTAACGACATCAGCAGAAGTTAAAGCAATGGCCGCCGCCCTAAAAGATTTAGATTATAATAAACTGATAATTCCAGATACTGCACATACAAGTATGGAAACTGGTACAATAAAAATGCGTCAACTTCGTGGAGAAGTGATTGCAATGACAGCGGCTTTTAAAGATTTGAACAATACCGGATTGGATAAGATTACACAAGGCCTTGGAAGATTGGACGAAAGTTTCAAGAGTTTTAATAAGAGTTTTGTTCAAGACTTTATGGAAAAATTTAAAGAATTGGACAAAAAGAGTCAGGAGCAACTCTTAACTGACCTCAATGATAAGATGGATCTGTTAAATACTAGCGTGAAGTCTCTAGTAGATATTAACGAGAATCAAACACGTTACAGTAGAGATACTGCACGTAATACTAAGTCTGCATCTGGTAGAGTAAACTAAGGATCCTAAATGAGTTGGAAAAAATATTTTTCACCTGTAAACACAGTATCAAGTAATGTAAGTCCGATATCTGGCGCAGGTGGTCGTGCAGGTCCTGCTAGAACAAATTACAGTTCTTACCTTCCAGATGTTTATACTGGTAGTCCAAATCGTGTTGAGCGTTATATGCAATATGACACCATGGACTGGGACAGTGAAGTTAATGCGGCACTAGACATCTTAGCAGAGTTTACAACTCAGAAGAACAAAGAAAACGGTACACCTTTTACACTAAAATTTAAAGGTCGTCCAACTAATGCTGAAATTACAATCTTAAAAGAGTATCTACAGCAGTGGACTAAGATGCAACAACTGAACAATAGAATGTTCCGTATTGCACGTAACTTATTCAAATATGGTGATGGATTCTTTATCCGTGACCCTGAAACACAAAAGTGGTTTTATGTAGATCCAGGTAAGATTGTTAAAATTATTGTCAACGAAAGCGAAGGTAAGAAGCCTGAGCAGTATGTTATCCGTGACTTAAACGTTAACTTCCAAGATTTAGTTGTAACACAAATTAACCCAAGTACACAAAATCAACAACCTGGCGGTGCAGCCTATGTACAAGGTGGCGCCGGTGCAAGAGGTATGACCGGTGCTTATCCACAGCAAACAGGTACACGTTTTAGCACAAGTCAAAATGAATTTGCCATTGATGCTAAACATGTTGTTCATTTAAGTTTGTCAGAAGGTTTAGATAATAACTATCCTTTTGGTAACAGTCTATTAGAATCAGTATTCAAAGTATACAAGCAAAAAGAATTGCTTGAAGATGCTATCATTATCTATCGTATCCAACGTGCTCCAGAACGTAGAATTTTCTACATTGATGTTGGTAACATGCCAAGTCACTTGGCAATGAGTTTTGTAGAGCGTGTCAAAAACGAAATACATCAGCGCAGGATTCCATCATCAACAGGTGGCGGATCGGTCATAGACTCGAGTTACAATCCTCTGTCCATTAATGAAGATTACTTCTTCCCGCAGACAGCAGAAGGCCGCGGCTCTAAAGTTGACACTCTACCAGGCGGTACAAACCTAGGCGAAATTGACGATTTAAGATACTTTACTAACAAGTTAATGCGTGCCTTGCGTATTCCAAGTTCATATCTGCCAACAGGTGCAGATGATAGCCAAGCACAGTATAACGACGGCCGCGTTGGCACAGCATATATTCAAGAACTACGCTTTAACAAGTACTGCGAACGCTTACAAGGTGCAATGATTGACACATTTAATACAGAATTTAAACTGTATTTGCACAACAAAGGTGTTAACATTGACTTTAGTTTGTTTGATTTAAATTTCCAAAGTCCACAAAACTTTGCCGCTTACCGTCAAGCAGAACTAGATAACCAACGTATTGGTACATTTACACAAATGGCCGCACTGCCATTTGTCAGCAAACGCTTTGCTCTAAAAAGATTCTTAGGTATGACCGACGAAGATCTTGCAGAAAACGAAAAAATGTGGAAAGAAGAAAACGGAGAAGGTGCGCCTACTCCAGATGCGGCAGGAGAATTGCGTACAGCAGGTGTAAGCCCAACAAGCATTGACCAAGATGCTACCGCCGCCGCTGGCGCAGAAGAAGCACCGGCAGATATGGAAGCACCGGCTGAAGAAGGCGGTATTCCTGAACCACCACAAGCATAAATACTGATATGATTCTGCGTGAACTTTTTTATTTTAACAGAGAAACTGCTGATACTGAGCAGGACGATCGCTTCATGACTTATCGTGACACTGATGTTTTAGACAACAGTGACACACGTAAAACACGACTAAGTCTAGGTCAAATCAACGAACTACGCAGAGCAAGTGATCAACACATCAAAGAAACTCAAGCAGAGATGGATTTCATTGCCCGTATGTACGCGGCACCTCCTCCAGAAGCAGCCTAATCTAATATGAAACGTGCCTTTGTATTAGGCAACGGCCGCAGTCGCCTTGCATTAAATTGCGCTAATCTTAAAAATTATGGTACTGTATATGCGTGTAACGCCATATACAGAGACTTTACACCTGAACATCTTATAGCGGTAGATGCAAAAATGGTTCTAGAATTAATAGAAAACAATGTTCTAGACACTACCAATGTATATACTAACTTCAATAATAGATTTAAAAATACCCCCAAATTGAATATTCTTCAGCCTAATAAAGGTTGGAGTAGCGGCCCTACAGCCTTGTGGTTAGCCAGTACACATGGCTATGATGAGATATACATACTAGGCTTTGATTACCAAGGTCTAGAACAAAATAAAAAAGTAAATAACGTATACGCTGATACACCTAACTATAAAAAGTCGCATGAACCTGCAACATTTTATGGTAATTGGTTAAGACAAACAGAAGCAGTATTAAAAGAATTTGCAGGAATAAAATATTACCGAGTAGGACCTGAAACTTTATTTGACCCTAACTTTAAAATGACAAATCTAGTCAATATCGACTATCCAGCATTTGTTAGACACATAAATTATCAAAACTGATGATTTTTAACCGATATCTACCGGTTTTCTTCAGTGTTTATTAAATACATCGACAGCCTTGCGGGCGGCAAAGCCCCATAACCATTACAGGAGACATTAAATGACTGATCGCGCAAAATTTGAGCAAATGCTCGAGTCACTAATTAACGGTGACCAGAAACAAGCCGAGGAAATCTTCCACGAATTAGTGGTTGCTAAATCTCGCGAAATTTACGAAAACCTACTTGACGATGATGTTCAAGTAGACGAAGCATCTGACGAAGATGAAGAAGAAGACATGGAAGAAAACATGGACTTCGAAACTGTTGGTGGTGATCCAGCAGATGCAATGATCGACGCAGTAGTTGCCGGTGACGAAGAAGGTGATGAAATGGGCGGCGACGAAATGGACATGGGCGACGAAATGGGCGGTGGCGATGAGCCAGCAACTAAAGATGACGTCATGGACATTAAAGATGCACTAGACGAATTAAAAGCAGAATTTGAAGCCATGCTAGCCGGTGAACAAGGCGAAGAAGAAGGTGGCGAAGAAGAATTCGGCGGTGAAGAAGAAGGTGGCGAAGAAGACGAAGAAATGAAAGACGGCGTCCAATTCGAAGCATCCGACGACGAAGAAGATGATGACATGGACGAAGGTATGGTCCGTGAATATGTAGAGAAAGTTGCTCCAGCAAAAATGGGTGACAACGGTGTTAATAACAAATCTACAGTAGCAGGTAAGAACGACATGGGTGGTACAACTGCTAACATCGCTAAAGGCGGTGAAAGCAAGGGTGCTGGTACACAAGGCGGTCTAGCAAAGCCTGCGGCAAAAGATTTGAATTCTGGTAACGTAAATGTACCAGGTTCAAAAACAGCGACTAAAATGAGTCCTGCAAAAGCAGCCGGTGGCGATGACGGCACAAATAAGAAAAGCACCATTGGTGCTTAATTAGAGGATAAGACAGATGAGTCTATATCTCCGTGAAAACCTAAGTTTCGATCAAGCCCGTATGGTTGTCGAAAGCGAAGGTGCGGACGGCAAAAATCTTTATATGAAAGGTATTTGCATCCAGGGCGGTATTCGTAATCAAAATCAGCGAGTGTATCCTGTGAGCGAAATCAGCAGGGCTGTCAAGACCCTCAACGATCAAGTTACTGGTGGATACAGCGTTCTCGGCGAAGTAGATCATCCGGACGACCTAAAAATCAACCTGGACCGTGTAAGTCACATGATCACAGAAATGTGGATGGACGGTCCAAACGGTTACGGTAAATTAAAGATATTACCTACACCGATGGGACAACTAGTTAAAACAATGCTGGAAAGCGGAGTTAAGTTAGGTGTTTCCAGTCGCGGATCCGGAAACGTCAAAGAAGACGGATCCGGTGAAGTGTCAGATTTTGAAATTATCACGGTAGACGTGGTAGCACAACCATCAGCCCCCGGCGCATATCCAACGCCAATTTATGAGCATTTGATGAATACCAGGGGTGGTTACAAGGCATTTTTAACATCACAGGAAGTACAAGGCGACGCAAAGGCACAGAAATACTTGAAAGAAAGCCTATTGAAAATTATAGGTGGGCTCCAGTAACCAAGGGAGAAAATCACATGTTGGATGCGCTAAAATCATTATTCGAGAACAATGTGGTTTCCGAGGAAATCAGAGCAGACATCGAAGCGGCTTGGAATAACAAAATCCAAGAAAACCGTGAACTAGTTACACAGCAACTACGCGAAGAGTTCGCACAGAAGTACGAACACGACAAGTCAGTTATGATCGAAGCAATCGACACAATGATTGCAGATCGTCTAAGCGCAGAAATCCAAGAATTTACAGAAGATCGCAAACAGTTAGCCGAGGCGAAAGCCAAGTATGCTGTTGCAATTCGCGAGCATTCTAGTAAGTTAAACGATTTCGTTCTTAAATCTCTAGCCAAAGAAGTTACAGAACTTCACAGTGACCAAAAAGTCATGGCTGAGAATTTCGCTAAACTAGAAGAATTCGTTGTCGAAGCACTGGCAAAGGAAATTGCAGACTTCTACGAAGATAAGAAGGATCTAGCCGAAACTAAAGTTCGTCTAGTCAAAGAAGCAAAAGAACAATTTGCTATAT
>JACCDX011650680.1_pt1 | contig 12082 bp, 10 predicted proteins | sample 7449681 | NCBI WGS metagenome assembly JACCDX01 (sample SAMN15323450, study PRJNA562643) | freshwater metagenome | isolation source: river surface water | place: USA:Blue River Watershed | collected 2017-08-18 | reverse complement strand
ATTATGAGAAAAAACTAGATTCTCTAACAAATGCCTTAAAATATTCAACAAACATGAAAAGAATATATTTTTATATCAACAAAATATCACTATTGTTAAATAAACTTCAAAGTATTTCATCAACATCAATGCCAATGCCAACACAAACGCCAACTACAAAATCTACATCAATACTAACTCCAACTTCAATAACAACCATAACAAATTTAGAAGAGACTTTAAAAACAATTTTTTCAACTCAAATGATAACGGAAACAAATTCAAGCGCATTAAGTGAAATTTCTCAAACAACAAATAAGAATATCCTTGAAGAGACTTTGCAATTAATCAATCGTTGCAAAAATATTTTTATATCAACCAAAATGAATTCAAATGCATCACCATCCACTTCCTTCAAATCCAAAAACGAATTAGAAAATATCCTTCTTTCAATCGATACATCATCACACAATTACATTCATTTTTTAAATAATAAAACATCGATATTTGAAGAGAAAGAGAAGACACTTTCATTTATAACGAAATTAGGATATGAAAGAAAAACTTTTGACGAGATAGAATCACTCAGTTTAAAACGCGGTTTTATAACGGGATTATTTAAGAATAATAAATATTACCTTTTAAAATATCAGCCAAATAAATCAGTAATGGAGCTTATTATTAATACACACTTACATCGTCTCAATACACCATATTTCCTCACTCCAACCCACTTCTTTATTAACGAAGATAACTCTTATTTTTATATTATTGAAAAATACAATACTGATTTATATAAATACTTTAATATTCTTGAAGAGAAGAGAAAAATACTTACATTTAAAAATATGATTTATATAACAAAGTTTATTCTAAATAGCATTAATATACTCCATTCAAATAATATAATTCACTCCGATTACAAATTGGAAAATATAGTTTTAAATTTGGACAATAACCACAATCCAACATCTCTTAAAATTATTGATTTTGACGTATGTCTTTATAATAAAATACCATCAATGATTCCTATCAATTCACTTTCTGAAAAATATACCAAAGTTCTTAACAATAAAAAACTGAGAGGAACAAGAATATACATGTTAAAAGATAATAATGAAATGAGTCCAAAGAATGATATATTTAGTTTAGGGGTAATATGTTTAATAATGCTTTATAAAAATATGAAATTAATATTTCATACACAAACAAAAATTATTTATAAAAAAAATCTTAAAAAATTAAGTGAATTAAAACCTAATATTGAAAAACCAGAAGTAAAAATAGAAATATTAAATATTATTGATACACTTCTCAGCAAAATCATAACGAAAAACAATCCTGATAATAACAATAACAATAATTTTTTTGAAGAATCATCTCTATCTTCATCACAATATACATATAAACAATTTCAAATATATAAAGAATTTATAATGAACTGTTTGAATAATACATTTAATGTAAAAGAATTAAAATTAAAATATGATAAAATGCTTTTCCAATAATTCTCTCAATATATCATATATGCCAGAAGTAGTTGAAATTAAGAAATATTCAATATTCCTAAAAAAAATATTGAAAAATAAATATATTACAAAGATTACTATTAAAAAAGGTCGTTATAAAACACATGGTCCATTCCCTTTATATAAAAAGATAAATAAAATTCTTCCTTTAAAAGTAATTGATATAAAAACAAAAGGTAAATTTCTCTATTTTATTTTGGAAAATAACTATTATATTTTTAGTACTCTAGGACTACATGGAGGATGGACGTATTGTAAAAAAGATAAAAAAAAAGAGAAAATAAAAACAAAAACAAAAACAAAAACAAAAACAAAAAACAAAAATAAAAACAAAAACAAAAATAAAAACAAAAAATTTATTTTCCCCAAACTGATTGATTATATATCAAATAATAAAATAAAACAATATGAAAAAGTCGCATTAAATAATCTTAATATCCAAATAGATATAAAAAATAGTCCATATACTCTATTCTTTTATGACTCTCTTTCATTCGGCACATTCAAAATAGTAACTAACCAACAAGAACTTGACAAAAAGTTAAGAACAATCGGTCCTGATATACTCGATAAAGATATGACTTTTAATATATTTCTTAATGCCATTAATAGCAAATTAACAAAAAAAATAAAATCTCAACCAATCGGTCTTCTCCTCATGAACCAAAAGGTAATTTCAGGAATAGGAAACTACCTGCGTTCCGACATATTATGGCTCTCAAGAATATCACCTTTTCGCAAAGTATCCACGCTCACCCCCATAGAACTAAAAAAAATATATGAAAATGCCCGATTACTAACATGGGGAGAATATGATAAATCGCGCGCAATTAAATATAAGATTATTAAAAAATCAAGTAAATTGCCAAAGGATTATAATCGCAATTTTTTTGTATATAAAGAGACCGAAGATATTTATGGAAATAAAGTTGTTAAAGATGAACTATACGAAGGTAGCTACAAGAGATTTATATATTGGGTTCCAAAATTGCAAAAATAAAACGACATATTCACATATATTTTTATATCAATTATATATATAACTCATGACAGATTATAAAAGAGAAATTATTATTCGTTCTATAAAAATATTTGATATAATTTATCTAACAATACTTTATTTCATAACAGCACTCATTCTTGCATTTGCAATAGATAGTTTACTTATTTATTTATTTGGAGATGACCATACAAAAAAATCAAAGTATATGCTTATGGCTGAAATTTTATTGCAAATTATACTTACTGCCATTGCATTTTACATATTTAAAAATCTTCTTGAATTGATTCCCTTTCCATTCCAATGTTTTTATGGATATAATCATGACAAAGTACCATTATATAAAAATGCTTCTATACTAATGACCTTGCTTATTCTAATGCAATATGAATTGCATGATAAAGTTAATGTTATAAAAAATAAATTTTCACAATAAGTTCAAAATAATTTCAAATAAAAACAACTAAAAGATATTTCCAGTAATGGTAAAATCAGGTCCTATTCCATAATTTCCAGTATATCCAAAACTCTCTTTTAAATTATGAATATTAACATTAATGTCATTACTCGTATTTTTTAAAGTCTCAATATGTTTCTGAATAGTAACTTCAATATCAGCTTTATGAAAAGGAGTGTTTATTTTGAGCGTAGAAGCCGTACCGTAACTTTTATTAGTAATAAAAGTAGCATCCTTATTCTTTATGGCATTATCGATTTTATCAACTATACACCATAAAATGATTTCAGCAATTTCATAACCAGTCATTATTAAACCAATAACTTCCTTTCTAAAATAATTTGCCTTATCACGTTTATGTAATAGTGATTTGAAAGATTTGTCGTTGTAATGATTGTAAACATATTTTTCTCTTATATCTTCATTCTTGTCACCAAAATTACCAGCAACAATTCTTAATGCCTCTTCGCGACGATATTGACGAAATTCGGCAACACGACGATGAACTTTCTCAATATATTTATAGTCAATATTTTGAAGTGAATATAAAACATATATTTTTTGCTGAGGCGGAACAGGTGGACGGCAAGCTCCATCACCACCTGCAGCAGCTCCTCCTCCATTTAAAGCATTAAGATATGCATCTCTCGCCTCAGGATTCTTTTGAAAAAATTCGTGAGCATGTGGATTGTGGATAATTCCCTTTTCAATAGTACCTGTTTTCCAACTGAAAGCCGTTCCACATTTCGTACAAAAGATTTGGTCGCATCCGCTCACTTTAGAGATGAACTCACCACATGTTGGACAAGGTTTAGCTTCCTTTTTAATAGCATTAAAAGTTTCAACCATACCCTCGTCACAAACGTGTTGATTCTCCTTTTGATTACCATCTTTTACAGTATAGCATTTTTTGCATACAATTGAATCACATAAACCGCATTTAAACTCTTCACTTAAGAATCCTTTACATCCAGTTTTGGGACAAGAGTAAGTGTAATTAAATTTAACTTTCTCTGTCTTTTTATTACTCAATGCATATATTTTCTCTTCAATTAAATGTATTTCCATGTCTAATTTACGTCTCTCTTTCATAATCAAACTAATCTCATCATGTAGCTCTTTTTTCTTTTGTTCAACTTCCTTTTCATGTGCAATCTTTTGCACAGTCTCTGGTAATAAACTCTTTTCTTTTGAGAATAAAATATTCGATTTGTGTATCTTATATTCATTAAAAATCCACTTTTTGTCATTAAATTTGTTCAAAAAAATATCATAAGGTATTACTGAACGGCAATTCATGCAATGTGGGTCATTTACTGATGTCAAAAGATACTTCTTATGGCAATCTATACAATTACTAAATTTACATGCTAAACACGTAAAAATCTCGACTTTTAACTTATTTTCAACGCAAATGCAACACTCTTCCATTTTATATACTTATTATATAAATTATCTTTATATAATAACTTAATAAGAGAGCAAATAAATAAAATAAATAAATCAATTTTTTTTATTTATATATATCATTAATTTTTCGTATCTTTATTTAAATATACTGCATTTTTGTAAAAAAAATTGATGATTATTTTATTTAGAGACAATATTGTATATTTAATTAACATTTAATCAACATTTAATTGAATATATTTGAATAAAAATGAGTGAGTCGAATATATATGATTTTTATGTATCTATTGGTACTTCATATGGGAGATTTTTATATTGTACAAACGAAAAATCAGATATGAAAGGATATACTCTTTCGGTTTCCACTGTAAATCAAAATGATGACAATAATAATTATGAGTTAATGGTATATCTAAATTTTGAATTTAACGAGGAACTCATGTATGATTCAAATTGGTATGGAATATATTATGATACAACATGTTTAACAGATGGATTAGTAGAAACAAATTGCATCAATACATTGATTAAAATAAATGCTAATATGTTTGGTAAAGAACTAAAAATAGTATTTTTACAAAAAGATACATGTATAGATGAAAATGGTGAAGAATATATGAATGAAAAAGAAGCATATTGTACAACTATGATAATCCCAGAATTAAAAATATATGGTGATGATATAGACTGTAATATATGCTTAGAAAATGTTGATCCATTATATAATAGGTATATTACACCATGTGGACATTTATTTCATATGGATTGTATTTATAGATATTTTTTATCAAAAAAATTGTTATATACTCCTAATTTTGAATGTATGATACCGCGATTATGTAGTTGTGGAGGGTTAAAAGTAAAACGATTTAAATGTACTGTATGTAATGGACACATTGAGTCTCATACAGTGTAAAACTTTTATTTTCTCATTATTTTTCCATACTCATATTTATAAATCACATCACATTTTGCCAATATACCAATATTATTTTCTTTCATCATTTTTTCAAATTCGGCACTTCCAGAAATCTTCATAAAACCAACATCCTTTTTCATTACCATCTCAATTATTCCATTCAATGCATATAATTTAAAAATATAACGATGTACACCACTCCCTTTAGGAGCACATGGCCCATAATAACCACACTTTCCCGTTCCATTCAACCCCATTATAAGCTTCTCTCCACCGACACATATACTCCCCTCTTTCCCAATCATTTCACTATATCCGCTTAATTCGCTTATCTCTCTAATATCAGCCGATATAAAAGGTATATACCAATGAACAAAATTTCCGTGAACCGCATCTGGATCTTCCAATATAAGCGCAAATGAACCAACATTTCCATTATATTTCCAAGAGATTTTGGGACTAATTCCATTTCCTCCATGGCCACTACATAAATACTTTTTTTGGCAAAAGTCATTAACATTTAATTTTAATTCAAAATCCATTATCTTCTACTAATATACACATATATTTTTATCAATTTATTTATTATAAAAAAAATATTAACTCAATCCAACACACATATAAAACATAACGATGTGCATACCAATATGCATATCCAATATAAAACTCAAACTCATATAATACGCATAATATACGCATAAAATATCGAATTTATTTCAATATAATTTTAATCGGCATTGTACCATTAAAATTAGGTTTCTTTGTCATTTTCAAATATCGACATTCATAACAGTATATTTCATCGATATTTCCTGATGATTTCATACAAAAATCATTGCAACCGTTGCATACACCCATATCATACATATATTCATTAAAGTTTCCAATAGTATGTTTTGTAAGCGTACATTTTAGATACTTGATATATGAAACGACAAATTCGATTATAGATGTAATGATATAATCAAATTCATTCTTTATTTTGATATCATCATTATATATACACTCTCTGTAAAAAAGATCCATAATCTCCATTAAAACATATTTATTTGATAGAACTATGTATATCGATTTTTCATATTGAATGAACTTATATAATGAATCTTTTCCATTAAGTCTTCTCAATCTTTTATCGATATGTTGATATAATATTTCAATCCCTTCGACGTATGCCATTTTAGAAGCAATATTTTTATTTTTATTGTCTATATATAAAATAAATATTTAATAAAAATTATCTATCAATTTTATTTGAAAAAAAAACGATTATTATATTGTATTTATGTATAAATCAATATAAAACAATATAAATCAATATAAAAAGATATCACATATATGCAATATATGCCTTCTAAAAACAACGATAAAAATGCTCTAAGTAAAGAATACAGAAATAATAAAAAAATAAACAAATCAAATATCAGGAATAATCGTAAATTGAAAGAATATATGACATATAATGATGATGGTATATTCGATGCACCACCACCTGAACCAATATCATATCCAAAATATAATGAACATAAAAATACACAAAAACAAACAGATATTGAAAAATCACGATTAACAATCGATGGAAATGACAATCAAAATAATGAACAGGAAGAGAGTGATTATGAGGAATTTTCGGCTGATTATTTTGAACCACAAGAGTATAAAAAATAATTAACTCAAATAACTTTCTTTAATTTGTCGACATTTACATAAATACAATTCTTATATATTTCGTTACATTTTTTTAAATTTTCCACATCAAAATCTTTTATAAAAAATCCATATGAATTAAATGCAACATAATCATTCTTTTCACAAAGCTTGTCTCGTAAAGCATTAACTCCATTTATTTTTTCATCATATTCATCACCAATTATACAATAATCACTTATTTTATAAATATTATTATATTTTTCATCTTTAGAGATAAATTCTTTTGGAATATTTCCAAATAATTTATCAACATCATTAGCTTTTTTCTCAATCTCATCTTCATTTGCCTTATCATTCACTTTTCTATTTCCATATTTTACCAAATAGCGTTTAATGTTTATTACTAATATAAAATTATTATTATTATTAATCCCTTTCAACTTATCTATCTCAATTTTATCTTTCATATAACCCAAATTATTAAAAGCCATTACATTTTGATTATTATTACAATATTTAAATAATTCTTTTGAATCTTTTACTTGCAATGTTCCTATATCATCCCCGAAATGATCATATCCTTTTATCATAACATAATTAACGTCTTCATTTATACTCTTTCCCTCGCATAATTCTTTCATTACACTCTTGAATTTCACAATTTCATCCTTTTCAAATTGAATAACTTTAATTCCTTCCTCCTTATTAAATTGACCTACTCCATTCAATTGATAAGCATTGCTTTTATCACTCTCCCCTCTATGCCCAGTTAATCTCCCAATATGTTTACATGTTATTTCGTTAAAAAATGCACTTTTATAACCACCTGCATAGTACTTATCCGCATAATCTCTTTCAAAAAAAGTGTTAGCACTGTTGAAATCGCCCAATTTCAAAATAGTATCAACAACTATAATGGAAGGACGAAAACTATAATGTGGCCAATAAGCACAATTTCCTCCAACAAGCCCCTCTTCATCTTTAATATGCAAAAGGTAACCATCATCATCTACCCTCCCCCCTACAGTGTTATAATCTTCTATTATTTCCGCGTAGTTTTTATTAAATAATATTTGATGATATCCATCTGCACTATTTTTTTCCAAAAATTTTATTCCCTTCATTATGTAAGAATCATCTTTAAAAAAGAACCAGTCATCTTCCATATGAATCCAATACTTAGGCTTTATCTCGTTCAATTTATTCCATATTATGTTCATGCTTGAAAGATGCCCCTTCTCCTCTTCTTTCTTAAAATAATAATTAAAAAAAGGATATTTCTCTTTCATTATCTCTCTATCATTTTCACTTGAATTATCATCAACACAATACCAATAATCTACTAATTCAATATCTTTCCAATGACTTAATATTGAATCAATAGTTTTAGTAAATAAATCTATTCTTTTACATGTTGTCATTGTTAATAATATTTTAACTCTCTTCCTTTCCTCATACTTCTCCATTTTTATCTTCATTCTTTCAATAACTTTCTTTTTACTTCGAACAACTTCTAAATCCTTTCCCTCTTCACATATTTCAATACATTTTTGAACGACTTTATTAATTGCGCTAATTTGATCACTTGAGAAAGAGTATCCTTCCTTTTTCATTATTGCATATGTATCAGCAACAAATTTAAAATATTTATTGATAATATCTCTTCCATTCCTATTTCCATTTCCATTTCTATTCCCATTAAAATCCTTAAATAATTCATCAATATATGGTTCAATACTTTCAATTATACTTACTCTTGCTCTCACATCATTAATTGATTCTTTCTCTAATAAATATATTAAGGAATCAATACCACTACCAACCTCACCAACATGATAACAAATAATCATCTTTTCCAAATCGATTAAATATTCATAAAAATGTTTGTAAACAAATAGTTTGTTATGAAAATCTTTTTCAATCCTATTCTCTTTATGCCTATCTTCAATCATCTTATAATATTGATAAGCTAATAGATATTTTCCATTTCTTCTAAAATAACTCATTATTTCACATATACATTCAGATCTATCAGGATCAATGTCTAGACTTAATGACCACCAATAAATAGCCTTTTCAACCTCACCCAATTCCATATATAAATTCCCGATCATCATATGACTATAATAAATTTCTTGTTTCCATCCACCAAGACTAATTCTCTTTTTATACCACTCAATTGATTTAACTTTTTCTCCCGCATCTCGATAACTTTGTGCACAATAGAATGCATATCTTATTTTCAGTCCAACCATATCAATATCCCCATCTCCATCTTTCTCCTTTTTTTCTAAGTCCATATAAGCATCATTTAATATCTTTGCATCTTTATGATATTTTAATGGGTCTTTACTTCTATCACCACTCTTTCCGGAATCGATATAATAATCACCTTCAATCAATATATTTTTTAATAAATCAGTTTTAGTCGTAACACACGTCAAATATTCGTGAAGAACACCGACAAATTTCCATTTTAAACGATTGTTATTAATCAATAATGGACGTTTATATCCAACACCATTTCCAAATTTAAACATATATAAATCATAATTCATTATTCCATTTGCAATACTACTCCATTTAAAATCACCTTCAAATCTATCATCTGCATCAAATATGAATAAAAGATCAGTTTTTCCAAATGCATGATCCAATGCAACCGTTCTATTATGCCCAAAATCTTTCCATTCATCGTTATATATTTCACCTTTTATTCCTACCCCGTTAAAAAAATTGCGTATAACTTCAATAGTATTATCGGTAGAACCAGTATCACTAATGACGTAATATGTTATTGGAATATTTTGCATTATATTCTCTAATGTTTTCTCGATAACATGAGATTCATTCTTTACTATCATATTTAAACAGATGCTTACATTACTACTATTTAAATTTCCTAGATTTCCATTATTATTCATATTTTATCCTTTATATATCTACCTTAATTTTTTTTTATATTCTTACCTTAAACAAAAAAAATTGATTATTTTTATGACAAAACCAATAAATCTTTAATTCAACACCAAACAACTCTAACCATCATAGAACAATGAATAATACAGAAACAAATACAGGTATACATGATACATCTCATGAAGTTATGTATAGTATAAATGATACATTTAATCACCTTTATGGTATAACAGAGTTAGAATATTATAGTAATTTTAATGATGAAAAATCGACATATATAAGAGAGTCGACCGATACAAAAGATACGATGATATATATCTTATTTTTTGCCATTTTTATGGCAATATATTTTGTTTCGAAGTTTCTTATTCAGACAAATAACTATCGTATGCTTACTTTTTACGAGAAAATCAAGAATTTAGAGAATATAACAATTAACCTTACAAAGCTGAACGATAAAAATACGAATGAGATTATGGTGGAATTAAATAAATTGCACCATAAAACACATAAATTAGAACAGAAGCTAAATAAATTGGAGAAAGATATAGAATCGATTGTGTAATACTGTTTTTTACACAACAATTGATTCAAAATTATATAAAACATAAAAAATAAAAAATAAAAACATCATTCGCCATTCAAATGGAATGAAAATACATCATCTCTTAATTTTTTCATAATTTCTCTTTTTTTATGTGAAGCCGGATTTTTTTCTAAAATACAATCATTATAATTTCCACCGAATTTAAAAATATGACCATTAACATATGGTTTCGTAACGACACAATCAACAGTTGAAATATTATTTTTTCCATTTTTTCCATTTCTTCCATTGTTTCCATTGTTTCCATTATTAATTTTTCCATAAACGGCAATTCGAAGAGATGGAGCATTTACATATTCGGTTGGGATTATTTTTAATTCAATTGTACGTATTCCATCCGTACCATTTATATTGTTAAATATTGGAACAATATCCTCTTCAAAACATGCATTAAATCCATTCCATTTGAGAACCACATTTTTTAAATGATTCCAATTTTTCGTTACATTTCCTTTGTACCATATTTCTATTTTCTTTACAAATGAATATGGTATAGAAGAATTATACAATAAAATACTTTTCGATAAGACTTTTTTACCATTTTTTATAATTTTCTTTATTTTTGCAGAAGAACATGAAAATATCGGTATTTTTGAACCAAGAAATCCCAAATGAGTTACTGTAAAATTTTCTTTACAATTTATTTTTACATAAATCGGTTCTGCTCTCTCTTTTATCATCGTCACTTTTAAATTTCCACCATAATTAAAATTAAATATATCATTATCATTTTCAATATTTATATTTCTATCAATAATTTTATTGTAATAATAATTATTCTTTTCATTATGAATAAGATTGTAATCACCACAACCCCTGTCGCAATCAACTGATTTCCTTTTTTTATTTGTTGCATTTGACGATAACTGTTTTATCTCTTGAGGCAATATTTCAGGTTCATATATTGAAATTGGAGCAACCTCTAATAATTTATTTGTTGAAGCATAATTTATACGATATATTTTATCGCTATCATACACTTTTCCATTAAAAATAAAATAATTATTATTTTCAATTTTCTTAATCTCTTTTGCACTCAACCCAAAATAATCTTCAATATTATTTTTAACAGGCAAAGTGTAAATAATATCTTTAGTATGAGAGAACCAATTATCTTTTTTACATTTCTTTATATCAATTGATAATTCCTTCAATAATTCTTCACCATAATTGAATAAAGTATCATCATTCATGACAATATGAGATGAAGTGTAATCTTTAGGTGCATTAAATAATTTATTAAAATACCCATTATTATCATTGAGTATAATCTCGTCAAATTCCGTTATAACTCTATTACAGTCAACATACTTATAAATTCTCAGTTTTTTTAATACTGAAAACTATATCCATGCACCTCCTTCATAACTGTAATAACAATAAAGTGCGCATGCCTATCATCCACATCGGATGCACATCGCTTTTGTTTATTCCAATTTATAACTTCTGTTAAATTTTTGAGGTCGATAGCCATTAGTCATGTACGAGTCAAAAACCTTCTTGTAATTATAAACTGCATTTCTATCTCTATTTATATATCCAATTACCTTTTCTTTCTCCTTTAGGATTAGGACTGAATGTATTTTTTTATTTGTTATTTTATCTACTGCATTTT
>JACCDX011006229.1_pt1 | contig 12086 bp, 9 predicted proteins | sample 7449681 | NCBI WGS metagenome assembly JACCDX01 (sample SAMN15323450, study PRJNA562643) | freshwater metagenome | isolation source: river surface water | place: USA:Blue River Watershed | collected 2017-08-18 | reverse complement strand
GGTGTTTCATTGGTGTATCGAATTGTAATCAGGCATTCGCAGGCGGCGCGCCTGCCGTTAATCTGTCGCTGATGACACGGGCCGGGGCACTACCCGCGCCGGCCCGTCGTCCAACCCAGCGGAGGACACATGAATACCCGGATCAGCAGGCTTTCCACCGTCGCCGGCCTGACCATCGCCAGCGCGCTGCCGTTTGCCGCGCAGGCACAGCAACAGGAAATGGCGCGCGTGATCTCGACCACACCGGTGATGCAGCAAGTCGCCGTGCCGCGCCAGGTTTGCAACAACAGCACCGTGGTCAGCCAGGCACCGAAATCGGGTGCGGGCGCCGTGATGGGCGCGATCGCCGGCGGTGCTGTCGGCAGCCAGATCGGTGGTGGCATGGGCCGTGCGGCCGCGACAGCGGTCGGCATTTTGGGTGGTGCCGTGCTCGGCAACCGCATCGAAGGCCAGCCCGCACAGGTCGCGCAGCCGGTCACGACCTGCACCGACCAGGCCGTCTACGAAAACCGCGTGGTCGCGTACAACGTCACCTATGAATACGCAGGCAAGCAGTACGCAGTTCAGATGCCGAACGACCCCGGCCAGTATGTGCCGATCACGATTTCGCCGGCTGGCACCACGCCGCCCCCGGCCCCGGCGCAAGTCGTGACAACCGTGGCAACGCCGCCCGTGGTGGTGGCGCCGCCGCCGGTGGTGGTCGCACCGCCGGTCTATCCGTACTACGGCCCGAACTATGGTCCCTACTACGGCCCCGGCTATTACGGCCCGTCCTATGGCACCGGCATCAGCTTCCGCTGGAGCTCCGGCGGCTGGGGCCATCATCATCGTCACCACTGGTAAGCACTGAAGAACACACAGGAACACAAGCCCGGGGCACTCCCGGGTTTTTTTTCGTCTGCCATTCTCGCGGCTTCAATCTTTGCCGCCGCGCGCCGCTTTGTCTTTGCCAAGCGCGGCGTTCAGGCAGACCGCGGGCCGTGCTGCTCGTCTACAATGGGCCGAACACCCCACCTGCGCGCACCCAGTGCAGGGTCGACTCGACCGACAAGAAGCGACAACAAGAAAAGGGAGACACCATGCAGAGACGCGGTTTCCTCGGTGCGGCCGCAGCGGCCACCGCCCTTGCAACAACAGCGACTCAGGCCGTCGCCGCCGACAACCTGCCAACGCTGAACTGGCGCATGGCATCGAGCTTCCCGAAATCGCTGGAATGGCTGTACGGCAGCGCCGAGCTGATTGCACGCCGGGTTGGCGAGATCACTCAAGGCAAGTTCACGATCCGCGTGTTCCCGGCCGGGGAGATCGTGCCAGCCTTGCAGGTGCTCGATGCGGTGCAGGCCGGCACCATCGAGATGGGACATACCGCGCTCTACTTCTACTTCGGCAAAGACCCGGCCTTCACCTTCGATACCTGCGTACCGTTCGGCATGAGCTCGCGCCAGCAATCGGCTTGGTATGTGTCTGGCGGCGGTCGTGAACTGGTGCAGGATTTCCTGAAAGGCTATGGCATCACATCCACACCCTGCGGCAATACCGGCAGCCAGATGGGCGGCTGGTTCCGCAAGGAAGTGCGCGGGCTGGAGGACCTGCAGGGGCTCAAGTTCCGCGTTGGCGGCATCGGCGGGCGCATCCTGCAGCGGCTGGGCGTGGTGCCGCAGCAGATACCGCCGGGCGACATCTATCCGGCGCTGGAGAAAGGCACGATCGACGCGGCCGAGTTCGTCGGTCCCTTCGATGATGAAAAGCTGGGCCTCGACCGCGTCGCGCCCTTCTACTACACACCGGGCTGGTGGGAAACGGGCTCGCAGCTGTCGGCCATTACCGGCCTCAAGCAATGGCAGTCGCTGCCGCTGGCCTACCGCGCAGCGATCACCGCCGCTGCCTTTGAAGCCCATGTCTGGATGCAGGCGCAGTACGACTTGCACAATCCGATGGCGCTCGCGCGACTGGTCAAGCGCGGCGTGAAGCTGCGCGCCTTCCCGAAGGAAGTGATGATGGCCAGCCTGAAATCAGCGCGCGAGATGCTGAACGAAGAAGCGGCCAAGAGCGCCGAGTTCCGCAAGATGTATGAGCACTACAACCGCTTCCAGAACCAGCAGAACCAGTGGTACTCGGTCAGCGAGGCGCGGATGCAGAACTTCCAGATCATGGCGTTGCAGGCGCAAGGCACAAAGGGCTGAAGGGGCTGAAGGGGCTGAACGGTGCTGAGCGGGGCTGAGCGGGGCTGAGCCGGCCCCAGCCGACGTGCATTTTCATTTTGACACTTGCGCGCTGACGGGGCATTCCCCCGTTTCCAAATGGAAACGCCTACAATCGTTTGGTTAAAAACAACGATGATTGGCATTTCGCCATCCGCCGCCCCTGCCACGGATGAAAGACCTCCCCGACAACAAGACCTCACAAGCTGCCTGGGTGCGTCCGCTGCGCATCTGGGGCCTGGTCGCTGTGCTGAGCGTGACGCTGGTGTCGACGGCCACGCAGTTCGCGCTCGACCATAGCCGCGAAGCCTGGCTGCACCAGGGCCGCGAAAAGGTCGCGGGTCTGGCGGCCAGCTACCATAGCCAGGTCGAAGATACGCTCGGTCAGCTGGATCAGATCGCGTGGTTCGTCGGTTACCTGCATTCAAAAAACGCATCCACCGAGCTGTTCCGCCAGGTGTTCGAGTCGCTGCCTTCACGCGGTGCGGCGAATGCCTTGTTCATTGATGCCAGCGGCAAAGTGATCGGTGCGACTGATCCGATTGCGATCGGCGGCTCGGTCGCGGGGCTGCAATTTTTCCGTCATCACCAGGAATCGAATGCAACCTCGCTGGTGATCAATCCCGTCGAGCCTGGTATTCGCCGCTATGCCGGCAAGAATGTGGTCCGCCTGTCGCGCCGGCTGAATGATGATCATGGGCGCATGATCGGTGTCGTGGCCGTGACTATCCTGCCGGAAGACCTGGTGCGCTCCGGCGGCGACACTGAATTGAATGACGGCGACGCGATCGCATTGCGCTTCTCCGATGGCGAATGGCTGATGCGTCAGGTGATCGGCGAGGGTCGCACTGCAAAGTCACACTTCGGCGAGCCGCAACTGCTGGGCAGTGATCAGGTGTTCGTGGGCAGCATCAATGGCGAGCCGGCGCAGATTGCATGGAGCAAGCTGCAGTACTACCCGCTGCATGCATTCGTTGGCATCAACCTCGACAATGCTCTGCGCGAGCATGGCGAAACCGAGATTGCTTATCGCGTGATCCAGTTCGGTTTCTGCACGCTGTCGGTATTGCTGTGCTTCGTATTCGGCTGGAACCATTGGCGACGTGACGAACGTCTGCAGCGCGAGGAGCGCGTGCGCAATACTTTCCGGCTGGCCGTCGATGGCGCGCGCGAAGAGCTGTATATGGTGTCGGCGATGACGCCGAATGCGCAAGGCCATATCAGCTTCCGCATCGAGGATTGCAACGGTCAGGCATCACGGATGACAGGCAAGTCGCGCGAGCTGCTGATCGGGCAGCCGCTCGATGATGTACTGATGATTGGTGGTCGCGCCGACATCGAGCGCATGCTCAATGATGCGCTCAAGGAGGGCTTCGCCGAAGCCGAGCTGGACATCTACCGTGCCGGTCCGCGGCAGACGCGCTGGTATCACTGCCGCGCCGTCAGCGCCGACCTGGGACTGGCAGTCACGCTGCGCGACATCACGGAACTGAAGGACAAGGAAAACCAGTTACGCGAGCTGGCCCTCAGTGATCCGCTGACCCGCCTGCCGAACCGGCGCTGGATGCATGCAACGCTGCCATCGCTGATCGATGAAGCGCAACAGCATCAGCGACGGCTGGCCGCCTTGTTCATTGATCTCGACAACTTCAAGATGATCAATGACACGCTGGGTCACAAGGCCGGTGACCAGTTCCTGCTCGAAGTGGCAGGCTGCCTGCGCAAGGCGGTACGCAAGCAAGACCATGTATTGCGCCTGGGTGGCGATGAATTCATGGTGCTGTTGCATGACGTCGACAACCGAGACATCGCGCTCGAGATCGCGGCCCACCTGCTGGAAAAGCTGGGCGACATCAAGTCAGCGCAAGGCATGGATGGGATGCGGCCACGTGCGTCGGTGGGCCTCGCGTTCTATCCGGATGACGCAGCCGATGCCGATACCCTGGTGCAGGCAGCCGACATCGCGATGTATGTGGCCAAGCGCAGCGGCAAGGGACGCGTGGCCTCGTATACCGCTGAAATGCAGCGCGAGATCAGCGACCGCGTGACGCTGGAAGCCGCGCTGACAATGGCCGTATCCGACAATCAGTTGCTGCTCTACCTGCAGCCACGCGCCAGTTCAATGACGGGCAGGCTGGTCGGATTCGAAGCGCTGCTGCGCTGGCAGCATCCGCGCCTGGGCCTGATCTCGCCGGAACGCTTCATACCGCTGGCCGAGGAAAGCAACCTGATCAGCGAGATCGGCGACTGGGTGGCCGAACGCGCTTGTGTGATGCTGGCCAGCTGGCGCAATCGCGGCCTGGGCATGTATCCGGTATCCATCAATGTGTCAGTACGACAGTTGACGACACCGGCCTTCCGCGAGCACCTGCAGCGCTGCATGGCCAAACATGCGGTACTGCCATCGCAACTGGCGATCGAGCTGACCGAGTCCACGATGATCGGTGACAACACGACCGTGCAATACGAGCTCGCTGCGCTGGAACGCATGGGCATGCGCCTGATGATTGATGATTTCGGCACCGGCTATTCGTCGCTTGCGCGCCTGCATCGCTTGAACGTGGATGTACTCAAGATTGACCAATCCTTCGTGCAAAACCTGTCGCCGGACAGCGAGAGCTATGTACTGTGCCATGCGATGACCCAGCTGGCGCGCTCGCTCGGTATCGCGACTGTGGCCGAGGGTGTCGAGACGGTTCAACAGTTGCGCATGCTGCGGCTGATGGGCTGCGACGAAATTCAGGGCTATCTCGCATCACCGCCGGTACCCGCCGAGAAGGCCGAGGCCTGGCTGGGTGGCATGCAATTCTTCGAGCCGGCACCGCTGCCCGGCATACCGGCAGACTTGCCGGGTGCAAGATAAAATCCTGGTTCTCCAAGACTTTTCCGGATTTCAGCGATCATGAAATACCTGCACACGATGGTGCGCGTCAATGATGTCGACGCATCGCTGCGTTTTTATCGCGATGCGCTCGGCCTCGAGGTCACGCGCAGCTTTGACAATCCCGGTGGCCGCTTCACGCTGATCTATCTCGCCGCACCCGGCGATCCGGAGGCCGAAATCGAGCTCACGCACAACTGGGATCCCGAGGAGCTGGGCGGTGCGCGCAATTTCGGACATATCGCCTATGCAGTCGATGACATCTATGCGGCTTGCGACAGATTGCAGCAGCATGGCGTGACCATCCTGCGTCCGCCGCGCGACGGTCGCATGGCCTTCGTGCGTTCGCCCGACAACATCTCGATCGAACTGCTGCAGGCGGGCAAACCGCTGGCCCCGGCCGAGCCCTGGCTGTCCATGCCCAATACCGGCAGCTGGTAATGAAATCGGAACACCTGTGTACGGCGCGGCGCCCAGGTACGTCGCCCGCATCAACGTGATGTACACGCTGAGCTGATACGCTGGTCAGTCGACAGCGTTGAAGGATTCACCGAGCGCATTGACCAGCGCATCAATCTGGTCACGGTTCGAAATGAATGGCGGCGCCAGCTGTATCGTGTCGCCGCCGTAGCGCACATAGAAGCCCTTCTTCCACATCGCCATCGCCACGTCATACGGACGCTTGGCCGGTTCGCCCGGCACGGGCGCCAGCGTGAAGCCGGCCGCCAGACCGATGTTGCGGATGTCGGTGACATGCCGGCAACCCTTCAGCCCGTGCACGGCTTCCTCCAGCACCGGCGCCAGATTATTCACGCGCGCCAGCGCATCTTCTTTTCCCAGCAGATCGAGCGTCGCCAGTGCGGCGGCACAGGCCACCGGATGCGCCGAGTAGGTATAACCATGCGGGAACTCGAGCAGATAATGCGGTCCGCCCGCTTGCATGAAAGTGTCGTAGATCTCCTGCTTCGCGACCACCGCGCCCAGTGGCTGCACGCCATTGGTAATCTGCTTCGCGCAGTTCAGGATGTCCGGCGTAACGCCGAAGGCTTCAGCACCAGTCCATGCGCCGGAGCGGCCAAAGGCGCTGATCACTTCGTCGAAGATCAGCAGAATGTCATGCCGGTCGCAGATCTCGCGCAGCCGCTGCAGATAGCCGGCCGGCGGAACAATGATGCCGGCCGAACCCGACCACGGCTCGACGATCACGGCCGCGATGTTGGATGCATCATGCAGGTTGATCAGGTCCAGTAATTCATCGGCGAGTTCAACACCATGGGCCGGCATGCCGCGCGAGAACGCATTCTGCGGCAGCATCGTGTGCGGCAGATGGTCGGCTTCGATGCCCTGTCCGAACATCTTGCGGTTGCCAACGATGCCACCCACCGAGCCACCACCGAAGTTCACGCCGTGATAGCCCTTCTCGCGACCGATGAAGCGGGTCTTCGACGCTTTGCCCTTGGTGCGCCAGTACGCGCGCGCCATCTTCAATGCGGTGTCGGCGGCTTCCGAACCGGAACTGGTAAAGAACACATGGTTCAGCCCGGCCGGCAGGAAATCGCGCATGCGGTTAGCCAGCGCGAACGACAGCGGGTGGCCGAACTGGAATGACGGCGAAAAATCGAGGGTCGCCATCTGGCGGCTGACCGCATCGACCAGCTCGGGCCGGCAATGACCGAGACCCGTAGTCCACAAACCGGACAGCCCGTCGAAGATACGGCGTCCTTCTGCATCGATCAGCCAGGCGCCATCGGCGCCCGTGATCAGTCTGGGGTTGGCCTTGAATTCACGGTTGCCGGTATACGGCATCCAGTGCGCTTCCAGCCAGTCGGCATCGGACCGCGGCACATTGGCTGCTGCGATGGCAGTGGATGGGGAAGTCATGACTATCGGTTTGCGCGCAGGTTCAGTCATCGTTCGGGCTCGTGGTCGGGCTCTTGGTGCGTCTCGTTATCCGGCGTAGGTGGACATTATCGCTCTTTGTCAGCTGAGGTCACCGGGATTAGTTTCTTTGAATAAACATTGTGCGCGAGAAACTTCGCTCTTAATGCAAAAAATTGATTTAGTGCAAGTAAATCATCAATCACCCCCATTTTTTCCGACGATAGTCAGTAGAATCCGATCAACTTCGTCGATTGCCAGACAGCCCGGCTGCGCAACCGGACACGCTCTGACCCTGGCCCGCACGGGCTGAAAGCATGCATACAAGCCTCAGCAAACTCGTTGCGCGCAATATCTTGTGGTGTGTCATTCCGCTGATACTGGCAGCGGTTTACGTATCTGCAATCCGCATCTTCGACGTCAACAGTGCATCGAAACAGCGTGCAGCACAGGTGGCGACCAATTTGCGGGTCGCCATCGACAACAATCTGCGCTCGCGTATCGCGAGCTTGCAGGTGCTGGCCGATTCGGCTGAAGCCGACCCGCTGGACCTGCCACGGCTGTATCGCCATGCACAAGTCTTCCGCAACAATTTCGGCGGTTCGGTAGTATTGGCCGATCCTTCACTGCACATCCTCTTCAACACCTCGGTGCCGCTGGGGCAGGCACTGCCGCCTACGCTGCCGACCCCGCGCGGGTTCGCGGCCGCACCACATGCGGTGACTTATGGCGAGCCGGCCGTTGGCGACCGCGTCATTGCCGCCTCCAGCGGACTGCCTGTAGTCGCTGTGGTCACGCCGGTGGTGCGCAATGGCGAGGTCAGACAGGTGCTGCTCAATACCATCGAGACGCGCTGGATTCAGGAATTCCTCGATCGCCTGAATTTGCCGTCCGACTGGCATGTCAGTGTGCGCGACAGCACCGGTGCATTACTCGCTCAACATCCGGTCAGTGAAGACCTGCCCTCGGGCGCCAAACACTGGCAAAGTGCATCAGAGGTAGCGCGCTGGCAGATTGCGATTGATATTGCACCGGCTGCTTTCTATCGCCAGCATATCGAGACCTTTCTGTGGACAGGTGTGCTGTTGCTGCTGGCACTGGGCGCCAGTCTCGCGCTGGGGCGCCACACTGCACGCAAGCTATCGCTGGCAATGACCACCCTGCATGATGGACAGCGCAGCGCAAACCAGGGAGACACGTTCGCTGAAGTCGAGACGGTACGCGATGCACTGCAAGCCGAGCGCGCATCGCGCGCACAGGCCGAATCGGCATTGCGCGAAAGCGAGCAACGCTGGCGCTATGCGATCGAAGGCGCCGGTGATGGCTTGTGGGACTGGGATATGGAATCCGGCCATGTGTTCTACAGCAGCCGCTGGAAATCCATGCTCGGCTATGCTGACGACGAGATCGAACCCAATATTTCGATCTGGGGAGAACTGGTCCACCCGGAAGACAAGCAACGCGTATTGGACGCAGTACAGGCCCACCTCGACGGCCAGTCTCCAGAATTCGTGCAGGAATACCGGATACGCTGCAGGGATGGCAGCTGGAAATGGCTGCTGGCGCGTGGTATCGCGCTGCATGATGCGAGAGGTCCGGGCAAGGTGCGGATGATAGGCGTGAACTCCGACATCACCGAGCGCAAGGAAGCCGAAGCGCGTATCGAATATCTCGCCTATTACGATCCGCTGACGGGACTGGCCAATCGCAAGTTGCTGAATGACCGTATGCAGCAGGCCATGTTGGCGTCGCAGCGCAGCCTTCACTATGGTGCGCTGCTGTTCATCGATCTCGATGGCTTCAAGCCAGTTAATGATCTGTGGGGCCACAGTGTCGGTGACCAGATGCTGATGCAGGTCGCGCAAAGAATGCGTCAGAGCTTGCGGACCGGGGACACCGTGGCCCGCATAGGGGGCGATGAGTTCGTGATCGTCGTGCAAAACCTCGGCACGCAGCGCGAGGAAGCGGCACAGCAGGCGTCAACTATCGCCGAGAAAGTACTGAGTGCCTTCTTCCCGCCATTCCGCATGGGCGAGCATGAATTCCATGGCGGTGCCAGCATAGGCGTGACACTGTTCCGTGACGAACAGGTCAGCTCTGACACGCTGCTGGGTCAGGCGGATTCGGCAATGTATCGCGCCAAATCCGAAGGTGGCAGCCTGGTACGCTTCTTCGATGCCGCGCTTCAGGCCGCACTGCTGGAACGCTCGGCGTTTGAGGCAGACCTGCGACAAAGCATTCACCGTGACCAGCTGAAGCTGGAGTATCAGCCGCAATGCCGTCTCGATGGCAGCATCTTCGGTGCCGAAGCGCTGCTACGCTGGCAACATCCCGAACTGGGGCTGGTGTCACCGTCGCGCTTAATTGCGCTGGCCGAAGAAGACAATTTCATCGTCGAGCTCGGGCGCTGGGTATTGCGTGAAGCGTGCCTGACACTGGCCGAGCTGGCCCACGACCCCGTGTCGCGGGATCTGATCGTCGCCGTCAACGTCAGCCCGCGCCAGTTCCTGCAGCCGGCTTTCATCGCCGAAGTGCGAGACTTGCTGCAGACGACCGGCGCCAAACCTGCACGCCTGAAGCTGGAGCTGACCGAATCCATCTTCGCGCGCGACATCGACGACATCGCAAAGAAGATGACTGTGCTGCATGAGCTGGGCGTCAGCTTCTCGCTCGATGATTTCGGCACCGGCTATTCCTGCCTCGCCTATCTGAAGAAGCTGCCCTTCGACCAGATCAAGATCGACCAGGTATTCGTCCGGGATTTGCCGAACGAGCCGCATGATGCCGCGATCGTGCATGCCGTGATCGCGCTCAGCAACAGCTTGTCCATCGATGTGATCGCCGAGGGCGTCGAGACCACGGCACAGCGCGACTTCCTCGAGCTGAACGGCTGTCATGCATTCCAGGGTTATCTGTTCAGTCATCCGCTGGACAAGACCGATCTGGTGCAATGTCTGGCGACTGCGGCCGCCTGATAAAGTGCTGCGTGTCAGGCACAATAGCGACTGCTCCCGGCCGTTATGGCAAACATGCCCATTCACGTCGCACTCCATCACGTCACCCGTTACGCATATGACCGCGCTGTCGAACTCGGTCCGCAGGTGATACGTCTTCGGCCCGCACCACATGTCCGCGGCCGTGTGCTTTCCTATTCGCTGAAGGTCGAACCGGAAAATCACCTGATCCAGTGGCAGCGGGATGCTCTCGCAAATTACGAAGCGCATCTGGTATTCCCGGAAAAAACGACGGAATTCAAGGTCACGGTGGACCTGATGATCGAGATCTCGCCATCGAACACCTTCGACATCACGCTCGACCCGGAAGCCGGACACTACCCGTTCCGATACCCTCCACAGCGACAGAGCGAACTCGAAGCTTGTCTGACTGCGGCGCCGGCCGGTCCGTTGCTACAGTCTTATGTCGCCACGAGCATGCGCGATGGCGTCCCGACCATCGATTTCCTTGTTGACCTGAACCGCAAACTGTACGAAGAAATACGCTATCAGGTGCGCAGGGAGCCTGGCGTGCAGACGCCGGAGCAGACGCTTGAATTGCAGAGCGGTTCCTGCCGTGACAGCAGCTGGCTGCTGGTGCAGCTGCTGCGCCATCTGGGTCTCGCGGCGCGCTTCGTTTCCGGCTATCTGATCCAACCGACGCCAGACGTCAACGCAATCCCGGTGACCGACGGCGCCACCAGCGAGTTCGCGGAACTGCATGCATGGTGCGAGGTGTATCTGCCGGGCGCAGGCTGGATCGGGCTGGATCCGACCTCGGGCTTGCTGACCAGCGAGATTCACATACCGCTTGCCTGCGCGCCAGAGCCTTCAGGAACGGCTCCGATCGAAGGCCGCGTGGGACTGTGTGAAGTCGATTTCAGTCACAGCATCCGCTATGACATCGTTCAGACAATGAAGTAAAGGATCCTTGCCGCGGCCAGCGGCCCAACGCGATGGGCACTAAGCCCGTATGTCAACGGTACCGCCGGTCACCATCGAAAAGCGATCGTCATGTTCGCGCGTCGTGCGCGAGGTCGGCGCGTACAGCTCGTGGACGACCTTTGCCGGCGAGACCGCTGCGGCCTGAGTGGCGTGGACCGACGGTGCCGCCGAATGAGCGACCGTGCCCGGTCTGGCAGCGGACTGCTGGGGGGCAGCGGGCGCAGCAGGTGCGGTGGTCGCTGGCTTGGCCTGCGTGACTGCCGGTCGCGCCGCTGGTGCAACGGTAGCGGGTTCCTGCCGCGCCTGCACCCGTGCCGCCTTCGCACGGTCCTCGGTGCGCTTCGCCATTTCATCGGCAAGCGTCGGCCCCTGCACGTTCTTGCGGTAAGTGGTCAGACCCTGATTGCGATTCTGATAAAGATCCGACGAGGTCTCGATTCCCGGCATGGTGCGCTCCGCTGGCGGCTGTCGATATGCCGATTATCACCGCATTTGCGTGGCACGCAAAAAGTGTAAAGGGGACTCAAGCGGCTCTGGACACGCAAGCCATTGATTTATAATCGAAGCAGCTTTGCATGTTTCACATTTTGCATCGCCATCACCACCCCTTTCCGCGCAACGGAGGATGACATGCACGTCTTGTCAGTTGCAGACATACAGTTGATCGTCGACCTGTACGAGACGCAGGACGTCTTGCGCGACGTCGCTGGTCGCGAGCGTCAGGTCGACAGCCTGGTTCGCATGGGGTATCTGCGTCCGATGCGCGGCATCTTCACGCTGACGGAGCTGGGTGAAAAAACAGCACGCTCGTTGCAGGCGCGCCGTTTCGTTCCATCGCGCACAGCAGACGCACCACCTGCGCTGGCGCATCACAGCACCGATGCTGGCGAGGCAGCAGACGCGAACACCGAAGCATCGGCAGCAGAAGCGCCTGCTGAAGCAGCCGCTGCCTGATCGCTACTCCTCTCCTGAAGTTGAGTGATCTCGGGAAGCGCCTCAGGCTTCCTCTTCGATACTCGCCGCCAGCTGCTCGAATGGCATGGGCTCCTTCACCAATACCACCGTGCACGGCGCATGCATCGCCACCTTGATCGGTACCGTGGCGACAAAGCGCTGCATCGACAGCCCGTGCGTGGCAGCGCCCATGATGATCAGGCTGACGTTATTGCCCTCCGCATAGCGCAGCAG
>JACCDX010839277.1_pt1 | contig 12086 bp, 8 predicted proteins | sample 7449681 | NCBI WGS metagenome assembly JACCDX01 (sample SAMN15323450, study PRJNA562643) | freshwater metagenome | isolation source: river surface water | place: USA:Blue River Watershed | collected 2017-08-18 | reverse complement strand
TGATTTACCTAGGTACGGGACGTGACTCAGGCGAGAAAGACCCTACTGTACAGGCCCTTGGTATGGGCTCTCAGATTTACGGTGCTCGCGCTGACTTGATTATCGTTGATGACGCCGTGATGGGAGCTAACGCCCATGAGTGGGAAAAACAACTCGAGTGGCTCCAAAAGGAAGTTATCACACGCCTGGGGCGGCACGGAAAACTAATTATTGTAGGAACCCGTGTCGCGCCCGTGGACCTCTATAAGATGCTCCGCGACCCAGGTCAGTGGTCTGGTGGTGTAGCGCCATTTACATATTGCGCGATGCCAGCAGTTTTAGAATTTGACGAAAACCCAGACAAGTGGAAAACACTTTGGCCTGAATCGGACCAACAGGAAAATGCAAAAGATGACCCACTTCCCAACGGGAACTACCCAAAATGGGATGGACCCTCGCTATATAAGCGTCGCTCTCAGGTCTCTCCGTCTGTATGGGCTATGGTCTACCAGCAAGAGGACGTCACAGAAGATTCAATCTTCTCACCAACCTGCGTTGCAGGAAGCATCAACGGCATGCGAAAGCGTGGTCCGTTAAAGGCTGGTGTTCCTGGACATCCACGTTCAACTGACGCTTGCTACACTGTAATGGGATTAGACCCAGCTATGCAGGGAGCAACTGGAGCTGTGATAGCTTCATACAATAAGTCAGATGGTAAGATTTATATCCTTGACTGCGTCAATATGACTGAGCCTACACCTGATAAGATTCAACATCTTATTGAGGACTGGGTTGAGAAGTATCGTCCTCAGGAACTGCGTATTGAAATTAACGCTCACCAGAAGGCTTACGCCCTGGATGAGAACCTAAGAAACTTTCTGGCCTCATATGGCTGCCAGTTGAACTCACACTTCACTGGTAAGAACAAGTGGGACACTTCTTTTGGTGTAGCTTCTATGGCTATGCTCTTCGGTAATACCCGTGACGGGCGTTTCCAAGACAACAACATCATAGAGATTCCAAGTAACGAAGGCTCTGAGGGAATCAAGACCCTCGTACAGCAACTGATTACCTGGAAGCCTGACACTAAGAACCCTACAGATACCGTGATGGCTCTGTGGTTTGCAATCATCCGCATACGCGAGTTGATGCAGAACACATCAAGAGTCGGACAGTACCAGTCGAATCGTTGGGCAACTAGAGCTCAGATGTACTCACGCGGTTCAATCAATTTAGATGAAGCCTTTGCAGAGCAATGGTCTCAAACTTACGGATAGGAAAAATACTATGGCAACACCACGTAACTCGGCTGGAATGGGAAAGAACAGTGGCGGACACAATGTTAATCCACTATATCGCCCAGTTCAACTTTTTGGTGAATATATTGACCGCACAGGCAAAGAGTGGTACGAATTAAATCGTGCAAAAAAAGAACACGGTGTTGGTAGTAAAGAATGGAAAAAGCAACGCGGACAAGTTATTGGTGCAGTTTTCCAGAACCGCCGTTACGAAGACTAATATTTTAAAATAGGAGATAACTATGAAGCTACATGGCGAATCAGGCGCAGTGCCAGCCAGAATGGGTGCAGGAATCACTGGACCATCTGGTAGCAACGTAGCTCCAATTAACCGTCAACTATCTGAATCTGCACAGCGTTCTATCGCTGAAGCACGCAAGGCTATGGGTTCAACTAAGCCTTCAGAAGCTGAGATGGCTAAGCGTGCCCGTGCTAATAAGGCAAACGAGATGGAAAAAATTAAAAAACAAGGACGTAATACACGATGACATTATCAATGGAACAGGTTGCAGCCCGCGTCCTTTCGCTACGCTACCGCAACCATGAGCGTGATGCACGCAACCTTGACGTCCTTGCCGTACGTAAGGGTAAGATTTCTGAAGTCTATCCTGACTTCTTCCCAGATGGCGTAGATGCAAACGTTGTTGCTAACTTTGTTGACATTGTCGCACGCGACTTGTCTGAAGTTATGGCACCGCTTCCAGCAGTCAACTGCTCCGCAGCAAATCAGACATCTGATAGAGCTCGTCAGTTTGCTGATAAGCGTACACGTATTGCAGCTAACTACTTCCAGAACTCAGACCTATCAGTACAGATGTACTCAGGTGCTGACTGGTACATCACATATGGTTTCCTCCCATTCGTTATCGAATTGGACGAGGATTCGAAACTACCACGTATCCGCATAGAAAACCCAATCGGTGCTTACCCTGAATTTGACCGCTATGGACGTTGCGTAGCTTTCGCAAAGCGATACACAATGACACTAGGGGAACTTGTCTCGACATTCCCAGAGTATGACAGAGCGCTACTTGGACCTATGGGTTACAAGCAAGATTTGAATGCTCAGGTTGAATTGATTCGTTATTACGACAAGGACCAGTCTGTCATCTACATTCCTGCAAAGGATAACCTAGTTCTTTCACAAGCAAAGAACCCACTAGGCAAGATGATGATTGTTGTCGCACGTAAGCCATCCATCGATGGTGAACTTCGTGGACAATTTGACGATGTACTTGGTATCCAACTCCTACGCAACCGCTTCGCGTTGCTTGCTATGGAAGCTGCAGAGAAATCTGTACAGGCTCCAATCGTACTTCCACAGGATGTACAGGAACTTCAGCTTGGCGGAGACGCTGTTATTCGTACAGCGAACCCAGCTGGCGTACGCCGTGTAGACCTAAACCTACCACAAGGCGCATTTACTGAGCAGACATTGCTCAATCAAGAACTTCGCGTTGGCACTCGTTACCCTGAGGGACGCACTGGTAACGTCAACGCGTCTATTGTTACAGGCCAAGGTGTACAAGCTCTTATGGGAGCATTCGATACACAGGTCAAATCAGCTCAAGCAATCTTTGCTGCAGCACTTCGTGATGTAATTAGCCTTTGCTTTGAAGTTGATGAACTAATTTTCCCAGATGAGAAGACCATTCGTGGTGTTGATTCTGGTTCACCGTATGAGATTACATACAAGCCTTCTAAGGATATCAAGGGTGATTACTCTGCTGATGTCCGTTACGGTATGTTGGCTGGTCTTAACCCAGCACAAGGATTAATCTTTATGCTACAAGCTCTTGGCGGTGGGCTTATTTCTAAGGATATGGCGATGCGTGAACTTCCATTCACAGTCAACGTAACCCAGGAACTAGAAAAGATTGAAATCGAGAAGATGAGAGATTCACTTCTTGGTTCTATTACTGCACTCTCTCAAGCGATACCACAGATGGCTATGCAAGGCCAGGACGCTTCTGAAGTAGTGCGACAAATTGCCGCTGTGATTAAGGCACGCCAAAAGGGACAGGCATTAGAAGACGTCATTAGTGACATCTTTGCCCCACAGCAGCAACAAGTTCCTCCTGCTGGGGCACCACAATCGGTTGAGCAACCGTCCCCTGCTCCTGAAGGCGTTCCAGCAGGAGGCGCTTCCCCTATGATGCCAGAGCAAGCACCACCTGATGTGATGAGCTTGCTATCAGGAATCTCAGGCGGAGGAACTCCATCAGCAAGCGTTCGTACTATTCGTCGTAGATAGCAGAGGTAGGGGACAATGACAACATTAGCTGCTATCCAAGGTGATGGATGGGTTGTAATGGGCTGCGATTCACGTAGCTCCGATGAAGATGGTCGCCCAATGAACATGGCGACACATAAGATTGTTGAAAACAACGGTGCTTTAATTGCAGGTGCTGGTGCAGGACGAGGTTCAAACATATTACAGTTTGGATGGAAAGCTCCTAAGCCTACTGCAAATGAGAACCTAGATACCTTCATGACACAGAAGTTCATACCACAGATGCGTCAGACTTTTATGGACGCTGGGTATGATATGAAGGAAGACGGGGATGCGGCTTCACATGATTCGGAATTTCTTGTCAGCATTCGTGGAGTTGTTTATCCTATCTTTGAGGATTACTCTTGGGACCGCGATACACGTGGTATCTACTATGCTGGCTCTGGTGGCCCGATTGCTCTTGGAGCTATGGCTTCGCTTGGTATTGATGATGTACAAGATGCATCACAAGCTGAAAGGCTAGTGCGTAAGGCAATCGAGATTGCAACTGATTGGGATATCTACACAAGTGGACCAATCATCACCAAAATACAATTTACTAAATAGGAGGAAACATGGCTGAAAACAGAGGCGGAATGCGACCTACTGCACCGCAGAACAACCCAGCAAATGTTTCCGCTACAGGCGGAGCTGGACAATCTGGAGACTATTCAGGCTTTGCTTATGGCCAGAATAAGGCTTTAAATGAGCAGCGCGTAGCTGGCAATGCAGCCGTAAAGACTACAATGCCTGAAACTCCAGCACCACAACTACCTCCAGTAACTCCTCTCACAGCTGGTACAGAACTACCTGACCAGACCATTATGGATGGCGCTGCACGTGGAGATGGAAACGGAATTGAGGCACTAGGCCTACCATCTGCTCCAGTCGGAGACCCTGATATTGATATGATTCGCTCATACCTTCCAGCTATGGAAATGTGGGCTAACCAACCAACCACACCTAATTCAACCAAAGAATACATTAACTACTTAAGGACTATTCTGTGAATTGGATTGACAGAAGTGGTAAGGTACAAGCTACTCTAGGCTTCCCGAATAACTTTGGCGCTAATACACCTGACGGTCGTATTGCTTTTGGCGCTACAGTTGACGTTGCAAAAAACCTTCCAAGTAATCCTGGCGCATGGAATGATACCCTTGAAAAGGGTCGTGAAAATGTAATGGGACTTGCAGCTGCAAACCCACTATTGACTGGTGGAACACTTGGATTTGTTGTAGGTGGACCTGTTGGTGCAGCAGCTGGCGTCGGCGCTGGCGCTGCAATTATGGGAATTGATAAAGCAACTGGCGGTGGTGCTAGTAACTTGCTTATGATGGCTCCTAAGAACCTTCGTTCAAACTACGCATTTGTTCGTGACGTGTCCGAAAAGAATGCAGCTATGGGTATCCTTAGCGGCTTAACAATGGTAGCTGGTGGCGTGCTTGGTGGTATTGCAGGCGCAGCCCTTGGTCCAGCTGGTATTGCTGCAGGCGTAGCTTTTGGAGCTGGTCTTGCTGGCAAAGTAGAGCGTGACTTGTTTAAGTCAGAGCTTGGCGAAAACATTAGCAAAGAACTTTCTAAGTCAGCTAAACTAGCTGGTACAGCTAAGGGACAAGAGAAGTATAACTTTGGCCGTGACGTAATACGCAACACATTCGGCAAGATATCAGGCTTTGAGTATCTAGGAGATACATCTAAAGGTTTTGGTGCTATTACATCTGGAGCTTTGAACTTCGGATTTGAAATTACAGCAGGTATGGACGTCGCAGCTGGTAAAGCTGCTGGTGCCGTAGCTCGTAAGACATTAGTGCGCCCAATTACTGAACCAATGACTGGCTTCTCGCGTATCATTTTATCTAAAGGTGAGGCTGACCGCGTAGCAAAGCGTGTTGAAGAAGAAGTAGATTTAATTAATCGCACAGTTTCTGGTGAGCAAACACCATATACACCAGTATTCAAGTTCTACAACGAATCAAAAGGTTATGAACTTGCTGCTCGTAAAGAGTTTGATAGCGAAGTTGGTCAGGTTGCTGCCCACCTATTTGCTGGCAAATCATTTGAAGAGATTGGACTCCTCCGTCGGGTAGGTCTTGGAGATGCTACAGCTGTAGAAGAACTCGCAGCAAAGCATGCAGCTACATTCGCAGAGTACTCACGCTACGATGATGCCCTACAGGCTGTTAATAAGGACGGTATTATTGGCTTTGAATATCAAGGCAAAACACTTGTTCTCTCAAAGAAGTTCAAGGACAACCTTGACTTAATTAAAGGTGAAGCAGATTCACTTAGAAAAGAATTTAAATGGCTTGATGATGCCCTTGATTTAGAGGGTGGAATGAAGGACAGAACTGTCTCTCGTTGGGCATATGTCGAAAAGATTCGCAATGACTTTGCAAAAGAGACGGCAGCTCGACAGGTAGCTGGTACAGCTGACTTTGTTCCTGAAACAAAATTAGGTAAAGGCTACCAGTGGATTTACCAAAAGAGCCCATTGTCCGCTACTATTCGTGGCATTGACCGTGCAACAAACGATGCACCTGAGGGTATTCTTAACTTCAATGAGCCAGTGGTTGCTAACACACGCCTAGCAGCAAGCTTACGTGAGGCAGAAAAAGTCAGAGCTTCTGTACCAGAAAACAATATCCGTGTATTTGATAAGTGGGCTAAAGCTACAAACGAAGCCGACAAAATGAATATCATTGATGAGTATACAGCAACTGGCTATAAGATGCTTGGCAAGAAGCATGGTATCGCTCCCGCTATCGTAGACCATGTAATTGATTCTTATATTCGTAACCATAGACTATACAGAGAGTCAGCCCGTAAAGCGCAGACATTTAAGCAGGGTTACATGAATGACCATCAGGACCCTACCACTTTACTAAGTGACCCAGTGCTTATTACACAGTTGGCAAATGGAGCAATCCTGCCTGACTGGACATTGGCAGATAAAGCTTTCGCTGAATTCGCAAAGCGCAATGGCAAAGAGGCTTCTCTTGGTATGAAATCAGTAGATGGTGCTCGCATCATGGCTGATGAACTCAATAGCTTGTGGCGTTCAGGTACATTGCTGCGAAGCGGGTACCCTATCAACGTTATTAAAGATGCGCACATACGTGCATGGGGCGATGCCGTTCTATTCGATGTATGGAAGTATCTAGGACAAGATGCTATCCAAGCACTGACAAACAGCGGAAATACAATTAACCGTGTTAATCGATGGACAATGTCTAAGCTTAACAAGGAAAACAATATAGGTTTTATTCGTGACGAAATCAATTCTCGTCAGGTTACAATAGATGTAATCAAGAAGGAACTCAAGAAGTCCAAGTATGATGTAGACAACCCACCTAAGAAGGTTCCAGATAATCTTCTTGAAAGTGTTGAAGCATACAATCAGCTTGTTAACAACATTAAGATTCTCCGTGCTAAAGAGAATGCAGCGATATCTGGCATCAAAGATAACAGAGTTAAGCCTCAGACTATTGAAGTAGAGGGTGAAATCTTTGAAGCAGCTGGAGCTGGTCGCTTTGGTCAGTTGTTTATGTCTAAGATTGCACAGAAGGATGACCTTCGTCGCGCAATGGCTAGCATTAAAGAACTTGGAATTGAGAACATGCGCCGTAGCCGTACTGGTTCACGTGCTATCTTGCCTGCTGATGAGCAAGCACATCTTGTTGCATGGGAGCAAATCCTTAACGACAAGATGCGCTTTGACCCAGTAGCGCGAATGATTCTTGAGGGCAGTAGCGATGCAAGTATTGTTGCATACCTAAAGAGCCCAAAAGGATTCGAGTACCTAGATAGATTCTCAGCGTCAAAGAAGGATGCTATTGAAATCTATGAGAGGGTCAACGCTTTCGTAGATATGTATGCTCCATCTAGAGCGCTTCGTGATGCCATCATTAAGGATAAGCTTACGGTTCTAGAGCTAAAGAAGCTGTATCCTGAAGTTGACCAGCGCCCGCCAGTCTTTAGTGACTTGGCAGATGATGCACTTGGAACAAGCAACCCATATGTATGGGGCCGTGAGAAGGTAAAAGAGGGTATTGCTTGGCTATCAACACAGCCAACATCAGTGCTTGCTTTTAGCCCATACTTCCGTGCTAAGTACGAACAAGAGCTGCAAAGCCAAATGTTCATAGCTCAGTCTCAGAAGAAGGTACTTAAGCTTGATGACAAGGCACGCATGGAACGCCGTGCACGTGAGTATGCACTTCGTGAATACCGTGAAAAACTAAACTCTTTCCACCGTAACATGAACTACTCTGGTATTACAAACTACCTACTTGCATTCTTCCCAGCTGTTGTAGAACAGTTCCGTGCATACGGACGTATTACTCTTGAACACCCAGACTTTGCTATCAAGAAGCTAAAATTTGCACAACTTCCTGAGCAGATATCTGATGTCCAGGAAGACCCAAATGGCAACAAGTATTTTGAGGTTGACTTGCCATACTTTGGAATAACAACACGTGTTCCAACATCATGGTTTAATCCAGATAACCCAACTGGTGGAGACATTATCTCTGCTCACCCATTTGTGGTGGCATCTGTAAACAAGTTCGTTAATGTGACAAACATCGAGAACCGCTTTACTGATATCGTGCTACCATATGGAGCTCAGAAGAACTCTTTAAACGCTGTGACTCCTAACACTGTGAGACGTCTATCTCAGCTATACAGCGCTTCATTTAAGAAGGATGGAGAGCAGTTTAACAAAGATGTCAAGATGTTCTCTGACCAGCTTCGTTTTGACTTTGTAAGAGATAGAGGCACCGAGCCTTCTGCTTCAGAGTGGACTGAGATTTATAAGCAAGCTCAGAAGCAAGCATTCTATACATCGGTTCTGCGCTTTATGAGCTCTGCTACTCTTCCAGTGCAGGGCCGTATGGTAACTGGTATCACACAGTATACTGACATCTTTACAGAATATACCAAGAAGTATGGTGCTGAAGCGTCCGAGCAATTTGCTCAAGACTATCCAGACTACTACATGCTTACAGATAGATTGACTGACCCTATCTCTGGAATCAATCCAGATAAGACATCGGGCAAACTTGTTAAGCGTCACTTAGATTCAGTGCTGGGAATTGTTTCTGGTATCGGACCTGATGGAGACTTGACTGCTCTTGGTGCTATCTTCAACGATGAAAACTATGCATTCTCTCCAGCAGCTCAGAACTATCTAAGCAGCACAAAAATTCCTGGAACTAACAAGAAGTTCCGTGATGTTGAAGACGCATTCGGCCAGGGCCGAGCTTCTATTGTTAGCCGTGGTTGGGACAATTTCTTCAAGGTAAAAGAGACTGTAGTACAGGTTCTTAAGGAGCAAGACCCACCAGTAGACCCAACATCTAAGTATGCTGAAGCTATTATCAGTAGATATAAGAATGCTTATGTTGAGTCACAAAAGGTTCAGAACCCTATGTGGTACACAGAGTATGATGCGCAGGCACAGGGTGGTGCGGGTAGCCGTCAGGCTAACACTATCACAGCTTTGACTATCGCAGTTGAAGATGATAAGCTTTGGAAAGACCTATCTAAGCAGCCTAAGTGGGAGCTAATCCTTGATTATCTGCAGTTCAGATATGGTATAACAAAGAAGCTTCAGGCTATGGGTACTACCATTGATGCACAGAAAGCGTATGGAGTCCGACAGCAAGTCGGTACATATGTAGCACAAATGCGCCTTCAGAATACTGAATTCGCAAAGTTCTATGACCGATATTTTGAAAACGACAAGTTTGACTTTGTATACGAAGGACAACAGTAATGGTAAACCAAGGATTCAGCAGAGAGAACCGTGTAGGTGCAGGCTCTAACCAGCCTACTCCAACACCAACTCTTAAACCACAGCAAACTCAACCTTCTACAAGTGTACTTGACGACATAATTCAAAATCGTCTAGGCAACAAGAAGATTGTTGTGGACCCTAACATTGCAAGAACTCTTGTTAATCCAAACCTTTATGAAGATATGACTTCTGGTCAATGGTCTGCAATTGCTTCAATGCTCAAGAAATTGGGCAAGCCAGTACAGGGTAAAGAAGAGACAAAAGCAATTCTTGAGACGTATTACAATATCAATCCTGCTACAATGACAACGTTCAAGGACCTGTACTCTACTCTATCTGCTGACTACATTCCTGCTCTTGACGGAACAGGCACTGGACCTAGAACTACAGTTAACCTTCAGGACCCAGCAATCATTGACTCAATCATTACTGGTGCATATCAGTCCATGCTGCGCAGAGACCCTAACTCAGATGAACTTGCAGCTCGTCGCAAAGAGGTAGAAGCAGTTATCATGAAGGGCCAGACAGCTACAAAGACTGGCGCTAGAGAAACAACATACACACCAGCATTTAGTCAGGCTACTGCAACAGAGATGGTAAAGAGCAAGATTGAAGCTGGCGGAGCAGAAGTTCAGACTGACTTAGCCCAGGCTCAAAGCCTTGAGTTTGCTGACTTCATCGGAAAGCTAGGTAAGTAATCATGGCATTGAAACCTACAGTTACTATTGGCGGAGCGCCAGCTGGCTACGAAGAGCAGGCAATGGAAAACAAGTTTGGCTTGACAGCTGCGCTTATCCAGGCATACCCTGAACTAGAGCGTATCTACCAGCTATGGCTTGCTAAGGACTACGCTCAGGCTGAGACTGAATACTACCAGACAGATTACTACAAGAACGTATCCAGCACAACAAGTACACGTACACTAGAGAAGGCTGCAAAGCCTGGCATCTATGCACAGAATCTTGAAGACTATAAGATTAAACAGCGCAAGCGTTTAAATGAAGCAGGCGTCCGTAATATAGATGATGCTATGCTAGAAGAAGCATACCTCGGTGGCTGGTCAGATAATATCCTAGACATCAAGGCGCTTGCTAAAGTGCCAGCTGGAAAGCAACTTGGCGGAGATGCACTGTCAACAGCTGACACAATTAAGTCATACTCTAACTCATTTGGTATGACATATGCTCCATCTCAATATGATAAATGGACACGTGATGTATTCACTGGAAACATTACAGTTGATGATATCAAGAACCAGGTGCGCATAGATGCTGCCAGTGCATACCCAGTATATGCAGAACAAATTTCAAAAGGTACAACTCTTGACTCACTTGCTTCAGCGTATAAAACTTCTATTGCAAACATTCTAGAGGTAGACCCAGACTCAGTTACATGGACTAACCCTTACCTTCGTAAGGCACTACAGTCTGTTGGTCCAGATGGAAAGCCAGTGGTTCAACCAATCTGGCAGTTCGAAAAAGATTTACGCAGCACAACTGAATGGCTATATACCAATAATGCCAGAGACACACTAGACACCTTTTCTCTAAAGGTTCTTAGAGATATGGGAGTAGCATAATGGCAATCGAAGATATCGACCCATCCGACCGTAAACTCATGAACCAGGCCCGCGCTGCAGCTGCGGCTAAAACTGTAGATGCAAGCGTTGCAAAGGCAAACGCTCTAGCAGAACTGGCGCTAAGTGGTGCGACTACTACACCATCAGACGCATTAAGAAAACTTACATCTGGTCAAACTCTGACCGAGGGTGAACGTGCATTACTTAATATGGGCCCACTCCCTCGCCCTGCACAGACTCCAGCTACTGGAGCAAGCATCGCAGAGAATGCTCGACTAGACCAGGTAGCAGCAGCCGCAGCAGCAGCTAAAGCTGCGGCCGAAGAAGCAGCAAAGAATGCAAAGAATAAAGCTGAACTTGATGCTGCCAATGCAGCTAAGGCAAAGGCTGAAGCTGAGCTAGCACGCATTAAAGCAGAACAGGCTAACTCATCATCTTCAACAAACGCACTACTACAGCAGATGCTAGCACAGCAGAATGCTGCAGCAGCATCACAAGCAGCGGCAAATGCAGCAGCTCGTAAGAGCGCAATGGATGCAGTGACTGCACGATTCAACCAGTATGGTCTTGGAAGTCTTGCAAATAAAATCAGAGAACTAGCAATTGATGGAGCTACTGAAGCAACCATTACACTAGCACTGCAAGAAACTCCTGAGTACCAACTTCGATTCTCTGCTAATGCAGATAGAGTCAAAAAGGGACTAGCCGTATTGTCTCCAGCTGACTATATCAGTGTTGAAGATTCATACCGTCAAGTACTCCGTGCATATGGACTAACACAGTTTGATAACGATGCATACGTCAAGCAGTTCATTGCTAACGATGTATCTGCAACAGAGCTTTCTAACCGAGTCACAACTGCAGTACAACGTGTGCAGAATGCTGACCCAGCAATTCTATCACAGCTTACAGACTACTATGGCATTGGCCAGAAGGACCTAGTCGCTTATGTACTAGACCCTAACCAGCAGTTCCAGAAGATTCAGCGTCAGGTATCCGCAGCTGAGATTGGTGTTGCTGCTGCCAAGCAGGGACTAAAGTCTAATGTTGCAGTATCTGAACAGCTTGCAGCTCAAGGTGTTACACAAGCTGAAGCACAGAAGGGTTACGCAACTATTGCAGATATCCTTCCTACTGCTACAAAGCTTAGTGATATCT
>JACCDX011449309.1_pt1 | contig 12087 bp, 9 predicted proteins | sample 7449681 | NCBI WGS metagenome assembly JACCDX01 (sample SAMN15323450, study PRJNA562643) | freshwater metagenome | isolation source: river surface water | place: USA:Blue River Watershed | collected 2017-08-18 | reverse complement strand
TGCCGACAATCCAAGTGCCGCCGCGAGATTTTCATCCACTTCTTCCTCCTCCACGGCAGCTGTTTCTGTTGCCGCTGCCGCACGTGCAATATCGGCTTGAACATAGGCGGTAAACTCTTCCAAGGACCGGCGGTACATGACACCAGCATCAATATTGGCCGGCGAACTGCAATTGGGTTCGCTCAACATGCTTAGTACCGATAAAAGCACCGTCTCAATGCGCTGAATCGGCGACCACTTTTCATCCGCCGATGCACCAAGTGCGGCACTGGTTTGTAAAATGCTAATACAAATCTTTCCATCCTTGTAAATGTTGGGATGCCACAGTGCCGTTTTAAACTTCATGACCGGTGGTTGGTATGGATAATTGGAAGGAAAGTCCATGGTACCCTTATATATTCCCCCATTGTATGGCGTATCTTCAGGGCCCTTTAATACAAACTCCCAATGAAAGTAGTCGGATTCAGATATGGGATACGCTTCAATATATGGGTTCTTATTTTTCTGAAGACCCTGATATTCCTTCATAAGACGTTGCACTGCAAGGTTCATTTTATGCCTATTCTTTTTTGCTATATGATTCATAGAACAAAAAAGAAATCAATTTTTTTACATCCCTTATCAATGTTGATGTACGTGAATCCGAAAGTCTTTCATGGTAATCTTTTCTCCAGAAAACAATTTGCGATCAATTGCATCCCAATCCATACGATACAAGCTACGTCCTTCTTTATCGTATTCTTCTTCTACGCCAATGGGAATATCGTCTTCATAGGTTCGTATACATTTGACCATACCGTTACTATGCCAACTCATGTATGATCCCTGCCGTAGACCATGCACGTAAAAGCACACTTTGCGCAACCGTTCTTTGCGGTCGTACACGACACAATATCCGTGTTTTTCAAAATCTTCATTCAACATACATTCCTGGCGCGCGCCACACGAATTGTACGAAACTTCCAGCATTTTGACAGTGCTTATTTGCGTGCGAGAAAAAAAACATGTAAAATATTCAATTTTTTAAAAGTCTTCGTCAGTACTAAACACCATTTTGCTCATGTCCTTGCCGACCGATGCTTTGGCGTATGTAGTCACCACCTTTTCAAAGAAATTGTCTTTGCTTTGTAAACTAATACGTTCCATAAAGTCAAAAGGGTTGGCACTATTATAAATCGGTTCATAACCCAATTGAAGTACAAGACGGTCGGCTACAAATTCAATGTATTGACTCATGAGTGTAGAATTCATACCGATTAAATCGCAAGGTAATGCTTCCAAAATAAACTCTTTTTCAATGGATACGGCATCCTTGACAATTTGTTTGACCTTTTCGTAGGACAACTTGTGTTGAATCTTGCTGTACAACAAACATGCAAAGTCGGTGTGTAGTCCTTCGTCACGACTAATGAGTTCATTGCTCACGGTTAAACCAGGCATGAGTCCACGTTTCTTGAGCCAGAAAATGGCACAAAAGGAACCACTAAAGAAGATTCCTTCCACGCACGCAAAGGCCAATAACCGCGTGGCAAAATTTTCGTTGCGGTTGTCAATCCATTGTTTGGCCCACTGAGCTTTGCGTTGGACGGCTGGAAAGTTGTCAATGGACCCTAGGATCTTGATTTTCTCAATGGGGTCTTTAATGTAGGTATCAATCAAAAGACTATAGGTTTCACTGTGCACTGCTTCTATTTGATTTTGAAGGGTATAGAAGAATTTGGCTTCAGGAACGGCCACTTCACGCATAAAACGAGACGCCAAATTATCCATAACAATTCCATCGGACCCTGCAAAGAAACCAAGCACGTGTTTGATAAAGTGTTGTTCGTTGGCCGATAATTTGACCCAATCGCTACTGTCTTTACTCAAATCCACTTCTTCTGGAACCCAAAAGACACTGAGCTGATCCTTGTACTTTTTCCACAAATCGTGATGTTCAATGGGGAAAATAACGTAACGGTGTTCTGAAGGGTGTAATATGGGTTCATCTTCTTGAATGATTTGATTGCGTAGGGAAATTGGACTACTTCCGCCATCCACTGCTTCATTAAACCATTTATAAGAGTCTTCGTTGGTAACGTGGCTATAAGACACAGGAACGTCGATGGAATTCATGGCAACCTGTTTCATGGCAAGATTCGGAATGTTATGTTTTTGGCGTGGAACGCTTCTGTATCAATTTTTCAGGTTGTTTGTGTAATTTACAGAATAATAATATCCATCATATAACTATAAAATTGAAACTTTCCATCCAACGTATGCACCATATTCATATACAATGGAATCTCATACAATCGTATATAACTACAAGTGTGAACTATCATCATCCAGAAAAAAAAGCAAGTTGGCAATCTTTGACGTGGATGGAACACTCATCAAACCCAAGGATGGACGACCTTTTCCCAAAGACAAGGACGATTGGATGTGGTTACGTAGTTCGGTGCCGACCACCGTAAAATCCTATGCGCAAACCTACCAAATTGTCTTCTTGACGGACCAAACCAAACAGTGGAAGGTGGAACTCATTAAAGATTTGTGCACTTTACTAGATATACCCATTATAGTATGTATTTCGTTAGACAAGGATTATAATAAGCCCAATGATGCACTCTTTAAAAGCGTGTTTCCCTCGTACAGCAAAAAGAGCTTTTACGTGGGGGATGCTGCAGGCCGAAAAGATGATTGGTCTGACTGTGACAAGATAATCGCCCAAAAACTGGAAATCCCATTTTATACGCCAGAAGAAGTGTTTCCCATGGACCCTGTACAAGAAACACAAGCATCTTATGATATCACTGAAAAAGAAGTCGTGATTCTTGTGGGCATGCAAGGATCTGGAAAGTCCACCTTGGCCAAACAAGCCTTTTCCGAAAATTACCAAATTATTTCTGGAGACATATATAAAACATCCGAGAAAATGTTAAAGGAGGCTTCCAAATATAATACTTCCATCATATTTGATGCTACAAATGGAACCAAAGAAAAGCGAAAACATTATATTGATTATGCACGCAGCAAAAATCTACATGTGCGTTGCATTTGGATCACTGCACCCATTGACGTTTGTATGGAACGCAACAAGCAACGTGAAGCTGAAACTGGAACTCATGTACCCAAAATCGCCTTGTATAAATACCGAAAAGATTTTGAAACACCAGACGAATCTGAAGGGTTTACACTTGTCAAAGTATAAATACCAATATCCTTACCCTTACCGATAACTTTGAAAATCAGGCACCGGTACACTTTGTCCCAAATAATTGCGATAATTGTATGTGCACACGTGAAAAATTCGTCCTAGCATTTGATTCCATTCAATGGGATAACCTCCACCGCGTTCTTTACAATCTTGCGGACATGACGCAGGATGGGCAACCAAATCTTGATATATACTGTCCAAAAAACGCATCATATTGTCATACCAAAGTTTCGTCAACGAGCTATGGGGGCGACAAATGTAGGCACAGTTACCAATATTTTTTTCCCAGTCAAATGCCAAGGAACGGTGAGCCAAACCACTTGGACCCACTTCTTTATATCCGTTGACCATCATGCTTTCATGATTCATCATGTCGTAAAATGCGTTGACCCATGATCCACCAGGACGTTTAATGTCACTAAATCCACCACCGTAAAAATGCATAAAATACGTTCGTAAATAATCTGCCTTGTGGGTTTCAGACAAGTATGCATAAGCACGATGTAATGGCGCTGCAGGTAATATATACCAGTCTATATTTTTCAGTGATATAAGTTTTACGTTGACATTGCTATAAAATAATAAATCTTCAAATGCCTTTTGACGCTGATCACTCATTGCATTTTCACCCGTCCAAAAGCAATATAAATTGTGAACAGTAATTGCCAATGAATCATTGGGGCAATAATAACTACGCACTCCCTTTTCTTTATCTATTCCGTACAATACATAGCCAAAATGGCGTAAATAGTCTTCACTATACGCCACGGAATCAAATCCAAGAGAACCAATATCCAAATCATACAACATTACCAAAGGTTTATCACGTTTTAATACATGTTCGTACTCATGTAACACAAAAAAACCCTGACTACCACGGCGTATTTGTATATAATCTACACTATCACCACTACAATCCATATTCTTACAATTTACAACCTCACTACTTTTATTGTACGCACAGTTTTGTGCAAAAAATTCATCACATCCACCATCGCTATAGCATTTTAAAAAAAGACCATCATGAATAATACCAAGTACCCCTTCACGATCTCCCAAAAATAAGGCACAATTACTTTTATGAGGAAAAATACGTTGATAACGCAGTAAATGTTCATGTATGCCACATTCTCCGCTTTCCAATGCACTATGCAATTCCTTACAGTTCGTGTAAAATCCACGCTGTGCATAATTGGAAAAATAAATTGTTTCCATATTACTCTACAACCCTTACGTAAACAGTGTTTAAACTAATTTCATACTATATATAGTAAATCATGGTATCCTTTTGTATATGTATACCTTGTACCAAACAGCACACCATCTATTTGGAACAATGTTTACATTCTATACAACAGCAGACCCTTCATCCCCAATTTGTTGTAATTGTATGTAGTGAATCCACGACCCCTTACCAATTTTCCCAAAGCTATAGTTTTCCTATTAAACAAATATTATCATCCTCCCCCCAATGTGCAGGAACCAATCGTAATATTGGCGCGCTATATGCCAAAGACAAGGTACCCTATATTTACTTTTTTGATGCCGATGATATTATGCATCCGCGTTATTGTGAAATCATGACCCAGTTTTTTACAACGCATCCAGACCAAACGTTTGCATGCCCTAATTTTCATGTAACAAAATATCATGCCATCCAGGACCAAGTCAAAAATAATAATCTTCCCTTTGATACAATTCCTACCCATCCAACATTTTATCCCAACTATATAAAAGCCACAGATCCTAGTTGGCCCAGTGTGCAGCCTTTACAAAACGAATCCATGGCAAAGGGTCCTGTAGGCATAAAATCCGAAATATTTCACACTACCTTGTATAAAAAAGATTATGGCGTCGGTGAAGACGGTGAATTCTTATATCGGCTGATTCAACAAAATTACCAAGGGGGATATATAGATCATCCATTATTTTATTATATACGTTACATACCATAAACGTAAACCTAAATAATAATTCATATATATATAATAAATATACATATGAATGAAGAAAACCCCTATTTACGATCTTTGGTCATTATTGCCAACATAATCGGATTTATATATAATGTTCCTCAAGTAGTGTTGACCATTCGGACCAAGTCGGCAAAAGATTTGTCGTCTCTTTTTTTAATGATGCGTATATTGTCGGCACTACTTTGGATTATATATACAACGATAGTATGGTCCCCTGATGTACTTATATCGTGGATTATTACGGGTGGGTCCAGTGGTATATTATTTTATTATAAAATCGTATATTCAGACCATAATATATGTGGTGAATTGTGTTTTTGGAGAAAAAATAAACCCTTGGAATTAAAAGACAATGTTCACGATGAAACTCAAACGCCATAAATACTGCGCGTATTGTTATAATTGTATAATACATCACTTGTATTCAAGACACTATTATATATATGCAGTGCGCCAAAGCGTAGTGCAGAATAGGTACCATTCCCTTGATTTGTTGCTGTTCCATAGCCGATTGTATAATAAAGACCTCTATTACCACCATTATTGTATGGTGTTTGGCGTGCATAGGTACTAAATCCAGCAAAGGTTCCATTGACATAAGCACGTAAAGTATTTCCATCATATGTAAGTCCAATATAATACCATGTATTCAAATTGGTGGAAACAGAAGAAGTAATTCGTGAAGTACCAACCGTATATGGCCATACAGAAAATCGTAAACTACCATTCACACGTTCGATTTGACTATCATACCAATTTGAATCTGCGGTGGAGGTCCCTTGTTCAGACAAAATTACTCCATCATCCGTCATATATACCCATGTAAATACCGAAATCACCGTCGATGTATTGGCGGGCGACAAATAGGGGTTTAAGCTTGTACTTGTTATAAAGTAATTGTTTGTGCCGTTAAATGCTAAATATTTTGTACCAGTATTGTTAAAGGTGGGTCCATTGACAAGATTTGCACCACTGTTACCAACAATATCGGTAAGCGTTGTACCACTTCCATTATAACAAGACTCATTTTGCATATCATATTTAAGTATAAGTCCGGACTTTATAATTTTCCCATAATTAAAACGATTACCGATTTTGGATTTTACACTGCCGACATTTGGCATACTTCTCTACAATTACAAACCAAATCGTGTTTTCGTATTATTATAAATCGTTGTGATCTCTGCTGCCGTCAGTGCGCGATTGTAATAATAAAATGAACCAATACGACATGCAGGGTAAGGGTTTCCTTCTTGAATACCACTGGCAAGACGAATTGGTGCAGTATTTACAGGAATGGATGATTCACCATTTGCTGCAGAAACAACTTCCGTACTATTGATATAGGCTTTGGATGGATAGGTTGAACCACCACCAAAACGTGGAACTGCTGTAAACATTGTCCATGTATTTAATGAAAATACATTTGTTCCACTATTATATGTTCCATCTACGCTACCGCCATTCATTTTTAAGGTAATCACATTATTTGTATTGAAAATTAAACTAAATCCGTCATAACTTGTTGCACCATACATTTTACTTATAACACCGTCATATGCTGCATAACTTGTAATGTATGCCCAAATAATTGCGGTAACACCATTTGTACCACCCACCCCTGGTCGTAATGCTGCTGCATCGGCAATATTGATATAATCATCCACACCGTCCAAGACAAAATACGATGGAGATGTTGATGTATATGTCGGTCCATTGGTCAGAGTTCCATTATATCCGTTTCCAACTAAATTGGTCCATGTTGTTCCAGACCCTCCGTAGGAACTTGCATTACTTGCATCCAAATTGATTAAAAGACCGCTGGTTGGGATATTAGAAATAACAGCAGGCTTTTTTCCACGTGATCCAATTCTAAATAAACCAGTTTTTCCTAAAAATGGCATCCTATTATGATATATTTATAAAAAATATACATTTATCATATTATAATCCATACCGCGCCTTTGTAGAGGTGTATTCAGTCAGTATATCTGAAGCACTACGCAATGATTTATAAACACGAAATTGTCCTAAGTTTGCGTTCATATAATAGGAACTTCCCCCAATAGAACCAATCCACCAATTTGTATTATTCATACCTACCGATGCAACCGGTGTTCCACTCGTAGATTGTTCAACACCATTTTTATAGAATTTAATCGTTCGGTTTACCTGGTCAAATACATAGGCAATATGTTGCCAAGTGTTGTTTGTAATAACATTATTTGCTGATACTTGAGCCCCTCCTGCGCTCCCATTTCCTGCTTCAAATACTAAATTAAGATTTGTTGTATTCCAACTATTCCAACCAATCCGAAAACCGTTTGTTGCTTGATTTGCACCAGAATTTGAAATCACCGTATTAATACTATATTCATTACGAGGATATACCCATGCTGTGATTGTAATTGTTGTTCCAAAGTTATATTGATTAAATGTTATTTTATCGGTAACCCCATCAAAATTAAATATTCCTCCTGATGTACCACTTTCGTATACCACGCCTGACAATGTACCGGATGTTCCAGTTACATTTCCATCTGTACCAATGTTTATAAGTGTTGTACCACTTCCTGAATATGATGAAATATTGCCTGGGTCATAGTAAATAGCTGCAGTATTTGTATATGCAGAAACTATTACTGGTGTCTTACCACGTGATCCAATTCTAAATAAACCAGTTTTTCCTAGAAAAGGCATCCTATTATGATATATTTATAAAAAACATACATCTATCATAATATGTCATAGAATGGTCTTCACAATACTATTACGCTATTTATCCGTAGGTACCGTAATCACCCAATACAATCCATGATGGTGTACCGTTGCTGCTTGTATTTATAATGGTAAAGCTTTGTATTTCCTTTTTATTGGCACTTGGGCTGGGAGTACTATTATTGGCCCAATTAATGGTTTGTGCCGATCCACCAATTTGGAGGGCGCTGGCGTAATATGCATTGGCTCCTTGGTTGAGTATTAAAGTCACCGTATAGGTTCGTAAATCGGTAGTTGGTAAGTTGGTAATATTGGCAGTAAAGTTGGCGCTAATACTACTGTGATAAAAGATGGACCCAGTACTCCAATCGTGTACAACGACCCCTGTGGCAGTCGTCTTTGTATTCAATACTTCACTGATTTGTTGGAAGGTACTTGTGCCAGATACCGTTAGTGATGATATTGTACCACCGGTAAATGTGGGACCAGTTGGTCCTGTGCTTCCTGTGAAACCAGTTAGACCAGTAGGACCCGTTGCACCTTGCAAACCTGTAGGTCCTGTACCGAGTAGTCCAGTAGGACCCGTGACTCCTTGTAACCCAGTAGGGCCAGTGAATCCTGTATTTCCTTGTAACCCAGTAGGGCCAGTGAATCCTGTATTTCCTTGTAACCCAGTTGGTCCAGTAGCCCCTGTAAAACCAGTTGCTCCAGTAAAACCGGTAGCCCCTGTAAATCCTTGTAAACCGGTCGGCCCAGTACTACCTGTCATACCTTGACGAACATAACCAAATGCGATTTGGTCCATTACATCATTGAGACGATAAATATTAAATTGGGCTTTGAGTGATGCAGTTCCAGAAATGAGTGCATTATTATAAAATTGTATTCCATTCTTGTACATGTATACACCAGAATCTTGGGCAACAATGGTGAAAATGTCATTGGTAGTATAAGTAGTTAAGTTTGTTGGAGATGTTAATGCATTATTGTAATATCCAATTGCATTTCCATTTTGTAATGATAAACCGTATGTATAACTTGAACCGTTTGTAGTTAATGCAACCGAATAATCACTTGATACATGAGTGGCAACACGGAATGTTACAAATGTATTGTTGTATGGATAGCTTTCAGACGTGGTTGCTCTAGATTGAGCACCAGCATTATCAATAGATTTCAAAATACTATTTGCACGAGGGAATGTTAATTCTGCAGAGGATGTAGTCAATGTAAATAATGCAGGACCATTAATACCTGTTGGACCGGTAGCTCCTTGTAATCCAGTGGGGCCTGTTTGTCCTTGTGCACCCGTAAAACCTGTATGTCCTTGCAACCCTGTGGGACCAGTAGCACCGGTTTCGCCCATCAATCCAGTAGGACCTGTTGCCCCAGTATCTCCTTGACTTCCAGCCAATCCAGTAGGTCCTTGCAATCCAGTGGGTCCTATTGCACCTGTACTACCTGTAGAACCCGTACATCCAGTTTCTCCGGTATATCCTGTAGGTCCCGTATAACCAGTATCACCAGCAATACCCTGTGTGCCAGGAACAAGATAACTTGCATAAATCACGGCGCCGTTTGCAATACCTGTACCATCATTTAATATACCACCACCAGAAATTGTCCATGTACCATTATTATTATCTACTACCGTTGAAACACCAATAACATGAACATTTCCACTGCCATCCAATACACTTAACCGAACTCCAAAATAGGTATTTTTCTTGATGGTATTAAACCAATCAATTGCGTATACCCCAAGACTGTCACGTTCATTAAACGTAAATGCATTTACTCCTGGTGTTACATGACCCATTGTATTTGCATTCGTGGTATCATAAATATAGGTTCGTATTGCACCACTACCAGCACTACCAGTAGGACCCGTATATCCCATGAACCCAGTAGGACCTTGTACTCCAGTATGTCCTTGTAACCCAGTAGGTCCTGTATCACCAGGTAATCCGGTTTCACCACGTAATCCTGTGGGACCTTGTACTCCAGTAAAACCAGTTTCACCACGTAAACCAGTAGGACCCGTGACCCCTTGCAATCCGGTTGGACCAGTAACACCTTGAAGACCACGAACATTGGCCAGTTCAATCGCATAAATCACTGGGCCAGCTACTTCACCAAATTGTACATCACCACCTGCCAATTGTGTGACTTTTAATGAATACACATAGGTTCCAGCACCCACATTATCAATAAAGGAAATACAATAAGGATTATTTTCATTTGCATTTGAAGATTCAAAATTGACACCACCACCAATAGCAGTTGAGTCACGGTACAAACGTAATGTACCCCAACCACCATTCACTTGTGGATTTGCATCACCCGTTACTACAACTTGTACTGGGTTTCCGTTTGTCGTAATGGAACTTGCACTTACAACCGTTGCAGGTTTTGTATCTGCCAATGTAATTGTAACCTGTGAACCTTGGGTTTGTACATAATTGAGTGATGCAAGGGTTGGTGCAGGACCTGTCGGACCTGTAAGTCCTTGTAAGCCAGTTGGCCCAGTATTTCCTGTTGGACCACTAGGACCCATGAACCCAGTAGGTCCTGTATACCCAGTTTCCCCGCGTTCACCAGTAGGACCTGTATCACCTTGTAAACCGGTTGGACCAGTTTCACCTGTGCTTCCATTTGCTCCAGTTTCCCCTTGTAATCCAGTAGGACCCATTGCACCAGTTGCTCCAGTTTCCCCTTGTAACCCAGTAGGACCGGTAAATCCAGTGTAACCTGTTTCTCCTGTGCTTCCAGCCAAACCAGTAGGTCCTGTACTACCTGTAGCACCTTGCGCACCCGTAGGACCCGTAGAACCGGTTTCCCCACGCAATCCAGTAGGACCCGTATTACCCACCACTGCAGGAATACTTGAAACAGCACTAATAGAACGTATATCTTCCACTTGCACAATTTGTGCTTTTACAGCATTGGTATAGGAATCACGTGTTTGGTAAATTACCTTTGCAATTGGGCGGAATTCTACTACAGGAAAACCAGTGAGTACCAAATCATTCCAAGTTATTTCATCTGCAGCAGCAATACTTCCATACTCACCTTGCCCCATAATGGAAACTGCAGGGGTAGATGCCATATTGGTCACCACAATCCATTGAATAATATAGGAATTATTTCCTGCTTCAACCACCGACCATGATGAACCGCTGTAACTATTGTAATTGGGTCTGCTATTTCCACCCACCGTTAATGGATAATTGTTGGCAGTAGATTTACGCCATGTTGACCCATCAATATACAAGACAGGTAGTACTGCAGGGTTTTGAATATGTTGTTCCCAAATACCTGTTGGACTTGCACTATTGGTAATATCTACTTGTAAATCTTCGTCAAAGAAGGTACCATTGGCTATAGAAAACTGGGCATCACTATTTGCATTTCCAGTACCAGTTGTAGTATAATCGTACAATTCAAAACCATTTGCAATGGCAGCACCGCGTGTACGATGTAAATATTCATGGGTTGCCCAATCCATAACAATACCATGACGTTCATCAAACAACATGCTTTCAGAGGGTACCGATGCATTATAGTAAATGTAGGCTGTGGGGGCTTGTGCATCCCATACAAAAAAGGTAGTTTGATTGCCCAGATTTCCGCTTGCATCAAAGTAAATGTAATACAATCCAGAACTATTGGCTATGGTTGTGGTGAGTGTGCTTGATTTTATAAAGCGTTGTCCCTTGACCCATATATTATATGAACCACTTACTGGACTAATACTAAACGTACGTGTAGTATAATCAAAACTAATCGTACTCTTTGTACGATCTTCGTGACCGGTGGGTTCGGATGTTACTTCTTGCACAAGGCTGTTGTAAGACCCAGTAGGCCCTTGAGCACCAGTATATCCAGTAGGTCCTTGCAATCCTGTAGCACCGGTGGCTCCTTGTAACCCTGTAGACCCTGTAGGACCCGTTTCTCCTTGACTTCCTGCTAATCCAGTAGGACCAGTGTATCCTTGTAAGCCTGTGGGACCGGTATACCCTGTATCACCTTGACTTCCTGCTAATCCAGTAGGACCCGTTTCTCCTTGCAAACCTGTAGGACCGGTATACCCTGTATCACCTTGTAACCCTGTAGACCCAGTGTCACCTTGTAACCCTGTAGACCCAGTGTCACCTTGTAACCCTGTTGGACCAGTAGATCCTGTATCACCTT
>JACCDX010997044.1_pt1 | contig 12087 bp, 10 predicted proteins | sample 7449681 | NCBI WGS metagenome assembly JACCDX01 (sample SAMN15323450, study PRJNA562643) | freshwater metagenome | isolation source: river surface water | place: USA:Blue River Watershed | collected 2017-08-18 | reverse complement strand
CACGAAGACTTGATGTTGTTTCTGCATTAAGTTCTGGAGATGTTTCTGGTGGTATTAAGGCTTTGCAAGAATTAAGGGCAACTAGGGCAGCACAAACATCTCAGTCACAAATTGATAATTTAAATGCTGCGAAAGAAAGAGAACTATCTTTACTTACTCAAAATAATTTAACAAGAGATCAGATCGATCTACAAAATCAAAAACTATCTTTAGATAGAAGAGAAATAGAACTAGCAATTAGCAAGAGAGAAAATGCATTAACTTATTTTAATATGACTAAAACACAAATAGATAATGCTGCTCGTGCCCTTGATCTTGCTAAGTCAGCAGGAATAGATATTAACTCTCCGACATTTTTAACAAATGTTCTAGATGCTGCAATAGGAAAGACAAACTCTTTGAAGAAGGCTGCAGATGAAGCAGCAAGTGCTTTTGCAGCAATGCTTGGTAAACAGGAAGCAGCAAGAACAACAAACATTCCTTCTGCAGCACCAACAATAACCGCACTTCCTCAATTATTTACAACTACAGGTGCTGGTGGAGTAAAGATTACAACCCCTTGGGATACTGGTGCTGGTATTAGAAGAAGTATGGGTGGAATTGTTCCTAAGTATTTTGCAAATGGCGGACTGTCAAGAGGTACAGATACAATTCCAGCAATGTTGACACCAGGAGAATATGTAGTAAGAAAGAGTGCAGTAGATGCATTAGGCATTGGTGCTATGAATAATATTAATAATGGCAAGGCATCGTCCAACTCGGTGTATAATTATAGTTTGAGCGTAAACGTTGATGGAACTTCAGCAAATGCAAATGATATTGCAAGAGTTGTTATGTCTGAAATTAAGAAGGTAGATCAACAAAGAATTAGGGGGATTAGATAATGGCAACAGCAAGTTATATGATTGGTCGTAAAAAATATACTAGACCACAGGCTATCGCATGGTCAAATAATCCTGGAACTTTGGTTGATGGTATTTATATCCCAACTGGTCAAGAGGTGGGAGCAGATCCATCATTAACTGCTGGTGGCATAAACGAGTTTTTAATATTGTCTGACCACAACAGATCTGAGTTGTCATTTGTTCCAAATAGAATTGAGCAAAAACAAAGAATGATTAATGGCAATATGAGATCTTACCATATTGCTGATAAAAATACAATATCATTTAACTGGACAAATCTACCATCCAGAGCATATGATAGCGTAGCATATTTTGATTCTAATGGTGGATCTGGAATGGATAATACCATTCTTTCTTATACCGCAGATGGTGGTGCAGGTGCCGTAGAACTTTTAGATTGGTATGAAACACATAAGGGGTCATTTTGGATGTTTTTAGCATATGATAAATATAATAATTTTGGTAAAACAGAAGCAGATATGGACCATCTAAACGAATACAATCAAATAGTTGAGGTATATTTTAGCAACTTCACATACGATGTCGTAAAACGTGGAAGAGCAAATCATGATCTCTGGAATGTTTCGGTAACTCTGGAAGAAGCATAATGTTTTTAAATGAAGAGTTAAAATCACATTTTGAAACCTCTACAACAATCAAGTCAAGATCTTTGGTCGTTGCAGAATGGAATATGAATCTGTCTGACAATATTCAAAGACTTGGAAACTATCGCTATAGAAAAAATAGTACAGAAATATCAGATACTAAATATACATCACTGCCTTCAAACTTTGATACATTAGATACTGGATATTTTTATACAGATGCAACAGATGCAGATATTACTATTCTTAATGGATATGCATACGATGAGTCTGGCTCAGAAATACCTTCGCTTTTTACATCAAAAAAAGATCAGGTTAAATTATTATATTCATTAGAGGATTGTATTAAACCATTTAGACCAAGATCTGGAATTAACAAGGCGTCATATTTCAATACAAGATATCTTCCAAACGTTGATGAAAATATTGCAACAAGGCCAAGATACTATATGGGCTCAAGAGATGATAACTTTAAATATTGGACTTCTTATAGAACAGAGGATGGAATTGAACGGGGTGTATCAAAAAATAATGCAAATACGGTATACTCAATAGACGATACTGCACCATTTGTAGTATATAAAGATAGTGTTCCAACCAATAAAATTGTTGTTAAGATGCAAACCCATATTGGCTCTACTACCATAGGAACATTTGTCAATGGTACGGCAACAATATCTGATCCATTCTATGGTACCAATAATGCCTATACTCCACAAAGATGGAAAATTCAATATCTTAAAGATGGGGTTTGGATAGACGCTATCTCATTTAATGAGACATCAATAAGAGATAATGGCTTCCCAATAGTATCGTCAGATGGCACAGTTGAAATATCTTATGGATTAAAGGCTCCATCACAATTTATAAATAACTTTGTTTTAGTTGATACATTAGCAGCAGTTCATCTTTTGCCAGAAAAAGGAATTAATGGCAACGGATATCTAATAGTTCCAAATGCTGGAGACATCGGAACACTTTATGTCTGGAATGATGCTACACAAACATATTTAGTTTCTCTACCAGAATATGGATGGACACTACAATCAGAAGAAATTAACATAGATACCCCACTAGTAAAAGACTTAACTTCTCCAGCATACTTTAATAATTCAATTAATAAAACAGTAGATTATAGAGAATTTATTTATATTGATGGTATAAGAATTGCTGTTGAATCAATGAATAAACCAGAGGCTACATTTGACTTAATTGAATTTTCTCCAAGATTGCTAGTAGACTTATCTAGCAAAACTATTGGCTTTAATATTAAAAAATCTTTGTCTGATTTAGGTATTACTTCTTTACCAGTAGGACAACTATTAGTTTCTACTGGAAGCATTGATATTTTTGATGATGACCAGGCCTTTAACGAAAACAATCAAGACAGCATAATTAAAAATTACCTAAGAAGAAATATTAAGTTTTCTTTTTATGAAACCATTTTAGATGTTGATGGTAAAAATAATTATAGCGTTCCATTAAAAAGTTTATACTCAGAAGGATTTCCACAGGCAGATATTACTGGAAAGACTGTGGCAATAACACTTAGAGATCTGTTCTTTTTATTTGAGTCAACCCCAGCACCAGAAATATTAATTACAGAATGCTCTCTTAGTTATGCCGTTTCATTATTGCTAGATTCTATTGGCTTTAGTAATTATAGTTTTTATAGAACAGAAAATGAGCAAGACCCAGTTATTCCATTTTTCTTTATATCACCAAACAAGAACGTCGCTGAAATTTTAAATGAGTTAGCCATATCAACACAATCAGCAATGTACTTTGACGAATATAATAATTTTATTGTAATGAGCAAAGACTATCTAATGCCTAGTGAAAATCAAAGAGCAACAGACTTTACTTTGATAGGATCTAAGACTCATCAAGAAAATACAATAGTTGAAAATGAAAAATTGACAACTAATAAAATGCCTAATATTATTACCATTTCCTCACAAGATAAAAAAATATACAACAGTGGAAAGATTAATTATACTGAAAGATATATTCAAAAATCTTTTAAAGCACTTCAACAAGCCTATACTGTAGATACCCCTAATAACGCCAGAAACTGGGTATACAAGCCCTCTCTTCTATGGGAAGTATCTGGAGACCAGGCAACAAAAACGGTAAACGAAAAGGCCTCTGAGCAGTCTAGTTATTCATTATCAGCAATGCCATTAAACTCTGATTTACTCGCAGATGTACCAGTAGTGGTTAATAATCTTATTACAAATAATATTTTAGATGTTGGTGAAAATATATACTGGCTAACTAGATATCAGGGATATTTTTATTCTAGTGGAGAAATTATTAGATATGATGCTGTAGAGTTTGACATTACTGGTACAGGCAAAGTTTGGATAAGTAGCAATCAAGAATATCAGAAATACTTTGCATCATTGCCATTTAACGGAAAAATATATCCAACAGGATTAATAAGAATTTATTGTACTCCATACTACGAAACATTTAATAATTCTGTAAGAATAAAAAATGGAGAAGTTTTTGAACATGGCCGTGGTCAATTTGGAACACCTATAACAGATCACTATGCTGGATTACCATTATCTTGGAGCAGTAACGATAACGTTAGAGGCTGCTACATGAGTTCTGAGTATTTATTTAATATTAATGAAAATACTGAATTGCCAGAAGTATCAAATTTAAATTTACCAGCAGGTGTTAATAATGACCTAGCAAAAGGCTCTACAAGAAATAGCATTATTAAAAATTTTTTAGCCAATACAAGTCTTTCAGAAACAGAGATAAACAATCTACAGTCTACTCAGACTGGAACCGTACAGGCTTCAGCGTTTGTTTTAAATGGCCCAAGTTTTAAAACTACTGAAAAACCATTAAACTTCTTATCTTATGTATACAAGCCATTAACAGATGCTTACAAACATTTTGGTACAAGAATGAGAATTATTGGTCAGTTACAAGATAATGAAAAACAAACAGCCCTTGGCACAATGTCTTATTATCAGATTCCAGGATCTGGAACTGCAGAACAACAAATCAATATTGGTGGAGGCTCAGGCGGTATTGCAGTTGGTGTAGATGAAAAAACAAACAACGGATATTATTTTGAACTAATTGCCTTAACAGATGCAAATATTAATTCCTATATTAATCAAGGTGTAGCAATCAACAATGTTATATTTTATAAAATACAGAAAGACGCAGCATCAAGCAACGCAATACCAATTAAACTATATGGTGGCTTGTCTAAAATTGCTGTAGACGATGGATCTTTTGCAGGGCAACAAAGAGTTATTGGAGAAGAAAATAGCACCGTATATGACCTTGCCGTAGAGTATGTTGACATCGATAAAATACGTAGATTTTATTTATATATCAATAATCAACTAATAGCCACAGTCGACGATGAAAATCCAATCAAGATGTTTAATAACACTGCCTTATTTGTCCGTGGATCATCAAAGTGTATATTTGAAAACATTTATGCATTAGATCAAAACTATGCACAGAATACGTCCTTTGCAATAGCAGAACCACTATCTGATATTTTTGGAGTTTCCACAATTTCAGTTAACAATGCTTTTGCAAAATATACTTTAAGTGGAATGATTCAGTCAACTTATCTATCTGGAATATCTGCACAGACTACTCCAAAGTATAATCTTTACTATGACGAATTTGGTAGCGTAATGAGAGAATGTGCATACTTTAATATTAAATATGACAAGTCTTATCCAGCACTATATGCACAAATTGCACCAACTTTTAATAAATTAAAAGGCTATAGCGTATCTGGATTTTTTGCAGGCGCATACGGAGCAGAATTTTTAATTTTTAACAATACAGATACAGCATTAAATTTGGATGAGTCTTCTGGTAATTATTTAAAAATACAAGGAGTCACGTTTACCCAAGACACAACACATGAATATACAGTCGATGAGTATTTTAGAAAACGTGGTAATTTATCTGACCCACAATTAAGTGGAACAACTGTTATCACATCACCAACAACAGAACTTAATAAATATAATGATATTAAATTAAGTAGAATTAACTATGGAATTAATGAATTTGGAATTGACGCAGAGTATATACAGACACAAGATCAGGCAGAGTCGCTAATGTCTTGGTTAACACAAAAACTTATGTCTCCTAAAAAATCAGTAGGTATTGAAATATTTCCAATCCCAACTGTTCAACTTGGCGACATAGTAACTATTGACTATAAGGATAACTCTGGTATAGATTTAGTAGCAGACACTACTGATAGATTTGTAGTATATAATATAGAATATAGTAAAACTGTCGATGGACCCAAAATGACAGTTTACTTGAGCGAGGTATAAAATGTCAGTAAATCCAACTCCACAAGTTCCAGTAACCATAAAGCCCAAGTTAAGCGATCAGGTAAAAAGTTCTACGCCTCAATACATACTTCCTGAAGAGGATACTGTTAATGAACAGCAAATTGTAGATCTGCTATTTGAAAATATTAGTTCTCAAGAACTCATAACTATAGCAAGAAATAACAATATCAATGGTCAAAAGTTTTATTATAATCCTATTAAGAATCTGGTAGATATACAGTCTCAATTTAATCCTAATAATATATTAAAGTTACAGGATACGTCAGAACAGCACTTTACTAAGTATCCTATTAAACTAGATGACAAAATCCCTAACGAGGGCAATGGTCCAAACGGAACAAATATATACTTTGACGCTGATGGTAATTTGGTCATAGAGACTGTAAACAACCTTGCAGATGAGCAATTAGAGGTTCAAATTGCTTTAGGTGGTACAATATATGAGGCGATATTATGATTACAAACACAGGCAAAACTATCATTAGCAAGTTTTTATTGAGCCAGGCTCCTTCTTATGCCTCTCATATTGCTGTTGGCTGTGGCAAAAAGCCTTTACTAAATTCAGACCCAATGCCAGATTTTTCATCTAAAACATCCCTAGATTTTGAAATGTTCAGAATTCCAATCTCATCAAGAGGCTATGTAAATGATGGCGGTACAAATAAATTAGTTCTCACAGCAGAATTACCAACAGAAGAAAGATACGAGATCACAGAGGTTGGTATATTTTCATCTGGTGCCAACCCATCTGCTGGTCAATCAGATAGCAAGACAATCTTTGGTTTTACAGATACAGAAAACTGGCAATATAATAACGGAACATCTAACTCTGACATTCCAAAAATAACAGAGCAGTTAGATTCTACAAGTGTAAATAACATAAGCACTATCGATAAAGTTAATATTAATAATGGACAGACATTAACAGATGAGTTATTTGTATTTGAAACAAATGCAGACAATGCAGTATTTTTTAATCAAGAGCGTGTAGAAAGATATGAGCGTAGTAGATTTTTTAATAATACAATTTTAATGCGTGGAGACTCTTCAACACTAACTTATAGCGGATCTCATTTTTCTACTGTAGGTGGAAAATATATTGTTTATCCAAGTAGCATTGCCTCATTTGCTGAAAATTCACCCACTGATGAAATAAGACTAGCACTTTCTTTAGTTACAAAGTCATCTTCAGCAGATGTGCCAGACACAGTAAATGTATTGGTTAACTTTACCAATGCCGATGGATCTGAGTATGCTAGATTTGAGGCAGTATTAACAAATGGAACAGGTACTGGCCAATATGATTTTGCTAATAATAGATATCATGTTATATCTAAAAAATTAGAAGAGTTATACACAACTGCAGGATTTAACTGGAACTTAGTAACTCAGGTTCAAATTTATTCAAATGTTGTTGATGGAGGTTCTGTATCTAGCAACTACTATGTAGCATTTGATGCAATCAGACTAGAAAACGTATCAACAATTAATCCACTGTATGGATTAACTGGATATAGCATTGTGCAAAACTCAACAGCATCTACCATTGTTAAAAGTCCTAATACAAATAACTATATTGAGTTTAGGTTTGCAATAGGGGTTGCCTAATGCCCGATAAAAATATTAAAAAAAATATAATATTAAAAAAAGATCTTCCAAGCGTTATAGGTGATAATACAACTCTTAACTATGAAATAAGATATAGAGTTATCTCAGAAGATAAAAATAGACTTTCGCATTGGTCTCCTATTAATATACTTGAAGCACAAAATACAGAAGATGAGACTGGCTTTGATCCAAACGATATCGCTGGAACAAGTATTCCATATAATGTTAATATAAAAAGTTCAGATCATGTTGCAGAAATATCATGGACAATGCCATCCTTATTAATAACAAACCCAACAGCAGCAGAAAAAGAATTACAACAAATTCAGGCAGCAATAAAGTCATTTGACGTATATGTACAATGGCAAGAGGCATCAATAAATAGTGATTGGATCTGGGTTGGAACTTCGGATGGAACAAGATTTTCTATGAACTTTCCAGAAAAGGTAGGTCCAGTTGGCCCAGACTATATCAAGTTTGCAGTTCAAAAAGTCACACAAATCAAAGAAAGGTTTAATGCTGCTACATATTTAGAGACAAGTTTTGTCTCTTTGTAGTGGTATAATTGAATAACCATGGCAAAAATTCCATTACCCCAAAGAGGGCAACCGATTGATGTAACATATGTCTATCAGTTAGTTAGTGCTGTTAATGATTTATCAACACAAATAGCATCATCTGGAAATAACTATTCCAAAATTAATGGCGAAAGCAAAAAAATATCAGACTTAAAAATAGACGCAAAAACTATTCAAGTAGCAATTAATAAAAGCGTTAACGCTGGAACAGAACAAACTTTTACTGCAACATTAGATAATTTTAAAAATGTGCCAGTTGTTACAGCAACACCAGTAAACGAAGGAGGGACCGTATCTGGAAAAGATATTTCTGTTGTAATTACTAGTGTAACTACATCTAGCGTATCTGGTATTGTTAGATTTGGATCCTCTGGTATTTTATCTGTAAATGTTAACATTGTAGCAGTTGGACTACCAAATTGATAAAATGCAATAAATGCAAAGGTCGTATGTTTGTTGATAGAATTTATAGTTCATCAACACACCTTGAAGTTTATTGCATTATGTGTGGCACAAGAAGATTTTTTAATCCACCAGAAAGTTCTGAAGAGGGAAAATGGCTACTAAAAAGGGAAGTCTTGAGGTCGAGGGCTACAATCTCGCCCCTGTAATACCTGGAAATAAAAAGGTTTGGTTTTTAAACGGAGACTTAGTTCGTGTACATCATTTGAACAAGTCAAATGGAATAATGTCTGTTTATAATATTACAAAAGATAGAATTGAAAGTTGTCTAATTACAGAGTTTAAATCAAAAAGAGAAAAGGCGTATACCGTTGGTCAAACAGCAGAATTAGTAAATAGACATAAAAAATATATGCCATCACTAATGAAGCGTGGAATTATACCATTTCCAACTGGATCTCAAAAAGGCGGGGCACGAGGATGGCAAGTAAGATCATACTATTCAGAATCACAGGTAATGGAGATTCGTGATATACTGGCTACTTACCATATTGGTAGACCAAGGAAAGATAACTTAATAACGAATGATATTACGCCCACAAAGCAAGAGTTGACACGTAGAATGGGCGATGGTATACTTACATATACGAGAACTGAAGATGGACGATTCATCCCCATTTGGGGCGAATCTATTAACTAGAAGGGTATGAGCATGGAAAACGAAGATACAAAAGTATCTGTCACACTAGGATATACATTAAACCTAGGAAACTTTCAATCACTAAGGCTGGACCTTGGAGTTGTTGATAACAGACGTGATGGTGAAAATATCAATGATGCATTTGAAAGAGTGTATAAATTTGTTGAAGATAAATTAACCGAAAAGGTTAATGAAGCAGAAGCAGAGATTAACGAAAAATAATGGCTGAACGCAAAGACCGTATGGCTTTGCTTAGCAGATATAGCAAATTGCATACCGTAAGGTATGAGCAAAAGCCATCATTAAACTTAAACGTAGAGCAATGGGCAGCAGATGCCCTAATTGAATCATACGGGATGTCTAAATGCTATGATCTGCTAGAATATTATTTTAGTGTTGCTCAAAATCCAGCATGGAAATATTTTGCAAACTATGCAGATGCTATAATTGAAAAGCAAGAGCAACAATTGATAGATGAAAAAGAACGTGCAGAGCGTAGAGAAAAGGCGAGGAAGTGGCTAAGTGAATAATACAGAATCAAAACTAATCTCTGCCGTATTAGAAGATAAACAAATGCACGTATTGCTACAAGCAAACGTTGAAAACTTATTAAGAACCCACAATGATATTTGGCAGTTCATCAGAAACTATACAGAACATAATGGAACCGTTCCACCAAAGACTTTGGTTATAGAAAAGTTTAGAGACTTTACCCCAGTTGAAGGAGTTGGCGCAACAAAGCATCACCTAGAAGAATTACAGACAGAATATTTAAATGATAGTCTTAAAGACATCCTAAGATCAACTGCATCAGAAGTTCAAAATGGAAATGGTACTGATGCCCTAGAGTCTTTAATTATGAAGACATCTGAATTAAAAAAGAATACATCTGCCATTCGTGACATTGATGCAACAGACTTAGATTCTGCAATTGCATATTTTGAAAATGTTAAAAAGCAGCAAGAACTTGGTCAGGTTGGAATTAAAACTGGATTACCAGGATTTGACAATTATCTTCCTGCAGGAATCATGCCAGGACAACTTGGAGTCTTTCTTGCATATCCAGGAATTGGTAAATCATGGCTATCACTTTATTTTGCGGTACAAGCATGGAAGCAAGGAAAGTCACCATTAGTAATCTCACTAGAAATGTCTGAGACTGAAGTTCGTAATCGTGTTTTTACAATCATGGGTGAAGGTTTATGGTCACATAGAAAAATTAGTTCTGGTCAAATAGAATTAGATATGTTAAAAGAATGGCATGCTAAACATCTTGCAGGTAAACCAGAGTTTCATATTATTTCAAATGATACTGGTGGAGATATCACCCCTTCAGTTCTTCGTGGAAAAATCGATCAATATAAACCAGACTTCGTTATCGTTGACTACCTACAACTTATGAGCCCAAACCAAAAGTCTGATAATGAAACTGTGAGAATGAAAAACTTATCAAGAGAATTGAAGTTGATGGCTATTAGTGAAGAAGTTCCTATTATGGCTATCTCCTCCGCAACACCTGATGATGTTACCAAACTTGATACAGTTCCAACACTAGGACAAACTGCTTGGTCTCGTCAAATTGCCTACGATGCTGACTGGGTATTAGCAATGGGTCGTGCTACTAATAGCGATATCCTAGAGTGTGTATTTAGAAAGAATAGAAATGGCTTTATGGGAGAGTTTTTGGTTCAGGCTGACTTTGACAAGGGATACTACAGGTATAAAGACTATGAAGATAAGTAGTTATAATATGGTATGCCTAACCTGCACCATAAACAGATTAAGAGGTTTACTCTAGATGGAGTGATCCAAGATGAGTCTGTCATTGGAAGGCTAAAAAGTGAATATATTAGACTTTTAGTATCTGAAATGAGACTTACAGGATATGTACCAAGATTTGACATTGAACCAGATTTTACGATAGAATATAATGAAGAAAAGAGTAACTTTAATTTTGAATTATCTATATATGGAATATACGCAGGGAGAAAGCAAAGCGAATGGATAGCAGGGGCAGACGGTCACAAGGCAATTCCTATAGTAAAGAGCAAATCAAAAGAGTTCTCACAGGAGCAGGTATAACAATTGAATCTGAGGTAGATTCAGATTTTATAATATTTTGTAGTTTTCATAGCAATACAAGAACCCCAGCAGGAGAAGTAGATAAAAATAGCGGAGTCTTCTTTTGCTTTTCATGCCAAAAAGTATGTGATCTAGTTGAATTAATAATGCATACGACTGGAAGAAAATACTTTGAGGCTATAAGGTTTATCAAGAGCAAAGAACAAGAAAATGACCTTGAAATTGAAATTAATAAAAAGTTATATATAAAGCCAGACTATGTGCCATACGATGAATTAATCATTAAAAGATTAAACAATCAAATGATGGAATCTGAAAGAGCAAAAAACTATATGCTCTATAGAAAAATAACACAAGACTCAATCATTAAATTTGCTTTGGGATATTCTGAAAAACAGGATATGGTTACAGTTCCAGTACATACTGCAGATGGTATTGCTGTTGGTTTTGTTGGAAGATCAATCGAAGGAAAAGATTTTAAGAATACTCCTGGACTACCAAAAAGTAAAACATTATTTAATCTGCATAGAGTAAAAACTGCAAGCAGAGTTTATGTAGTGGAATCTTCGTTTGATGCTATTAGGCTAGATCAGGTTGGATTTCCAGCAGTTGCAACACTAGGCGCAAATGTATCAAACATACAAGTAGAATTGCTTCAAAAGTACTTTAATGATATCATTGTCATTGCTGATAACGATGAAGCGGGAGGAAATATGAAAGATAAGATAATTGAAAAACTTGGATCTCGTGTTTCCGTTATACAACTTAATAAAGAATACAAAGACATAGGCGATATGCCAGACGAAGAAATACAAAAACTTAATATTGAATTTGACAAAACCATTATGT
>JACCDX010426603.1_pt1 | contig 12088 bp, 12 predicted proteins | sample 7449681 | NCBI WGS metagenome assembly JACCDX01 (sample SAMN15323450, study PRJNA562643) | freshwater metagenome | isolation source: river surface water | place: USA:Blue River Watershed | collected 2017-08-18 | reverse complement strand
GGTTCACCCGCGCCTGGCAGAACAAGCTCTTCGCCGGTTTCACGGTGAGCGCCAGCCTCAACGGCGACAAAGGCATGACCCTGGCCTACATGAACACCTTGGCCAGCCAGCACGGCGGTCTGTGGGTCAGCCTTGGCCTCGCGCCGGCCAATACCCAAGCGGCCACTCGGGGTGACGTCAACAACCTCGGCGGCTCGGTGGGCTTGCTGGTGCAAGCGCCTTCGGACGCTGGTGCCGACAAGATCCCCCAAGGCGATATCGACACCGCCGCCAAGTTTGGTGAGCGCGTGGCCGCCTTGGCTGCTAAATGGCAAGCCTGATCTCGGCGCGATAGTCAGTCCTCGCGGGCGCGCTCCAGGGCGGGGCGCGCCTGCCACGCTTCGCAGGCATTCGAAGTCTGCACCTCCGGATAGTGTTGCATGCGCAGAAATTTGCGCGCGATCACGGAGCTCGTGAAAAATTTCAACCCACAGCGCAAACCCGTAGCCGAAGTTTCGGACGGCATCACATACGCGCAGCATGCGCAACGCAGGTCCGGATCGGTGTGGGATTCCAGTTGAGCCATGACAAAACCGTGTCGACCACTCGCACCAGCGGCGAGCAAAGGGGGTAGCGTTGAAAGGTCATTGTAGGAAGGGCTCACCCAGTTGCACCAAACCGGACCACAATACCCTATGCACAACATGTGTGCGTTTGGGCTCGGCTGGGGCCGGTGACGACCTCGCAAACCCCTAGCTAGGTGCCCTTACGCGAAGTCTATGATGCCGCCCAACATGAATTCTTCCCAACCCACCGTGGGTGTGATCGGGCTCGGTGCCATGGGGGGCGGTATGGCCGCCTCCTTGCGCCGAGCTGGATTCGCGCCCCATGTTTTTGACGTCCGCGCCGAGGTGGCCCAAGCCTTCGCCGCTGAGGGCGGTCACGCTTGCCCCGATTTGCCCAGTCTGGGCGCGGCTTGCGATGTCGTTATCAGCGTGGTGGTCAACGCCGATCAAACCCAGGCCGTGCTTTTTGGCCCCGATGGTCAGTCGGGCTGCGCGGCCCATATGAAACCCGGTTCGGTTTTTGTGATGTGTTCCACCGTGGACCCGAAGGTGTCCGTGGATTTCGAGCGCCGCCTCAACGCCCTGGGCTTGAACTACCTCGATGCGCCCATCTCCGGTGGGGCCGCCAAGGCCGCCGCGGGGCAGATCACCATGATGACTTCCGGCACCGATGCCGCCTACGCCGCTTGCGCTGGAGCGCTCGAGGCCATGGCCGCCAAGGTTTACAAACTCGGCAAACAGGCCGGGGCAGGGAGCAAGGTCAAAATCATCAACCAATTGCTCGCGGGGGTTCACATCGCGGCCGCGGCTGAGGCCATGGCGCTGGGCTTGCGCGAGGGGGTGGACCCGCACGATTTGTACGAAGTCATTACCCACAGCGCGGGCAACAGCTGGATGTTTGAGAACCGCATGGCGCACGTGCTCGCAGGCGACTACACCCCCCTCTCGGCGGTGGATATTTTTGTCAAAGACCTCGGCCTGGTGCTCGACACGGCCCGCGCGAGCAAGTTTCCCTTGCCCCTCTCGAGCACTGCGCACCAAATGTTCATGCAAGCCTCCACCGCCGGTTTTGCGCGGGAGGACGACAGCGCCGTCATCAAAATTTTCCCGGGCATCGAACTGCCCCCGGCTTCCCCGTAATTGCTTATCAAACCAAGGAGACCCTCGATGAAACGTTCCCTCTTGACCCTGGCTTTGCTCGCGGCCGCCTGCGGTGCGCAAGCCCAGACCATCCTCAAAATTGGTTACGCCACCACGGCCACTTCGCACTATGGCGTGGGCTCCACCACCTTTTGCGATGACATCGAAAAAGGCACACAAGGTCGTTACAAGTGTCAGCAGTTCCCGAGCAGTGCCCTGGGCGGCGAGCGTGAAATGATCGAGGCTGTTCAGTTGGGCACCCTCGATATCGTCAACACCTCCACCGGCCCCGTCGGTAACTTCGTGCCCGAAGTCAAGATCGTGGACATTCCCTTCCTCTTCCGTGACTACGACCACGCCCGCAAAGTGCTCGACGGCCCGATCGGCCAAGACCTGCTCACCAAGTTTCCGAGCAAAGGTTTGGTGGCGCTGTCATGGACTGAAAATGGTTTTCGCCACATGACCAACAACAAGCGTGCCATCGTCAAGCCTGAAGACGCTTCTGGCCTCAAGATGCGCACCATGGAAAACAAGGTTCACATGGAAGGCTATCGCGCCTTTGGCATTCAGCCCACGCCCATGGCCTTCCCCGAAGTGTTCGGCGCCCTGCAGCAGGGCACGGTCGATGGCCAGGAAAACCCGATCCCCGTGATCCTCGCCTCCAAGTTCTCTCAGGTGCAAAAACACCTCTCCCTCACCGGCCACGTCTACTCGCCCGCGCTCTTGATCACCTCACCGCGCGTGATGAACAAGCTCAGCGATGCCGACAAAAAGGTCTTTTACGAAGCCGCCAAGCACGCCTCGGCAGCCCAGCGTAAGAAGGTCAATGACGACGAAGCCAGTGGCATCGCCCAATTGGAGAAAGAGGGTATGAGCGTGGTCAAGCGCGTCGATGGCCCCGCATTCCGCAATGCGCTGCGTGAAGCCTACGCCAGCTACTCCAAAGAGTTTGGCGCCGACAACATCCGTCGTATCCAAGACGTGAAATAAAGGATCCGACTGCACCCGGGGCCCGAGGGCCCGGGTGCGCGGCGGCTAAGCATGAACACTTTTGAGCGTTACTTTCTGGCCCTCAACCGCTGGGCCCTAATTCTGATCTTGGCTGCCATGTCGGTGATCATCTTCACCAATGTGGTGTTGCGCTACACCACGAGCCAATCCATCGAATGGGCCGAGGAAGTTTCGCGTCACCTCATGATCTGGCTCACCTTTTTGGGCTGTGGTCCGGTTTTGCGCTACGGCGGCCACATTGCTGTCGAGAACCTTCAAGACAGCCTGCCCAAGCCCCTGGCAAGGGGGGTGCGTGTCTTCATTGCGCTCTTGCTCACGGGCCTCTTTGTGTTTCTGATTGGATTTGGCCTGCAGTACATGGAACGTACCCAGTACCAGCAAACCCCGGCCACCCAAATCTCCTTTGCTTACATCTACGCGGCCCTGCCGGTGGGTGCCACGCTCACCCTCATTCACTGGCTCCTGATCGTGCGCGATTACGTGCTGGAACGCCGCTTTGCCCACGACGATCATTTCGACGCCACGGCAAGCGCCTCTCTTTAATCTCTCACCGATATCGCCATGAGCGCCAGCCTCATTCTTTTGGTTTCCGTTTGCGTCTATTTGGCTCTGGGGGTTCCGGTGGCGTTTGCCCTAGGGCTGTCCACGGTCACGGCGCTGCTCATCTCTGACAGCTTCCCGCTCTTGGTCTTGCTCAAGGAAACCTTCACCGGGATCGACAGTTTTCCCCTCATGGCGGTGCCCTTTTTCATTTTGGCCGCCGAATTGATGAGTGGGGGTTCTCTGACCGAAGTCTTGCTCAAATTCGCCGGCCAATTTGTGGGCCATCGGCGCGGGGGCTTGGGCTATACCAATGTGGTCTCACTCACATTCTTCTCCGGCATCTCCGGGTCGGCCCTGGCCGACGCGGCGGGCCCGGGCTCGATGCTCATTCGCATGATGGACCGGGCCGGGTACTCGCGGGCCTATGCCGCGGCCCTCACGGCCTCCACGGCCATTGTGGGGCCCATCATTCCACCCTCCATCATCATGATCATCTATGCCTTGGCCGACGACAACGTCTCGGTCGGGGCGCTCTTTGTGGCGGGCCTCGTTCCGGGCCTGTTGATTGCGGTGGCCATGTCGGTGGTGAACTGGCATGTCTCACGGGTGCGCAATTACCGGGGCGATGGCGAGAGCCCCAGCGCCCGTGAGATGCTCCAGACCACCTGGCGCGCCTTGCCCGCCGTGCTCTTGCCGGTGGTCATACTGGGGGGCATGCGCGCGGGTTGGTTCACGCCCACCGAAGCCTCGGTGGTGGCCGTTTTCTACGCCCTCATCTGCGGCAAGTATGTCTACCGCACCCTGGAGTGGAAAGCCGTGCCCGACATCTTGTCGCGTTCGGCCCTGCTCACCGCTTCGGTCTTGCTCATCATTGGGATGTCGGCCTCGTTTGCCTGGGTGCTGACCATTGAGGGGGCCCCGCAAGCGGTGGCGGCGTGGGTCACGCACCTCGAACTCTCGCCCTGGATGTTCTTGGTGGTGATCAATGTGTTTCTGCTCATCTTTGGCATCTTCATCGAACCCCTGCCTGGGGTGATGGTCCTGGTGCCCATCCTCGCGCCGGTCGCGGCCAAGGTGGGCATCGAGCCGATTCACTTTGCGATGGTGGTTATCTACAACCTCACCCTGGGCATGATCACGCCGCCCGTGGGTGGCCTGCTATTTGTGACCTCCAATGTCTCACGCGTGCCCCTCTCCGACCTCACACGCGAACTCAAGCCCTTCTTGCTCGCGCACGGGGTGGTGCTGGTCATCCTCACCTTTGTTCCCGCCTTGAGCACTTGGGCGCCCCACGCCTTGGGCTTTAAGTAAGATCAGGCTTTCATTGCCCTGGAGTGTGTTCCCATGAGTCGTCTGTATTTGGGCTGCATCGCCGATGATTTCACCGGGGCGACTGACCTCGCGAACAACTTGGTGCGTGCGGGTATGCGGGTGGTGCAAACCATCGGGGTCCCCAATACCCCGCTGGACCAATCGGTTGATGCCGTGGTGGTGGCCCTCAAGTCCCGCACCATTGCCGCCGAAGACGCCGTTGCCGAGTCGCTCGATGCCCTGCATTGGCTGCAATCGCAAGAGGCCGAGCAAATCTACTTCAAGTACTGCTCGACCTTTGACAGCACCCCGGCGGGCAACATTGGCCCCGTCACCGAAGCCCTGATGGACGCGCTGGGCAGCGATTTCACCATCGCCACACCTGCGTTTCCCGACAACGGAAGAACCGTTTTCAAAGGTCACTTGTTTGTGGGCGAGGTCTTGCTGCACGAATCGGGCATGCAAAACCACCCCCTCACGCCCATGACCGATCCCAACCTCGTGCGGGTGCTGCAAGCGCAGTGCCGTCGCCGGGTGGGCCTCATCGATCACCGCTGTGTGGCCGCCGGCGAGGAAGCCATTCGCGCGCGCATCGACGCCTTGCGCGCCGAGGGCGTGGGCATTGCCATCGTTGACGCCGTGAGCAATGCCGACTTGTTGCGTTTAGGCCCGGCCATTCGGGACCTGCGCTTGCTCACCGCAGGTTCGGGCGTGGCCATTGCCTTGCCCGCCAACCATGGTCTCGTCCCGAGCCCCCAAGCCAGTGCCTTACCCGTGCCGAGCGGGTTAAGAGCCGTGCTTGCGGGCAGTTGCTCACAAGCCACGCGCGCCCAAGTGGCCGACTTCATCGCCCAGGGCCACCCCGCCCACGCCCTTCCGGTCGAAGCCTTGGTGAGCCAACCCGAGCGCCATGGCGAAATTGTGGCCAATGCGCTCGCCTGGGCAGAACAAGCCCTCGCCCAAGGCCCTGTGCTGGTCTACTCCACCGCCGATCCCGACGCCGTGAAATCGGTTCAAGGCCGTGTCGGGGTGACGCAGGCCGGCAGCGCCGTCGAAGCGGCCTTGGCCGACATCGCCCTCGGCTTGGCCCGTTTAGGGGTGCGCCAAATGGTGGTGGCTGGCGGTGAAACGTCTGGGGCGTGCGTCAATGCGCTGGGCATTCGCCAAATGCAGATTGGCCCCCAGATCGATCCCGGCGTACCCTGGTGCCATGCCCAGAGTAGCGTGGGGCCGTTGCACCTCACGCTCAAATCAGGCAACTTTGGCAGCGTCGATTTTTTCCACAAAGCCTTTGACCAACTTCAACCATCGGTCAGCGCCGTATGAGTCTCAACGAAACCCACGCCCGTGAGGCCATTTGCGCGGTCGGGGCCAGTTTGTTTGCGCGCGGGTATGTGCACGCCACGGCGGGCAACATCAGTGTGCGCGTGGACGATGGCATCCTGATCACACCCACTGACGCTTGCTTGGGCCAACTCGACCCCGCTCGCTTGGCCAAAGTCAATGCCAACGGGGTCCAAGTCTCGGGTGACAAGGCCAGCAAGACTTGGCGCCTGCACCAGGCCATCTACCAAGCAGCTTGCGTGGCCGATCCCCAAACGGCTTGTGTCATTCACACCCACAGCCGCCATTGCGTGGCCTGGAGCCTGCGCCAGCCCCTCGCGACGGTGGAGGGGCAGGGCGTTGCACCCGATTTCTTGCCCCCACTCACGCCGTATTTTGTGATGAAAGTCGGGCATGTCCCGCACTTGGCGTACCAGCGCCCGGGCGACCCTGTTGTGGCCGATCACGTGGCCCAAGCCATCGCCCACCATCAGCGCTTGGGCCATCCCATCCGGGCCGTCATGCTCAACCGCTTGGGCCCCAACGTCTGGCACGCAAACCCCTCCCTGGCCATGGCCGTGCTCGAGGAGTTGGAAGAAACCGCGCAACTCGCGCTCCTCCAACCCGAGGCCATGCCGCTGGCCGAAAACCAGATTCAATCATTGCGGGAGCACTTCGCGGCCCGCTGGTAAACCAAGGAACTCCCCCATGCCCCGATTTGCCGCCAACCTCTCCATGATGTACAGCGAAATGCCGTTCCTCGATCGTTTTGAGGCCGCGGCCCAAGACGGCTTTGAAGCGGTCGAGTACTTGTTTCCTTACGCTTTCGACGCTGCCGAGATTCAGGCCCGACTGCAACACTGGGGCCTGCAGCAAGTGCTCTTCAATGCCCCGCCTGGCGGCACCGATGCCGCGAGCATCGAGGCCGCTTGGGCCGCGGGGAGTCGGGGCAGTGCCAGTATTCCGGGGCGCGAAGCCGAATTTCGTGCGGGTTTTGCGCTCGCGCTGGAATACGCCCAAACCCTCGATTGCCCCCGCATCCATGTCATGGCCGGTTTGTTGCCCGAGGGCAAAACCCGTGCGGAGCATGAGGCCACCTACTTGCAGAACCTGGCCTGGGCAAGCGCCCAAGCCCAGGCGGCCGGTCGGGATGTGCTCATCGAGCCCATCAACACCCGCGATATCCCCGGCTTTTTCCTCAACCGGCAGGACCAAGCCCATCGCATCGTGCAAGCCGTGGGGGCGGACAACCTCAAGGTGCAAATGGACCTCTACCATTGCCAAATCGTCGAGGGCGATGTGGCCATGAAAATTCGCCAGTACCTGCCTACCGGGCGGGTCGGGCATTTTCAAATTGCCGGCGTGCCGCAGCGCCATGAGCCCGATTTGGGCGAGCTCCACCATCCCTATCTCTTTGAGGTGATCGATGAAGTGGCGGCCGCTTGCCAATGGGAAGGCTGGATCGGTTGCGAGTACCGGCCCCGCGCGGGAGGATCGGCGGCCGGCACGCGCGCGGGACTGGGCTGGTTTGCCCCTTATCGCCGCCGCGCCTGACCCCTGCGCCTGACCCTTGCGTGTCACCCCGCATTTCCCTAAAACATTTATGGAAATAGGGCTGAGCACTTGCCCCGCTGTGCAGGCCCTTTGGATAATCCACGCCATCGTTGGGGAGTAGCCCGCCTGAGGCCGTATGGCGCAGGTCAACCGGTCGTCAATACGGCGTGTTCCCGGTCGGTTGGGCACTGCACACGCAGTTGCTAAGCAAGACCATCGATCCGAGCACCGCGCTTGCGCGGCGCATTTTCTGATCGATTTGGAGTTGTGATGGAGCTGTTTAGCGTCCCCTGGTGGTCAGCCCTGCTGGCCATTATTTTGATTGACCTCGTTTTGGCCGGCGACAACGCCGTGGTGATCGCCCTAGCGGCCAGACGTCTTCCCCCTGCATTGCAAAAGCGGGCCATCTTCTGGGGCACCTTTGGCGCCATTGCCGTGCGCGGCCTCATGACCTTTGCCGTGGTCTGGCTCTTGCAAATCCCGGGTCTCATGTTGGTGGGCGGTTTAGGCTTGTTGTGGATCGCTTACAAGCTGTTGGTGAGCGAGGACGGCGATGGGCATGACGAGCCCGGTGCTACCACCTTCTGGGGCGCCATGAAAACCATTGTGATCGCCGACGCCCTCATGGGCATCGACAACGTTCTGGGCGTGGCCGGGGCCTCGCACGGGAACTTCGAGCTCGTGGCCTTGGGCCTGCTCATCAGCGTTCCCATCGTTGTTTACGGCAGCCAAGTGGTTTTACGCCTGATTGAGCGTTGGCCCGTGATCATTCATGTGGGCGGTGCCGTGCTCGCCTTCACGGCCGCGAGCATGATTGTGGAAGAGCCGCTCTTGGAGCCCCTCTTCGAGGGCGGCACCTGGATTCATGAGTTGGTGCGCTATGCAACCTTTGTGGTGGCGATTGCAGGTGTGTTGGCGGTGGGCTGGTGGTCCGGCCGTCAACGCGATGATCGCCAAAACGCGCAGACGAACTAAACCCGAACCGATCACTTACTCAAGGAGGCAGGCAATGGAAAAATTTCTGGTTTACGTCAACGAACGCACCCATGCCGAACGGCAAGTACTGCCCATGTTGGAGCAAGGCGTGCGCGCGGAGTGGACCTTGGTCGCATGCCCGCCTCCGCTCTCCAAGCGAGCCGGCCGCTGGCTCTCCACGCATGCCAAACAAGTTTGGCGTGAAGACTGGGCGCGCCAAACCCTCGCCCCGCTGGTGGAGGCCATTGAGCGTCATGGTGACCGCGTGCAATGGCGGGTGGCCCAGGGCTCCCTGGTCCACATGACCCAAGCTATCCAAATGGAACAGGGTGCCGTGCGCATCATCGATGCGCGCCAAAACCAAGCCGGTCAGTACCTCCCGCGCGTGAGCCTGCGTCAGCCCCAAGCCGAGCAAAACCCCTTTGCCCTGCCGGCGGGCGCGGTGGCTTTGGGCACGATGGCGGTGTTGGTGGCGGACTAAAGAGGAGCCCCAGCCAGGGCGTTGGCGCAAGCTGGCCAGAGAGGATTAAGCTGGTTCAGGTCGATGGACCCCGGGCAAACGTCACCACATGATCGACCTGAGCGCGAATGCCAATCCATTCGCCCACGCGATGGTCGTGATGGCTTGGCACCAACGCCAGAACGGTCTGGCCACTCGCGAGCCTTAAGGTGTAGAGAAATTCCGCGCCCCGGAACGCCTTGCGAATGATTTCTGCCTGCACGGGTGCGTCATCGTCGTGCACGATGTCATCGGCGCGCAGCAACACATCGCACCGGCCGCCCTCGTAAGCGCTCGGCAGGGGGCACTCGTCGACGTCGGCCAAGAGGCCCAGCGGCGTGTCCACCTGCACCTCGTCTCCCACGGCGCGCAGCTGAGCCGGGGCAAAAACGCCGTGCCCAATGAATTCCGCCACAAAGCGAGAGGCGGGCCGGTGGTAGAGCGTGTAGGGGGCATCCCACTGGTGCAAGCGCCCCTCCGACATCACGCCCACCCAATCCCCCAGCGCAAAGGCTTCCATTTGGTCGTGCGTGACAAAGAGGGCGGTGGTTTGGGCGTCTTTGAGAATCGTGCGCACTTCCAGTGAAATGCGCTCGCGCAGTTCCACATCGAGGTTGGAGAAGGGTTCATCGAGGAGCAAAAGCTTGGGCTGTGGGGCGAGGGCACGCGCGAGCGCCACGCGTTGCTGTTGCCCCCCCGAGAGTTCATGCGGGTAACGCTGACGCTGGGAGGACAAACCCACGAGCTCAAGCACCTCGTCAATGCGCCTTGTTTTCTCGGGCTCGCGCAGGGCTTGCAGTCCAAAGCCCACGTTGGCCGCTACCGTGAGGTGCGGGAAGAGCGCGTAATCCTGGAACACCATGCCAATTTGTCGCGCTTGGGGCTCCACATGCACGCTCGCACGGCTCACGCAACGTCCGTCGATGTAGATCTCGCCGGCACTCACGTGCTCGAGCCCGGCAATGGCGCGCAGCAAACTGGTTTTGCCGCAGCCAGAGGAACCCAGCAAAACCCCCATGTCGCCACGCCCAAGAGCAAAGCTCACCCCTTCCACCGCGGCTTGCGTGCGACCTGGATAGCGCAATTGAAGCTGTCGAACTTCTACAAACACAGGGGTCTTTCGGAGGAGGTGAATTGGGGGGGCAAAGGGGAGGGCATTCTACAATGCAGCATGTTTGCAAACTGGGTTTCTCGCGGCGGTGCGGTCGGCTTGACAGTCTTGGCAGCCCTGCTGGCTTTGCCCGTTTTGGTCTTGATGGGGGCCTGGTGGACGCCCGATGACCAAGCCTGGGCCCTCTTGGCCGAGATGCGCGCCACCGTCTTGCCCGATTACGCCATGACCAGCGTCCTGCTGTGTGTGGGAGTGGCTTTGGGCGTGATGCTCCTAGGGCTATTTTGCGCGGTGGCGGTGACGCTGTTTGACTTTCCCGGTCGGCGCCTCTTCGAGTGGGCCTTGCTGCTGCCCATGGCCTTACCGGCGTATGTCGTCGCGTATGCCTACACCGACTTTCTGCAATACGCGGGACCGCTCCAAACCCTCTGGCGCGGCTATTCGGGCGCGACCGCACCGCTTTGGCCCGACATCCGTTCGCTGTGGGGCGCGGTATTGGTGTTTTCCTTCACGCTCTATCCCTATGTGTACTTGCTCGCGCGAACGGCTTTGCTCGAGCGCGCCGCGCATCTGATGGAGGCCGCGCGCCTGTTGGGCGCGAGCACGTCCCGTCGGGTGTGGCAGGTGGCCTTGCCGCTGGCGCGCCCAGCCATTGCGGCCGGCACCGCGTTGGCCTTGATGGAGACGCTGGCCGATTACGGGGTCAGCAGTTACTTTGGCATCCAGACTTTCACCGCCGGCGTGTTCAAGGCCTGGCTGGTCATGGACAACCGCCTCGCCGCCGCCCAACTGGCCACGCTGCTCATGGGCTTCGTGGCCGTGTTGCTGTGGGTGGAGCAGCGGGCGCAGGCTCGGCTGCGCTTTGCCAGCGCGCGGGTCTCGCGCGCGAGCCTGGAGTCGCGGCCGGTGCGGCTGCGGGGGGCAACGGGTCTGTCCATGGGGGCGCTTTGCGCTTTGCCCTTGTTGCTGGGCTTTGTCGTGCCGGTGCTCATCTTGCTCGCCAGCTTGAGTGAGCTGCGCGATTTGGAATGGTCGTGGGCGCGCTTTGGCGAGTGGACCCGCACCAGTGTGTGGCTTGCGGCAGGTACCGCCAGCCTCGCAGCCTTGCTCGCGCTCTTGCTTGCGGCGCACGCGCGCCTCTTTCCCCGCTCACCCACGCAGGCCCTCACGCGGGTGGTGGGGTTGGGTTACGCCGTGCCCGGTGCCGTGATCGTGGTGGGGGTGCTCTGGCCCATCGGCTGGCTACAAGCGCGCGCCCCTGAGGCCGGTTACGCAGCCTGGTTCACGGGCACGGTTCTGGCCTTGGTGTGGGCCTATCTGGTGCGCTTTGTGGCGGTGGCCTTGCAGGGCGTGCAAAGCGCCTATGCCCGACTGCCGCACAGCCTCGATGAGAGCGCTCGCACCCTGGGGCAGGGCGAGTGGGCGGTGTTTCGCCGCATTCACCTCCCGCTCTTGCGCCGCCCTTTGGCCGTGGCCTTGTTGCTCGTGATGGTCGATACCATGAAGGAGTTGCCGGCCACCTTGGTATTGCGGCCCTTTAATACCGACACGCTGGCGGTGATGGCCTATCAACTCGCGCGCGACGAACGCCTGGCCGAAGCGGCCGTGCCTTCACTGGCCCTGGTGATCGTGGGCCTGATCCCGGTCTTGCTCATCGCGCGCAGCTTGCGGGCGCGTTGACACGCCAAGTCGAGCTTGGCCGGTGCCCACGCGCCGCGTGCGCAAACGCTAACCGAGAAAGTTCAGCAAGGCCTCGCACACCACATCTGGCGCCTCGCGCTGCGGAAAGTGGCCAATGCCGGGTAGCACCTCCCGCGCATAGCGGGCGCGGAAAAATGCCTCCTTGCCCGCCGAGGTCTCGGGTCCGTTGACGGTATCGGCCGCACCGTGCAACACCAAGGTCGGCACCGCCAGCACCACGGGTTCGCTCAAGGAGGCATCGTCGGCCGCGTAGCGCGGGTCACCCTCGGTGTGGCCCCAGCGGTGCTGATACGAGCTCAGCGTCACTTCAGCCCAATCGGGCGATGCAAAGGCTTGGGCCGTGGCTTCAAACTCAGCCTCGTCAAACCATCCCGG
>JACCDX010117794.1_pt1 | contig 12089 bp, 7 predicted proteins | sample 7449681 | NCBI WGS metagenome assembly JACCDX01 (sample SAMN15323450, study PRJNA562643) | freshwater metagenome | isolation source: river surface water | place: USA:Blue River Watershed | collected 2017-08-18 | reverse complement strand
GGGTTTTTCCTGCTCCAACACCCTTGCGTTGAGTGCTTCGGGTTAAAATGGAAAAAACTTATTGAAAATCAATGATTTCCAATAACCTGCGATTGTAACGTCTTATGCCGATCATTACCAAATCCGCCTCCGAAATTGCCGCTATGCGGGTGGCCGGGCGGCTGGCCTCCGAGGTGCTGGATTACATCACCCCCCACGTCCAGCCCGGGATCACCACGGGCGAACTCGATCGGCTCTGCCATGACTACATGGTCCAGGTCCAGGGCACCATCCCCGCCCCATTGAACTACTGCCCGCCCGGCTACAAGCCTTACCCCAAGTCGATCTGCACGTCCATCAACCACCAGGTCTGCCATGGCGTGCCCGGCGACCGGGTCCTCAAGCCCGGGGACATCGTGAACCTGGACATCACGGTGATCAAGGACGGATTTCATGGCGACACCAGCCGAATGTTTCTGGTGGGTGAACCCTCGATTGCGGCCAAACGACTGTGCGACATCACCCGGGAGGCCATGTGGGCCGGTATCCAACAGGTGGCGCCGGGCAAACGACTAGGTGACATTGGCGCGGCCATCCAACGGCTCGCCGAGTCCTCGGGCTATTCCGTGGTGAGGGAGTTCTGCGGGCATGGCATTGGGCGAGGCTTTCACGAAGAGCCCCAGGTCCTGCATTACGGCCGCCCCGGAACCGGCGTGGAATTAAAACCCGGCATGACCTTCACCATCGAGCCCATGATCAACGCCGGTCGACCGGAGATCAAGGAACTGGCCGACGGTTGGACCATCGTCACCAAGGACCACAGCCTCTCGGCGCAATGGGAGCACACCGTGCTGGTCACGGAGACCGGGGTGGACGTGTTGACCGTCTCGCAGGGAAGTCCCGACCGTGATCGATGCCCACCGCCCCATTGACCGGCTCAGGCACGCTCTCCAAGACGCTCGAACCCGAAACGCCGAGGCCTGGACCGCCGGCGTAAATCCCGCCGTGCCGCTGGCCGACATGGCCCGCCAGGTCGACCGGATCCTGGCCGAACTCTGGGACTGTGCGGGATTTGGCCAAGCGGCATTAGTGGCCGTAGGTGGCTACGGCCGAGGGCAGTTATTCCCGTATTCCGATGTGGACCTGTTGGTCCTGATGCCCGACGACTATCGCGAGGCCGATATTCGTCCCGCGGCAGAACAGTTGGTGTCGGCGCTGTGGGATATTGGCCTGGATGCGGGGCACAGCATTCGCAGCGTGTCCGAGTGCATGTGCCATGCCGAATCGGACCTCACCGTGGCCACCTCGCTGTTGGAGTCCCGATGGGTGGCCGGCCCGAAGTCCTTGGTCAAATCCTTGCACTCCGCCTGGATGACCACGATCGATGTCACGGACTTTGCACAAAACAAACTCCTGGAGATGCAACAGCGCCACGCCCGACACCAGGACACGCCCTACAGTCTTGAACCCAACTGCAAAGAGAGTCCAGGTGGTCTGCGCGATCTGCAGGTGCTGCACTGGGTCACCACCGCCTTTGGTCTTGGTCGACGCTGGTCGGATCTGGCGCGCGACGGACTGATCACCGAGCGGGAAGCACGTGAGCTGGCCAAGAGCGAGCGTCTATTGAGCCGGATTCGTGGCCACCTGCATCTCGCCGCCGGTCGTCGCGAAGACCGGCTCGTGTTTGATCTGCAAAACGCGGTGGCCGATCGGCTCGGCATCGGACCGGAACGCGGCAAACGTGCCAGCGAGATGCTGATGCAGCGGTACTACCGCGCCGCCAAAGCCATTTTACAAATCAGCTCGTTGCTGCTGGCCAATCTGGAACCCCGTCTGTTTCCCTCGACTGCCTCGCACCCGAGCGCGACTCCTCGATCGATCAACGAGGACTTCCAGGACGTCTATGGCCTGCTCGACATGCGCCACGACGACCTGTTTGCGCGTCACCCCCGTGCCATCCTGGAGTCCTTCCTGGTGCTCCAGCAGCATCCGGAGCTGCGCGGCATGACGGCACGCACCATGCGCGCACTGTGGAACAACCGGGATCGCATTGATGCCGCGTTTCGTCAAAACCCGGAGCATCGCGCACTCTTTCTATCGATCCTGCAGCAACCGCGCGGCATTGTTCACGGACTGCGATTGATGAACAACCTGGGCATTCTGGGCCGAGTGCTCCCCGTATTTCGACGCATCGTGGGCCAGATGCAGCATGACCTGTTCCACGTCTACACCGTGGACCAGCACATCTTGCAGGTGATCCGGAATCTGCGGCGGTTCACGATGGACGAACACGCCCATGAATTTCCGATCTGCAGTCAACTGATGGCGGAGTTCCAATGGCCGTGGGTACTCTATGTCGCTGCGCTATTCCATGACATCGCCAAAGGCCGCGGCGGGGACCATTCCGTTCTGGGCAAGGCCGAGGTCCGTCGATTTGCCCGACTCCATGGCATTGATGCCGAGACCACGCAACTGCTGGTCTTTCTGGTGGAGCAGCATCTCACAATGTCTCAGATCGCGCAGAAGCAGGATCTCGCGGATCCGGACACGATCGCTGCGTTTGCCAAACTCATCCGCACCCCACATCGGCTCAATGGGTTGTATCTGCTCACGGTGGCCGACATTCGTGGCACCAGTCCAAAGGTCTGGAATAACTGGAAGGCGCGTCTTCTGGAGGAACTCTATCAGCGCACCATGCGTGCACTGACCGCCCCGCGCACGCGTGCCGGCCATGCGCAATCCCGTCCGCACGACGCGGTTCAGACCAAGACCACCGAGGCCGAGCGCTTATTGCGGCTCCACGGCAAAGAAGTCGAGGCGGCCCAACGTTTCTGGAAGGGCCTGGAGCGTCAATATTTTCTGCGTCACGAGGCCGATGAAATCGAATGGCATGCCCGATTGATCGCCTGGCGATCGGACCGTCCGGAACCCATTGTCATTGCGCGGCGCGCGCCGGACGATGTCCATTTACAGGTCGTGGTGTATCAGCCGGATGCGGCCGATCTATTCGCACGCATCTGTGCTTATTTTGACGGCCAGAACATGAGCATCCTGGATGCGAAAGTCCACACCACGGCCAGTCATTATGCCATGGACACCTTCCTGGTCGACCCACGCGAGTTCTACGGCCAGGAGCGCGAGATGCTCACGATCATCGAATCGGGTCTTGGCCAGGCCTTGGCCAGTCAGTCGCCCTTGCCCGCGCCACGGCATGGCCGCATCTCGCGGCAGTCACGCTATTTTCCGATTCTTCCCTCGGTGGATCTGCGCCCCGATGCCAAGGGGCAATACCACGTGCTCAATGTCACAGCCGCCGACCGCACGGGCCTGCTTTATTCCATCGCCAAGACGCTGACCGAACACGGTGTGCGCCTGCAGACCGCGCGGGTGATGACCCTGGGCGAACGCGCCGAAGACGTGTTCCTAATTCAAGGCGAATCCCTGGCCCAAGGCAAAGATCAGATTGCTCTGGAAGCCGATCTTCTCAAGGCGATCGCGGCTTGAGAAGATCGCGGGCAAGCCAGTCCGAAAACGGCGCGCCGATCTCGGCATGCCGTTGGGCGAGTGTGACCGAGGCCTGCATGTATCCCAGCTTCGACCCACAATCGAATCGCTGGCCCTCGAACCGATAGGCCAGCACCTTCTCTTCCAACAACAGACGCGCGATGGCGTCGGTGAGTTGAATCTCGCCGCCTGCACCCCGGCCCTGGGTACGAATCAAATCAAAGAGGCGCGCAGTCAATAGATAACGGCCCACTACGGCCAGGTTCGACGGTGCCGATTCCGGAGATGGTTTCTCGATGATCGCGGTGATCTGTTCGGTACGCGGCGCAAAGGGCACGCTGCTGACAATGCCATACCGGGACGTGTCCTGGCGTGGCACCTCTTCCACCGCGATCACACTGGACTGATGCTGGGCATAGACGTCCACCATCTGACGCATCACGGCCGTACCGCGCTCACCCGCATCCATCAGATCATCGGCCAGTACGACCGCGAAGGGCTCATCACCGACCACCGGCTCGGCGCACAGTACCGCATGCCCCAGACCCAAGGCCTCGGGCTGTCGGATGTAGATGCAGTTGATGCTTGCCGGCGCCACACTGCGCACCACCTCCAATAGCGCCGTCTTATTCTTGGCTTCCAACTCCGCTTCCAGTTCATAGGCCTTATCGAAATGATCCTCGATGGCACGCTTACTGCGACCGGTGATAAAGATCATGTCGGTGATGCCCGCCGCCGCCGCCTCTTCGACGGCGTACTGAATCAGCGGTTTGTCCACCACCGGCAGCATCTCTTTCGGACTTGCCTTGGTCGCGGGCAGAAACCGTGTGCCCAATCCCGCCACCGGGAAAACCGCTTTACGAACCTGACCGGAAAATCTGCTCATCGTCCTCTGCCCTATTGGTCTGCGCCTGTCTTATAAGGCTCGATTATCGCCATGAACGCCGCCTCATCGATCACGGTCACGCCCAACTCCTGGGCCTTGGCGAGTTTGCTGCCGGCGGCCTCGCCGGCGACCACTAAGGCGGTCTTGGCGGATACCGAACCGCTCAGCTTTCCGCCTAAGGCGAGAATCCAATCACCGGCCTGATCACGCGTCATGGAGGACAAGGTGCCGGTGAGCACGACCGTCTTGCCCTCCAACGGCAACGCCGCGCGGGCTGCATCTGCCGCCTGGCCGGCACGCGCGATGGGCGCGACTGCGGGCCGGTCATCGAGTCGTGGTGTCCGAATCTCCGCACTCAAGGCCAAGACGACCCGGGCCTGATCGGGATGGTCGAAAAAGCGGCGAATGGAGGCTGCCACCACCGGGCCCACATCCGGCGCCTGCATCAGATCATCCTCTCGGGCGACACGCAGGGCATCGATGGACTGAAAATGCAAGGCGAGATCGCGTGACGTCCGCTCCCCCACGTGCCGAATGCCCAGGGCAAAGAGAAACCGTGCAAGGCTTGTCTCGCGCGAGCGGTTAATCTGATCCACCAGGTTCTGTGCAGACTTCTGCGCCATGCGCTCGAGTGACGCGAGAGTGGTCACATCCAAACGGTAGAGGTCGGCCAAAGTGTTCACATGGCCGCCATCGACCAACTGATCCACAATTTTCTCGCCAAGCCCTTCAATATCCATGGCCTTGCGTTGTGCGAAATGCAGAAAGGCTTGTTTGCGCTGCGCCTTACAACTCAGCCCGGCCGGACAGCGCACGGCGGTTTCGCCCGGTTCACGCACCGCAAGACTCCCGCACACCGGACACTGCGTGGGCATGCGAAATACACGGGCGTGCGCAGGACGTAAGGCCGGAATCGGGCCCAACACCTCCGGAATCACGTCGCCGGCTCGGCGCACCCAGACGGTATCGCCAATGCGGACATCCTTGCGTTCGATCTCGTCTTGATTGTGAAGTGTCGCGTTGGTAACCGTTACGCCGCCCACGAACACCGGTTCAAGTCTGGCCACCGGCGTTAACGTGCCGGTGCGCCCCACCTGGACATCGATGTCCAACAATCGGGTACTGGCTTCTTCGGCAGGAAACTTATGGGCAATCGCAAAGCGCGGGGCACGCGAGACAAAGCCCGCCTGGGCCTGCTGTGCGAGCGACTCCAATTTGTAGACTACGCCATCAATCTCAAAAGGCAGCGTCGCCCGCCTGCCCAGCACCTGCTGGTAGAACGTCAACAGGTCCTCCGGCGTGACATCGCGGCGACGCTCGGACGATACCGGGCACCCCCATCGGGCGAGCTGATCGAGCCAGTCGCTATGGCCGGTCAGCCCGCGCGTGACCCCCTGGGGATCGACCACTTCCCCGACGCCGTAGGCGAAAAAGCTCAAGGGCCGCTTTGCCGTCACGGTGCTGTCGAGCTGACGCAGACTCCCCGCCGCCGCGTTACGCGGGTTTACGAATACCTTATCCCCGACCGCCTGCTGCTGTGCGTTCAATGCTGCAAAATCTTTTTTCTGCATCAGAACCTCACCGCGCACCTCCACCACCTCGGGCACGTTCCCCGTCAGATGATGCGGAATGGACGCAATCACCCGGGCATTGACCGTGATGTCCTCGCCCACCGATCCATCACCGCGGGTGGCCGCCTGGACGAATCGTCCCGCCTCATAGCGCACGCTGATCGCAATGCCATCGAACTTTAATTCGGCACTGAACCGTAGGTCGCGCGCCGGATCACTCACCTGAAGCAGCTGCCCAAGCCGATTCACAAATTGCGCAATGTCCGAATCCTCAAAAGCATTATTCAGACTGAGCATCGGTACACGATGCCGCACTTCGGAAAACTCACGCTTCGCGGCAAACCCCACCTGATCGACGGGCGATACACCGGGGGCCAACTCCGGAAACGCGGACTCCAAGGCCTCGAGCTCGCGCACGAGCGCGTCGTATTGGGCGTCCGAAATCAGGGGTGCGTCGTCCTGGTGATAGGCCTGCTGATGACGGGCCACCTCGGTGCGCAATTGCAGAATGCGTTCGCGCGTCTCGAGCGCGTGCGCCTCCGAGCCCGATGCGGGCGGCCTACCAGAGGGAGTGCCGGGCGCCTTCGCCATCGTGACTACAAAAAGAGCCGCTGGGCGACGGACTCGCCCGGTATGATGCCCAGCTGCGCTAAGGCCTGCGCGCGTTGCACCACCTGTTGACGAATCTGCTCTATGTCGGCGGTCGTCAGGAGGCGGCCGAATTCATCGGTGACATCGGCCGTGAGCAGCGCGGCCATGCGTTGCGCGCACTCCACCATCTCATCGAAGGCCTGCTCGGGTAACCGCGTGCGCGGCGCATCGAGTAACAACACAATCGTGTTGCCGTTCTGCCCCGGAAACACAGAGAAGCGCTGATGATGCAAGGGGCCCATGGCAAATCGCGCATCACCCCGTGCTTCCAGCCCTGCCGCATGCGCCGCCGAGACAATCGACGAGGCCGAAAGCACATGAGGCGCTGTGATGGCCAAGGCAAGCTGGGCGTCCACCGCTGCACACTGTTGATCCAACTGTCGTGCTTTCGACAGCACATCGTTCATCGTCGGGAGATCAAGTTGAGCACCGAGCGATCGGGCGATTCGGCCAAGGGCCTCCTGCCACTCGGAATACTCCATGGCATGGATCGGACCGCTGCGCGTGGCCAACAACACGCCGACCTGAAGCCCTACCACGCTGCCCTCCCCGGACTCCGCCACAAACGTCTCGTCGGCATTTCGCTGCCAGGCAAAGTAGATCGGCTTTGATCCGACATGTCGCCATCCGCGCAGTTCCTGTTGAATGCGCGCCACCGCCATGGGGCTTTGCCAACGCAGGGTGGCGATGGACTCCGAGATCGGGGATGGCAACACGTGCTCGACCAGACGTTCGGTGGGGACCGCAAACATGGGCTCGTCCGCAACCACTGCCGTGGTGGACACGCGCTGCCGTAGGGCCCGCCATTCCCGAATAGTGACACCGATAATCCACAGCACCACGATCGCGGCACCGGCCGTGATCGCAATCTGCAGATCGGTCATGCCGCTTCTTGAGCGATGGCGTTGGCGGCGTCCAGATCCACGGCCACGATGCGAGAAACACCCTGCTCCTGCATGGTTACCCCCATCAAGTGCTGGGCCATCTCCATGGCGATCTTGTTGTGGGTAATGAATACAAACTGGGTGGACGACGACATGTGACGCACCAGGTTGCAGAAACGTTCCGTGTTCGGATCATCGAGCGGCGCATCCACCTCATCGAGCAGACAGAACGGCGCGGGATTTAGTTGGAACAGCGCAAATACTAGGGCGGTGGCCGTCAGCGCCTTCTCGCCGCCTGACAACAAATGAATCGAGGTGTTGCGTTTGCCGGGCGGTTGGGCCATGACTTGCACGCCGCAGTCGAGAATCTCCTCTCCGGTCATGACCAACTTGGCCTCGCCACCACCAAACAGCCGTGGGAAGAGCTGGCCAAAGTTCGCATTGACGGTGTCGAAGGTTTCCTGCAACAGCGAGCGCGTCTCACGATCGATCTTACGGATGGCATCCTCCAGCGTCTCGACGGCCGCCATCAGGTCAGCCGCCTGGGCATCCAGAAACTGTTTGCGCTCGCGGGATTGTTCCAGCTCGGAGAGCGCGGCGAGATTCACGGCGCCCATTCCATCGATCTCTTTCGATAAACGTTGCACCTCGCTGTGCAACGACGAGGGCTTGGGCCACTTGGCATCTGGGAAAGCGGCGGCCAGTTCCTGGGCAATGGTCGCCACCTGCAGGCCATGATCTGCGAGCTGCTCATCGATTTGTTCGATACCGGCCTTTGCTCCCGCAGAATCCACCTCCATCTGTGTCAGTGCGGCACGCAGCGGTTCGAGCCCACGCTCGGCCAGCAGGCGCTGCTCTTCGGTGGCTTTCAATTTCTGACTGAGCTGGTCGGCACGCTCACGAATATCGGCCACAGCCGCTTCGCGCTCCACACGACGGTTCAGCAGCGGTTGCAGGTCACTGGAATCCAGTTCCTGCTGAATGCCCGCGAGCTCGCGCTCACAGGATTCGAGTTTCTGTGCCGCTTCGTTTAAGCGCTGCAAGGACTCCCGCATGCGCTCCTCGAACACTCGGCGCTGCTCCTCGGCAATGCGCTGCGCCATGACGGCTTGCTGAACGGCACGATCGGCATCCTGCAGCTGCCCGCGAGCCAAGGCCACCTCTTGAGCGTGATTGTCCTGAAGTTCCCGCTGACGCTCGGCTTCCTGCTGCTGACTGGCCAACTGTTGATCGGCGTCTTCCAGTGACTGCGCGACGTGCGTCTGCTCCGTCTGGAGCTCCGAGTGTTCCTGCCGCAGTGCGGACAGCGAACTGTTCAGTGACGTGTCCTGCGCCTGGAGGCGCTGAATCTTTTCATCTAAACGCAGCTCGGCCAACTCGAGTTCATGGGCACGGGCCTGCGCCAACTGTGCGCGATCACGCAGCGCGCCAAGTTCGGACTTTCGATTCGCCAGTGTCTGCTCGGCACGCTGCACGGCCAGTCCGGTTTCATCGACCACCAGTTGCTGGGCGCGCATCTGTGTATCGAGTTGCTCGATCTTACTGCGGCGGGCCAACATGCCGGCCTGCTGGTCTTCCTCGGCATAAAACCGGATGACGCCCTGGCTGGCCATGTGGCCCTGGGCCGTGATCCACACCCCATTACCGCCTCGGGCACTGCTGATCGCCGCACCGATGTTCGGCGCGCAACGGTAGCTGGCCAACCACTGTTTCACCACGGTGGCCGCTGCACTCTCGCCCACAATCTGCTGCGCGAGGCTATCCGCCGCTGGCGTCACCGATGCGCTTGGATCTGTTGAGAACAGGGTTAAGCGGGCGGGGGGAAGATCATTGGCGAAGCGGGCGGCCTGATCGAGTGCACCGATCTCCACGGCACCGATGCGATCGGCAAGGGCGGCCTCTACGGCGGTTTGCCAACCCTCTTTAACTTTTACGGTCTCCCACAGCCGTGGCTTGGTGTCCATGCCCTGGCGCGCGAGCCACGGCCGCAGCCCATCCTTCGCATCGACCTGGGACTGCAGACTCTTGAGCGCGTCATGCTGCGCCTGCAAATGGGCCAAGCCCTCCCGAGCCGTCTGCCACTCGGTCGACAGGCGATCACGTTCCTGACCCGCCGACTCGATGGCGGTCTCCGCGGCGCTCAGTTGCCCCATTGCCGACTGTGCAGCCGAAAGGGCCTCTTGGCGTTGGGCACTCATTAGGGACTTCGTCGATGGGTCGACACGCTCGATGGAGAGTCGCTCACGATCCTGCTCTTCCATCTTCTGCTCGAGTCGACGAATGCGTGCGCCGATGTCCTGGTGCCGCTCGGACAGGGCACGCCGTTCGGCCTGCACCGCGGCGACGCCCGACTGAGCCGCCGCCAAAGATTCATTGCGCGATGCCAAGGTCTGCTCGAGCGGGGCGATGGTGGCCTGAATCCGTTCTAGGCTCTGGCGCTTTTCGGCCAACTGCACATCGGCGAGCGCCGCGGACTCCTGATCCGCAATTCGTTTGGATTCGCCTTCGTGTTGCGCCAGAGTCTCGCTCTCAATCACCTGTTGGGCGTGCTCTTTGGCCAACACCGCCCGCTCGCGATTCTCACGCAGACGGCGCTGATCGCTCTCGATGCGTTGAATCTCGGTGTTGGTTTCATAGAGCGCCTGCTGGGCATCGTGGACCGCATCGGACGCCTCGTGATACGCGGCACGGGTCTCCTCGAGTTCGCGTTCAATGTGACGCAGTGCGGCCGTTTGGCTCTCAATCTGCAGCTCGGTCTCACGGCGTTTGGCCGCGAACTTCTCAATACTCTGCACATGCTCTTCACGCCGGGTCCACCACAACCAACGCTGCTTCTCATCGCGACGCTGGGTGAGTTCGCTATACCGTGCGGCCACTTCAGCCTGCTGCTCCAGCTTACCGATCTGGCCGTCGAGTTCTAGACGGATGTCTTCAATGCGGGCCAGGTTCTCCCGGGTGTCCGATAAACGCCCCTCGGTTTCCTTGCGACGCTCACGGTACTTGGACACGCCTGCCGCTTCTTCCAGAAATACGCGCAACTCCTCGGGGCGTGACTCGATGACCCGGGAGATCATTCCTTGACCGATGATGGCGTAAGCCCGGGGGCCCAATCCGGTGCCCATGAACAGGTCGTAGACGTCCTTACGACGCACCGACTGGTTATTGATCCAATACGTTGACTGACCGTCACGCGACAGAATCCGCTTGACCGCGATCTCAGAATACTGGCCCCACGGGCCGGAGATCCGCCCATCGGTATTCTCAAACACCAACTCCACGCTCGCCCGGCCAGATGGCTTGCGGGTACCCGATCCACTGAAGATCACATCCTGCATGGACTCCCCGCGCAGTTCAGAGGCCTTCGACTCACCCAGCACCCAGCGCACTGCATCAATCACATTGGATTTACCGCAGCCATTGGGCCCGACAATGCCCACCAGCTCCCCGGGGAAGTGCAAGGTGGTGGGGTCGACAAAAGATTTAAAACCAGAGAGTTTGAGATACGAGAGTCGCACGGTGGTCCGATGGTGAGAAAACCTAGGGAATCAGGGCTAAGCTGACGACACGGGCTATAATATCATCCAGCATTTCGCCGGGTTTTCCCTTAAAAACCTAGCTAAATTCTTCTAACGTCGTTCAAAAGTCAATTTTTTGCACTCTTCTTCGTTTACTCGTCACACATCCAAACATGCCCAGCAAACCGAGCAAAAAACTTGAGACCTTCCCCAATCCGGAGCCGGGCCGGGACTATCGGGTCCATATCGAGATTCCGGAGTTCACCTGCCTGTGTCCACTCACCGGGCAGCCTGATTTCGCCCACTTCACGATCGACTACATTCCGGCCAAGAAGAACCTCGAGTTGAAAGCGCTCAAGCTCTACATGTGGTCCTATCGCAATGAGGGTGCCTTCCATGAGGCGGTCACCAACCGGATCCTGAACGATTTCGTGGCCGCCATTGCGCCACGGTTCATGCGCTTGACCGCCAAATGGTACGTCCGCGGCGGGATTTTCACCACGGTCGTGGCGGACCACCGGGCCAAGGGCTGGAAGCCGCTAGACCCCGTCGCATTGACCGTTCTGGAGTCCGACGCCTCCTCAGTGCGTGACGCCCGATGAGTTCACCGTCATTTCATCACCTCACCTGAAGATCCCTTATGACCTCTGCTAATTCTGCCCATTCCGCACTTGCCGCCACCATTGACGGGGCCTGGGAAAACCGTACTCAGTTCTCGGCGTCCAACGCCCCGGCCGACATTCGCGCGGCTGTCGATCAGGTGATCAATGGACTGGACAGCGGAACACTGCGCGTGGCCGAGCGTGTGGACGGTGACTGGATCACGCATCAGTGGATCAAAAAGGCGGTGCTGTTGAGTTTCCGGCTGCGCGACAACGTCCCGATGGAATCGGGAGCCTTACGCTACTTTGATAAGGTCGACTCCAAGTTCTCGCGCTACAGCGAGGCCGACTTCAGGGCGGGCGGGTTTCGGGTGGTGCCGCCCGCCACCGCGCGCCACGGCGCCTACATCGCCAAGAATGTGGTGTTGATGCCCTCTTACGTGAACATCGGCGCCTATGTGGATGAGGGCACGATGGTGGACACCTGGGCCACCGTG
>JACCDX010097134.1_pt1 | contig 12090 bp, 12 predicted proteins | sample 7449681 | NCBI WGS metagenome assembly JACCDX01 (sample SAMN15323450, study PRJNA562643) | freshwater metagenome | isolation source: river surface water | place: USA:Blue River Watershed | collected 2017-08-18 | reverse complement strand
TCTGCCCCTTCACCTATAGTTCTTTCTACTTCAGCAATATCACCTTCAAGGCAAGCATTATACAACTTAGTGTCTATTTTTGCACCACCTCTTTGCTGCATTATATATAATGTTGTGATAAAAATCCCGGGAATGGGATGAGCATTTTGGGGGAATAGTAGGTTCCCTCAAACAATTAAATCCGCCAACCGCCAATACTCATACTGTCCGTTAGGCAACGGGCGTTTGAAGATAAAGGGGAGCCTCTTGGCCTGCAGCTCCATCTTGGCAATCTGGTATGCATCTGTAACACCCTCCGGCACCACAATGTATGGCTTGGCACCACTGCAAATCTGGCTGGCACGGAAACTAATGGCCTTTGTGAACTCATACTGCGTGATACGGGGATACGTTGTGTGATACGGGTCACCAACACCCTTCACGGGCAGTCGTTCCTGCACCTGCTCCTCGTAAGGAATCCAGATTTCAGGATGCTGCCGAAACATTTTCTGGAGATCCGCGACCTCCGAGGCACGTGCCAGGTCCTCCTCCGTCTCCTCGGGCATCTCCACACCCTCCTCCTCCATCGCGAAATCCTCCTCCACCTCATCCACTTCGTTGCGATACTCGTCCATTGTTTTACCAGTGTCTGAGAAAATCGCTTTATGCGGGTGACCACGTCAACTTTTATCCATCTTAAAATCAGAATAACAATGAAGGGTGGTGGTCTTGACTTGACGAAACAATATGCGTTTCGAACTTTTAATGAATTAGAAAGTGGGGAAATCGGACCTGTTGAGAATCCAAAAGCCGCCATAATATTAGTGAGTGAAGCGCTAACAGAAACAAAAGAATTTGCATCAATTTCGGATTTTCCAAAAGATTCCCTATCCCTAAATAAAATTGTAGGCGTTTCTTGGTATGCAGCCGTCAAAATTATGAGTGAAATAACCTCACAATCATATTCAAAATTGGGAGAGCCAATTAAGAAATTTTTGGAAAAGCTGTTGGTTGTCAAACTCGGCAAAGTGAATGGGGCGAACAAAAACAAGTCCGCCGTTATTGCATTCGTTCATGGAATGCTTGTCTATGCAATGGCGTATAAAGTGGCCGATGCCCCATCAATCGACGCCAGTTTGGAAGAAAAGTTCAAATGGGTTATGAAGTATGTTGGAAATTCCGCAAATAATGGGACAACGGTTGCCCACATCCAAGGAATATGGAACATTCTTCAAGGACATTACTTGAATAAACTATCGAACGCTGATGTTGCTGGCATTTTAGCTATTTTTTCAAACAATGAACGCATTGATGCATATTTGGGAGAACGTCCTGAGTCATCAAGGCCACCCGCTGCATCCATATCAAGTACGGCATCACCTATTGCTAACTCAATAGACTAACTTAGAGCAGCCGGCATATACGATTTTAGCCCGCCAATTAGAGATGTCAATACATTTTTCCCAGCACGGATTGAAAGGATGTAGGGCATTTGAGAACGTCGATGATACTATCGAACAGTATCTACCGACCTGGCGCAATTTGGTGGTTTTGCGGGCCCCCGACATATACAGCAATAGGTCCCTTCAACTGCCGTACGAACCCATAAATGGTACAATATTGCCCGCGTACCAATTGCAACAACAGTTAGATGAAGGCACCTACGGAAAAATCCTGAAGGCCCAGCGGGCCTTGTACTTGATTGAAAATCCCGAGAAACCAACACAACTCAAACGTATCGATGATTTTGCGGACGTGGTATGTAAAATCAATGAAATTGAGGCCCCACCCGCCGACCTGAATGAAAGTGATTACCAGACCTGGTACGAAGAGGAAGTCCAGGCTATCCTACACGAAGCCAGTCTCCACGCCCTCGCCTACCACACCCTCAAATCCCGTGGCTTCCCACACGCCATTCCCCAACTCTACGAAATATACGCAAATGGCTCACATCGTAACATCAGCACCGCCTCAGAAATCCAGTCGGTGATGATGGGGATGGAATTTGTTGGGGGTGAGACACTTCATACGTACTTCGCGCAACACCTGCCCATTACCACGAAGGACCGGATTCGCGAGGCAAATGACCGGCTCCTCATGGAGGTCCTCATCCAACTCTCCATATACCTGGAAATCCTACAAACCGACCTGCGTTTCAATCATCGCGATCTCAAAATCAATAATGTCCTGCGACGCAATCATGTGCGGCCCTGGGCGCGCAGTCTGACCCATCCCGCCCTCAGCCGTCCCTGGATCGCATTTCACGACCTGGTGATTATTGATTTCGGATTCGCCTGTGTGGCCTGCGACGACCTACCTCATAGCCTCGTCCAGGCGGGCAGTTGGTTCAAGCCCGCCCACGACTGCCTCAAACGCGGTCGCGATATTGCGCTATTCCTCCATTGCCTACAGGCCTGCTATCCACTCCAGGAACGCATTACGTCGGCACTATGGGCCACGCTCAAGGCGGCGACGATGGCGATTGTGGGAAATGCTGATGGTGCAGCACATACCGAAATACCCCTTTTGTGTACGAACTTGGATAAACACGGCCAGGTTGCCGAAGGACCCATCGTCTTTGGCGACGGCATTTATAAACTACTCCGCCGGCACAATGTGGATGTTCCAGGTTGTGCACCGGCTACCCTCATAGGTGCATTAAACGTACTTAGGAGATAATTCACCTCACCTCACCCACTCACCCACTCACCCTTTTCACTTCTTCTTTATTCGATCCCTACCTTTTTCCGACCCTTGTAAAAAATTGACCTTGTGCGGTCAACATTGAGGCCTCGTTCAAGGCCCCCATTTCCTTTCTTCAAGCCCAAAAGAGATGACATCCCTCCGTGCCTTCATAGATTCCCATCGTACTTCTGAGTCCGATTGGAATCTCACGGGTATGGGCAAAGATACCGGCAAGTTCAAGGTCGCCGAGGAAGAATACGACCACTTCCTTGACCTCGTGCACCAGCATATCTTTGGCCCCCATCCCGCCGTCTGCTCTCTCCTCGAACGCCACCGTGACGTCGGCCCACTCATCGTGGACCTGGATTTCCGCTACCAGGCGGGCGGACCCCTGGTACGCCGGTTCAACGATGCGATGTTGCGCCGTTTCGTGGCGGAATACATTTCCGCGATCATTTATTTCAGCCAGCTGGAGACCCTGTCGGAACCCCTGCGCTTCTATATGACCTACAAACCCCACCCTGAAACCGAAAAGGGACAACACAAGGACGGTATTCACATTCAGTGCCCTGACCTCGTGACGAGTCCCAAATTCCAATACGCGATTCGCGGGTTCCTCCTCAATCAGGGGTCCATTCCCGCCATCTTTGGAGATACGAATATGAACAATATGCCGGATAATGTCTACGATGTGGCCGTTATTCACAAGAACAATTGGTTCCTGTACGGAGCCTGCAAACCCGACAAGGCCCAGTATACTGTGCGCCAGGTGTGGCGGGTGGATCCCGCCCACGTGGCCGAGGCCCTGGACGGTGGGGACCCTTCCGATTTCGCGGACCTCGTGGAGGCCGTGGAGGAGTTGATGGAGGACAATCATCCTGATGATACACTGGTCCACGCTGAACACGCCGAGCGCACCAAGGCGTTCCTCAAAACCCTGAGCATTCAGCGTGCCGCCGTGGCCAATGCACCCCCTATTCGCGCTGCGCGCAAGACGGAGTGGGAGAGTTTGTTGGGTGTGTGGGGAGGCGGGAAAGCGAAGCCGGATGTGGCAATGCGCGGAATGCAGAACTATATGGGTGCATCGGCACCTGTTGTTGTCGCTTCTGCAAAAGAGGAATCGGACGGGGAGGGTGTTAGGAATTCTGGTGCTGGTGCTGGCGCTAGCAACGACGAGACCCAGGAACGCGCCAAATGTTCCGTGGAGGATATTCAGTTTGCCTACCGTCTCGTACGTGAATGCCTGAGTCCCGAACGGAGGGCGAATACCTACGATGACTGGATTCGTCTCGCCATTTGCCTCCGCAATGTTCACAATACCGAAGAATCCTTTCGCCTCTGGATGGAATTCAGTCGGCGGGCACCGGGGTACGATGGCCGTATGACCGACAACGACTATCGAATGAAATGGAACAGTGTGCGCACAGACGACAATGCAAGTCGCCGACTCACCATTGCCTCCCTCGTCAGCTGGGCGAAAGAGGATGCCCCTAAGACATTTGAGGCTATCGCCTCCGAAAACCACCGCAACTGGATTCTGAATTTCGCCAAGGATACACACGTGAGTGTGGCCTCCTTCGTGTGCCGACTCTACCAGGACGAGTTCAAGTGTTCCTACGGTGCCAAGAAATCCGGTGAATGGTTCCAATACGTGAAGGAAAACCACGCCTGGAAACACCTGCGCACACCCAACGAACTCCGAGCACGCCTGAGTAATGATGTGAGGAATAATTATATTGACGCGGATCGTGAATACGGGCGCCGGATTACAATGGCGCCCGAGGCGGAGAAGGCGGTCCTCGAAGAGAAGCGAAAGAAGATATTCGCCATTGAACGGCAGCTAGAAATGGCGTCGTTCAAAGACAACGTGCTGAAGGAGTGCGCCGAGAAATTCTACGACGACGATTTCATTAATCACCTGAATTGCAATGCGTTCCTTGTGGGTGTTGCGAATGGTGTCCTGGAGCTGGATTGGCGTGACCCCGCCGATGGGAAGATGAAGGTCCGCTTTCGCGATGGTACACCGGAGGATTATGTGAGTTTCCAGATGGGCCGCTGCGAACCCGACCTTCCCGCAATTCCCTACATCCCCTGGTCCGATGTCGAGCCCTCCCTGAAACGCGAGTTGGAGGATTTCTTTGAGAAGATTTATCCTGACCCCGTACTCCGTAAGTTCTCATTGACGCTATTGGCGTCGTGTTTGGAGGGCCAGAATCGCGAACAGCGCTTTTACATTATGCAGGGCGGGGGTTCCAACGGTAAGTCGAAAATTCAGGAACTGATGAGTCTCACGTTCGGCGAGTACCAGACCTCCCTACAAACGACCACGCTCACGCGTAAGCGACCTGATGCGGGGAATGCGAATCCGGAAATCATTGTGGTGAAGGGACGCCGTTTCGTGCATATGGGTGAGCCCGACCAGGGCGAGAAGATCAACACGGCCCGTATGAAACAGTGGACGGGTGGCGATTTTGTGGAGGCCCGTGGCTTGTTCGCGGATCAGGAGAAGTTCAAGATGATGTGTAAGTTCTTCCTGTCGTGCAATGACCTGCCCCCCGTCTCCTCGATGGATGATGGTACTTGGCGTCGCATTCGCACGATTCCCCACGTCGCCAAGTTCGTGGACCCTGGTAAGCCGACCAATGCGGAGGCTCACATCCACGTCAAGGACCTCGACCTGGATATGAAGTTGCGCAGATGGCGCGTACCGTTTCTGTCAATGCTCGTGCACTACTACGAGACCGTGTACCGTGTAGAGGGGCTCCAGGAACCCGATAGTGTGACCGCGGCATCCAACAAGTACAAGGAGGAGAATGATACATTCCACGCCTTCTTGAACGATTGTTTCGTGCTGGAGCCGGGTGCGGGTCCACTCACACTCAATGTGGTGAAGGAGGCCTATAAGGACTGGAAGCGGACCCAGGTGGGTAAGGGTGAGTTGAAACAGAAGGAGCTCGTCGAACGCCTGCGCGCCGTGTGCGACAAGCGGTCCAGTGACAAGGAGTTCTGGGGTATCCGACAACTCAGTGAAGATGAGGATGGCGACGATATGCGCGGGCCCGTTGGTGGCCTCTAGGCAAACTGGCGTATGGCGATATATGCCACAGCGGCCGCAATACCCACGGTCCCCACGACGACCGCTATTTTTTGTTGGTTGCTCTCGATACCCAGGGCCTCGCCGAACTGCAAAAGTAGCAGGATTGTGAGTGCCACGATGGCGGTGACAAACGTCACCCAGAAAATGAGTAGGACGTGATTGTCGGAAGTCTTGAGACCGAGGAAGGATGCCACGCCGGCCTGGGGCTGGGCGTCCATAAAACGGCGGCGACCCGCGCGGATGGATTGTTGGAGATCGTAGTTTTCCGCGGAAAGCGTATCCATTTCGGCCTTCATTTCCGCCATATATGTATCAAATGGGCCACGGGCACCCTGCAGAACATCGACGCTATCGATGTAGGAGTTGAAGATTTCCTTTTGTGCATTATATTCCGTTACAAGAGCGTCTTTTTCCTGGGCATTTCGTTCCAACTCCTCGGCATATTTTGTATCATTGGGGAGACAATCACTATTCCGCAGTGAATCGAGTTGTGTGTTGGTATCCCGGAATAGCGTATTATATTGCGTCTTATTCGTGGTACATGATGTGGGTTTATCAGAAGGAATGGTATAATCATATACCTTCTGATAAAATGACGATGATACGGGAGCGCCTGGCATCGTGTATTGTTTGCAAACTTCTATTAGGGTTGCCTATACTTACTTCTTACAGGATGGAGGGCGTGCGAATCCTGTGCTGAAAATGGATTCGGGTGTACCTGTACCGGCCATCTGTTTCTTGGCCTCTTCATTGGCAGTATCCAACCATCTCTTGTACTCGTCATTCGCATCCACAGCACACTGAATGGATTCCTTGTTGAAGAGGGCGTTGAGGTTAATCGTCAAGTCACCAGCAGCCGAAGGACCACACACGGATACAAGATCGGGTTTGGGCTCGGCCTCGGTCTGGAAATAGCGGCGGTTCCAGAGGCGGCGATCACGGGTTCGGGATGTGTAGAAATAGCGGGTTATGGCCACAATGACCAGGACGGCGGCAAGAACGGCTGTTAGAATTCCGGTCATCGCAGTTGTCAAAATACCACGACGATTGAAGTAAATGAGAATCGCCATTACGAGCACCGCAATAAAGAAGAGCTGCAGGAAAAAGAGGGTCTCGAGCTTATTGTTGTAATGATACTCGTTGATTTCAAATTGGCGACGGGTAACCTCTTTATCGTGACTAATTCCATTCTTGATGTTATCGTTGTAGGATTTGATGAACTCCTTCTGGGCAATGAGATCCTTTGAACGAATCATCGCATAACTGGAGTTCAAGTCCGACTGAAAAACGCGATTCGTATCCAACACAGCCTGTTCCATAGTATTGTTTTTGCGTCGCATCTGATCATTCACAAATGTACCGATTGCACCATTTACATATGCGGCACAGGGTGCTGAACTATAGACATATCCCGAAGGTGAAAGGCACGCGGCGTCAAATCCGCTGTCCACAATTCCAGTATCGCCCATACTGCTATCTTCTCTGCTCATCACATATACTTTCATTTCACTTCCGGGGAAATTACATCGTGCGATACAAATGGAATATCATTGCAATCGCCACAATGTTGAGGGAAGCCCAAAGGGAGATTTGATTTGTGATAGCATTGTTCTTCTCCTTTGTGTAACGCACCATCTCCTTCCGGGTATTCAATACGGCCTGGTTGGAGTTGATGAGGGCGCTCGAAGGACCCAGGTTTTGCATTGCTGTGAGGAGTTCAGTATTCAATGTATTGAATGCAGTTGTGTTCAAATTCACATAACGTGCACGCACTTCCTTGATATAGTTCACAAGGAGCACAAGTGCATTCAACTTGTTGTTGTAACTAATGACAATGTCGAGGTATTTCTCGGAATTGCCACCATCTACAGGTACAGGTTTAATGGAGTCCAAAAACGCCTGCAAAAATGCCTGGTAACGAACCTTGTAAAAACAATACTCCTTACGAATTAATTCAATTAATTTACGGTCTTTTGCCTCTTGACCCGCAAGGACTTCAGCACTATCCAGTACGCGAGTGGATCCAGTAGGGGGAGTAATAATTAGTTCTTTCACTGCTGTAGGCAAACTCGCAATATAACCCGACGCATTATCCCAAGTCTTTGTGTCATTATTGTATCCATTTGTATCAAAGTTCAAACGAATGAGCGAACCTGATACATCAGATGTGCCCGTGAAAAAAAGTGCCTTTTCAGTGTTTGCAACTGAAGCCCTGATTTCTGCTGCAGTAGGAGCTGTACCCGTGCATTCTGTGCTAAAGTTAACAGTAAAGTCCCCCATTCTCTACACGTTAATTGGAATATCTTCCTTTCTTAAGTGATGAAAGAGCCCACATACCTCCGCGGAAAAAGCTAAATCCGTTGCTCGCCTGGTATCGTATACGAATAATGTAGGTAATGCAGGCAAGTAATAAGACGCCAAAAAATCCCGCGGCTACCAACAATCCCGTCCGTGATTCCTCTTTCAAGGGTCGGGTAAGGCCCATCCACGATGTATGATAATTGGCCTCGTCGCGTCCCTCGAGCGCAGCCACCTGTTCCTGGCGTACCTTGCTTAGTTCCCGTTCGGTTTCCACCTTTTGCCGGAGGGCCTCCAACTCGGCTTTTTGATTTTTAAAGAGGATCGTGTAATCTGTGGAGTCGGAAGAGGCACTCTTAAGTGCGGTTTGGGCTGCGGTGTTTTGGGTCTTGTACCATTCAATCACGTTTTGCATTTGCCTGCCATAGTTCGCCAAGGCAGTCTGCGCGCCCTCTTGGCTCTGCGCCGCCCGCATAACTGCATCATTATTCCAGGCATCCGCCGCCTGTGAAAAAGAGGCATCCTGTGTCAGTGCTTGGCTTTTAATGGCATTTACATCAATGTACGATGGAAGTAATGGTTCGGGCATTTTGCTATTCTACTCTACTCTAATCGGCCCCGCGATTATGATAGGGTACACACACGATACAGAATGTATTCACCGCTGGTCGGAGAAGGGCGGCGAATTTCCACAATATCACCAGGTACCAGGCCGAGGACACGTGCCTGCATATCCACGTGATAGATGATGTGGGGAAGTCGGACTTTGTGGGGAATGTAGTGTTTTGCAAGAACTTCGGTGGCTTCCGCCTCGGAGAGCTTGCGGTGCGGGGGGACAACCGAGTGTTTCGCGGGATTGCTCACGAGGTTGCGAATGTTGAAGAAGGACATACGGGCCTTCATACGATTCCATATCTTGGCGGCCTGGAGGTCAAAGACCTCGTGATAGGGCTCACCGAGAATCACTAGGACCTCGTCGCGATCGGGCTGGAATGCATCTTCATTCTCGGGATCCCACAACTTACTCACAGTACCCTCAATCTTCAGGCGGGTGGCGCCCTCAATCCAATAGAGTACGTGGGCGCGCTTCTCTTCTCCTTCCGCCTCACCACCAGAGCGGGTGACCTTGAAGTTCAGGAGGGCGGGTGTTGTTGTGGCCATTTGAATGAGTTTCTCGGGGGCCACATCCGCTATGCCCGATACATCATATCCGCGATTCTGTAGGATTTCCAGCACAACGGGGCGTGTCCGGGAAATCAAATCAAGTAGTTCGGAGTCCATCGTTCGGTTTTGCTCTACTTTGGGCTGGGGAGGTCCGCCATCAACTTTCTTCTCAAGCAATACTATTGTATGAGGCCTGCGAGAGGTGATAGGGATATCCGCCATTTGTTGAGAGTGTCACTTGTTTCAAATACGTTATGGAGAGGGCATTACCCGACTGTGCAACCGTCCATACATAAATGCGCGCCGAGGAAGTATCGGTGAGTCCAATGCGATTCAGGGCCGTGTCGGTATCCCCCGTAAATACGGCCTTGCCTGGTGGATAATAGATCATCCCGAGACCGTTGGAGGGGCCGTTGGTCCCGCTCGTATACGTGACCAAGCTCGTGAAATTGGACCACGCGCGTGTATCCATATTGACCGTGTAAGAGGCGATGTTTTTCGTATTGCGTGTGTAGGCAACCGCGAAATGTTGGGTGAAACCCGAGGCTTGTCGCGGAATGACCTCGGTTCCATATACTTCTTGCCCACTGCTGTAGGGGACTGTGTAGGAAGCCGCGATGGCCGATTTCGCCTGATTGAATTCCAGGACATGAATGACGGATTGATTGAAACCGCCGATGACGAATGCACCGTATCCCGTGCCGGACCACATACACGCCGGCGCATAACAGGCTCCCAACACGGACGTCGTTGCTCCCGCGTACGTTCCTATGGTCGTTGTTGTGACGGTGGTTCCGCCCTGGGCAAGTGTATATCGGATGAGGGATTTGGGTGAGCCGCCCTCCGCCATTTTGTAAATGATGTTGGAATCCAGGTCCTTATCGTGGACAAAGTTCCAGCCGGTTCCGAGGCCCGTATAGGTGCGAATGACCGTCGTATTGCCAATGTTGGAAGCGAGTTTGAGTTCAACCGTTGTTACATTGAACCCAGGCTGATTCAGAAGATACCCGCTATTACTGGTATAATAGGCAGGCACACCGCCTGTTGGAGTGCGGGCAACCGGCATACGTCCGTACCCCGTTGTAGCCGCAATGGACGTAACTGCTGGCATACTCTTGGTTGTTTTTGTGGAAAAAATTGAAAGGATGTTTCACCTATGTTGGAAATGTGTGGCAACACCAAAGTCCTTCCCTTCCTTCCCCCGCTTCCTTCCCAACTCCTTTCCTTCCTTCGCAATGTCCAAATCCCTCCGTTTCACCCGCTCTGAGCTGTGGATTGATGGCACCAAATACGTCCACGAGGGCGGTGTTGTCTTCAACATCCGCACAACACCCAAGAAGATTCGCGGTGTTCAATGGTCCGTCGAAATGTGGAAGGGCCGCAAGGCCGTTTCCCGCATCCAAAAGCTCTTCACAGATGCCTGGACTAAGGCGCCTGTATGCTCGCGGTGCGGTGTCAAGACCACTTCAGGTCGCACCGAGTGCGAATACTGTGCCGTGGCGGGTCTGCTTCGCAATCGCAAGAGCAAGCGCACTGCTGCACCAGTCCCTGCCACCCCCGCATCCACCCCAACGGACCTCGTCAACTCCTTCATTTCCCACATCAAATCCTCCGAATCCCACTACCTCCACTTCTGGAACGCGATGCACACCCATTTGCGCACCGACATCCATTACACCGCCGAGGAGCACTCCGTCGCCATCGCCGACCTCATCGCCGACTTTACCATTACCACAACACACCAACATATGCACGAACGTCTCGCGGAAATGGGATGGGAGGAGGGAGAGGATATGTTGGAGGTCCTTAAGTGTGTGGCCATTGACAATGACTCATATGCTTTCTCTGTGCTGGTGGATGTCCATGATGTATCCAATCCTCGTTTCATTTCCCCGTCCACATGGAAGGGCCTGCGCGAGGGTGATCTTCGCGATGGCATCTTCACCTGGGCAGCCATTGAGGACCACGCAGCGGCCTGGGCGGCCGAGGGACTCATCGCCATCACCCTGGACGGCCTTCAGGAAGTCTCCTTCCCCCTACCTTCCACAACTCCCTAACCTCACCACAACACCCAAAAACAAAAATAAAAACACTAAACAAAACAAATGGAATTTTTGTTTACTGTTTATACAACTGGCGTTCACAATGGCAGTGGTGAGGATCGTTATATGATGAATCAACCCGCAATGCAGTTCAGGGCAACTCCTGTGGATGCCAAAAAACGCCTCTTTGACAGTGGCTACTATTTGCAGTCCGAGACGGGTATTTTTGACGAGGGTGATCAGCGCCCGTTTGTGTCGGAATTCTGGACCACTACACCCGAAACCAGTAATGAGGATGATGTTCCTGACCGTCTCAGCATTCTTCTTCCCGCCCATCAGTATGTGCGGATATTTCCGAATGCCCGATTCGAACAATTGCTTATAACGCGCTCACCGGCAATTGCAGGAGGTCGCAGGCGCGCCTCGCGCAAGCGTTCCACACGCAGGCGCAGGCGCTAAGTGAGTGATACCGCTATGTGAGGTTGCGATTGCGACTGCGACTGCGGCTGCCGAGAACCTCGATATTTCCGCATTTCCACATCCCAGTGCCGAATGGACCGCTCAAAATTTGCGGCCGGAAAAAACGCAATAGCGCGCTTGGATTTAATGAAGGACATCGCCTGATCCGCTGTCATTCCATACATCGATATCAGAAACATTGCGACTACCGCGGCGGACCGTTGCATCCCGGCGTGACAGTGGACCAATATATTCCGCCCCGCCTTGTATTCACGCACCAACTTCACCTGTGTCTCGGCGGCCCAGGCTGCCAGATTGGCAATCTCGGCCTCCTCCAAATTATCATCCACGGGCACACGATACAAC
>JACCDX010345654.1_pt1 | contig 12096 bp, 12 predicted proteins | sample 7449681 | NCBI WGS metagenome assembly JACCDX01 (sample SAMN15323450, study PRJNA562643) | freshwater metagenome | isolation source: river surface water | place: USA:Blue River Watershed | collected 2017-08-18 | reverse complement strand
AGATGCCGTTGTTGCTGTTCGCGCTTGATCGTCTGTTGGCCCCGGCGCCGCCGCGCCCACGGGTCGCCTTTCTCAAAGGCGGCGCTTTTGCGCATCGCGGCTTGCACGGGCCGGATATTCTTGAAAACAGCAAAGCGTCCTTTGCCGCCGCGATTGCCGGCGGCTTTGGGATTGAGCTGGATGTCCGCTCAAGCCGCGATAACGATGTCTATGTCTTCCACGACGACGAACTGGACCGTCTGTCGCAGGGCAAGGGCCGGTTCAGCGCCAACAGCAGCGCGACATTGGATCAAACCCGCCTGAAAAACAGCGATGAAATGATCCCAAGGTTCGACGCGGTGCTCAGCCTGATCGCGGGCCGCGCCACGGTGTTGGTTGAGGTGAAAACGGGTCGCCGTTCCGTTGCGACCCTGTGCCAGGGGGTGGCGCGGGCGCTGGAAGGCTATCAGGGGCCGGTGGCGGTCATGTCGTTCGATGCGCGCGTGCCCCAGTGGTTCGCGCAGAACGCGCCGCACATTGTGCGCGGGCTTGTGGTGACGGAAGAAGGGCCAACCGCGCTTCCCGATCGCGCCCGCGCAGCGATCATCCGGCATCGCGATTTGTGGCGTGCCAAGCCCGATTTTCTCGCTTATGATGTCGAAGATTTCCCAAGCCGCTTTGCCGATGCCCAACGCCGCCGTGGCCTGCCAGTATTGACGTGGACGGTGCGAACGCCGGAACAACAGGCCCGCGCCGCTGCTTATGCCGATGGGCCGATTTTTGAGGTCGAAGCCTGATGACGGATGGATCGGGCGGCCGGGCTATCACGGCGCGCCTGGCCAGCGGGATCAGCGCGGTAGAGCCGGATGCGTGGGATGCCTGCGCTGGCACCACCAACCCCTTTGTCCGCCACGCCTTTCTTGCCGCGCTCGAAGCCTCGGCCAGTGTCGGGCCGGGGACCGGCTGGCAGCCCGCCCCCCTTTTGATCGATGGCGAAGACGGCAGGCTGGCCGGTGCGCTGCCCGCCTATCTTAAAACCCATAGCCAAGGCGAATATGTGTTCGACCATGGCTGGGCCGATGCGTGGCATCGCGCGGGCGGCCAATACTACCCCAAGCTCCAAATCGCTGCTCCCTTCACCCCCGTGCCGGGACCTCGGCTCTTGGCCCATAATCCCCAGGCACAAGCAGGGCTGATTGAAGCGGTTGAGGCGATCACCGAACAAAATGAATTGTCCTCGGCGCACGCCACCTTTTTGGTTGAGCGCGATCTTGAAGCGTTTCGAGACGCTGGCTGGCTGGTGCGCGAAGGCATTCAATATCACTGGTTCAACCAGGGATATGACGATTTTGAAGGGTTTCTCGCTGCGCTCTCGTCGCGCAAGCGCAAGGCGATCCGCAAGGAACGCGCCGCTGCCCAAGCCGGGCTCACCATCCGCGCTTTGTCCGGGAACGAGATTGAGGAACGGCATTGGGATGCCTTTTGGCATTTTTATCAAGATACCGGCGCGCGCAAATGGGGCCGCCCCTATCTCAGCCGTCGCTTCTTCTCGATCATTGGGGAGACGATGGCCTCGGAAATTCTGCTCTTTATCGCCGAACGCGAAGGGCGGCCCATTGCCGGCGCGCTCAACTTTATCGGCGAGGAAGCGTTATATGGCCGCTATTGGGGCTGCACCGAAGAAGTGCCCTTCCTCCATTTTGAGCTTTGCTATTACCGCGCGATTGAAGAGGCGATTGCCCGCGGCCTCCCCCGGGTCGAGGCTGGGGCGCAAGGCGAACATAAGCTGGCCCGCGGCTATGTCGCGACCCCCACTTGGTCGGCGCATTACATCCCCCATCCGGGGTTTAGAGAGGCCGTGGCCGATTTTCTGCGGCGAGAACGCGCCGCGGTAAACCGGGAGATCGCTTTTCTGGGGGCACTCACGCCCTTTCGCAAAGGCGATTAAGCAGCAACAGCGGTCTTCTGGGACAACCAGGCCCGCGCTGCGCGCTGGGCTTCGGCGATCTCGCTTGCCGACATTTCAGCGGCCAGCTCAGCGCGGCATTGCTGGCCCCGCGCATCGCCCGACATCGCGGCGATGTTGAACCATTTATGCGCTTCGATGTAATCAATGCCGTCCTCATCATCGCCCGAAGCATAATGAAGCCCCAGGTCAAAACAGGCATCCGCATTGCCGCGGGCGGCTTCGGCCAAACGGCGGCGCAGTAAAAAACTCTGATCAACAACCGGACGCGACATAACCAAACTCCCACCAATATCGTGATGGGGCCATCTTCGCCGCGTGGTTTAAAAAAAGGGTTAACGCCCCCAAGCCATCAACGTGTGGTCGGCGCCAATCTCTTGGCATCAACGAACGCGCAGTATAGCCGAAACGAAAGGTACTGCATGGCGAAGTGTAATAATTTTAATGACTTATCCATGAATATATATAATAAAACGAGATGGTGTTGCATATGTGTTGACATCATTCATATCAGTGTTTATCTTTTAGCGGTTAGACATATTGATAGATAAAAAGTCTATATGATATGCTTAAAATATTCAAATCTTTCACTTTTATTGTGGCCTGTATCGCACAGCCAAGCTTGAGCTTCGCTTCGAGTGGAGATGGGGCCAGCTCGGAGGGGGAGGCAGTCCCCTCAGGGATGCCTCTTTCTGTCGAAAATATTGTCACTGCCAAAGGCGCAATGGCATTAGAGCTCTCTTTAACTTACTCAAATGTGGAAACTGATGGTGTCTCGGTTGGTCAGCCCTTGAGTTTTCAAATAAGCCAAACCTCTGCTGTCTTGTTACCCCCGCAATTAGTTCGGCAGAAAAGCAACCAAGATACGATGATCGCCACGGCTACTCTACGTAACGGTTTTACTTCGGGGGCAGAAGTTTACCTGCGTGCCAGCGCAGTTCATGCAACCTCTCGGTTTGATACAGAAGGCGTTGCTAAATCAATCTCAAGTTCAAGGTTCGCTGATATATGGACTGGTGTTTCATATCAGTTTTCGAGCGATGCTCGCGGGGTGGCAGTTGTCGGCCTTGCTGAAATCGCGCTACTTGAGCGCGGAGCTGTGCAGAACAGTTCGCTGAAATCCTACCTAGTAGGATTGTTGATGTACAAAGCTTATGATCCAGTTGTGGTTGCCGGCAGCATCACCGTTAGAAGTTCAGCTTTTCGCCGCGATGGAACGGTCCGTTTCAAGTTAGGTGATACCTACAGCATCCGACCAACGATAGGCTTTGCAGCGAACGAGCGCATTAATTTAACAACAGGCTTGCAATGGCGCCTGCAGAAGACTTCGCGCTTTGATGGGCGCCAATTGGGCATTAGTCGCACTAGTATAGATATTGTTCTGGGAGCTGGTTTTGGGCTTTCGGGTCGAGATTCCCTCAATGTGTATGTTGAGGCGAACGCCTCAGGTCGCAATGGAGCCGATCTGAGGCTTAGTTGGCTCAAGGCCTTCTGACGATGCTTAGGTTTTCTTGGTGTAGCTCGGTTCTTGAGTTGGCTGTTTGAGAGCTCCGCACGAAAGGATGGACAAATGAAAATCAAGATAATTGCTCTTTCTGCTTTGTTATCCGCAGCGATGGCCACAACGGCGATAGCGCAACCCGTGGTTGTTAGCCACGAGCCCGTGACAACAAATTTGTTGTCAGTTGACGATGCGAATGCCCTGTTCAATTCGACCGCGGCTAGAGGTAATGCACGCCAACTTAGCGCAGAGGAAATGAATGCGATTGATGGCGCAATCGTACCTTTATTGGTTCGGATAGGCGGCGGCGCGGTGCTCGGCGGTGGTGCTGTTCTAGGCAAACACTTCTTAGATGGTGGGTCTTGGGGGGACGTCAATTGGCGCGACGTCGGATATGGAGCAGCGGTCGGCGGAGGTGGTGGTGCGTGGGGGCGCTATCTCAAGGTTGCCAATTATTGATAAATGAGGTTCGGAGGAGGGTATCTGCCCCCTCCGAGCCAAGTGCGCAGAGGGTGACTGTCAGAATGCCTTATATGGCACAAGCATTGATGGCCTTTTTGGCTATATTAGACTATATAACGACTAATTATGCTGTCCGTCGTTATGGGCCTCAGGTTGAAATAAATCCCTTATGGCGTTTTGGTTTTTTTAAAAAATCAGTGTTATTTGACATATTTTATTTTTCGGGAATTATTCTGATAATAACATTTACAATATATATTGAAAAATTGTCTATTAATTTAGCATTAATTGTTAGTTTGTTGGCGATTGTTATAAATAATGTCATATTTTTGATAAAGTCTCGATAAATTGTTTCGCCCATTATTGTATTTTTGTATTATAGTAGGAAGTTTTTTTATTACATTTCCGGTGCAGGCTAGATCCAATAAAGTTGGAAAATTTGAATTTTTATTTATTAAACAAGCGGGAGTCAGGTCAATTCATTTGCGATCTTGGCGAGAATTGCGCGACAATGATGTAATTAAGCAATCCAAAGATTACTCTTGTGGCTCGGCAGCAGTGGCCACGATATTGAGTTACTATTACGGGCGGCCCACTGACGAGCAGGAGGTTCTTACTGCGATCGGCCGAGGGGATTCGCGCGCCACATTCTTGTCGATGCAGGAAGGTTTAGTAAAACTTGGATTTCGAGGAATTGGGGTCGCAGTCAACTTTGAGCAACTGCGGGCTTTGCAGATGCCTGTAATTGTTCATTTGCGTTATCGAGATAATGACCACTTCACTGTTGTCCGTGGTGTTGGCACTGACACGATTGCTTTGGCAGATTCATCGCTCGGAGATCGTACGTTCAGCAACGCGCAATTTCGTAAGATGTGGGAGACAGAGGGCGAAGGGTTTCCCGGTAAATTTCTGGCGATTTTACCAATAAATTCTCGCAATACAGCCGACCTATCTTATTTTAAAACTTCTGCCATGAGACAAACAAGCGTTGCTAAGCGTCTCGTTGTGTTCACTGCAGCAGGGCGGTGAACCTTAAGTCACCTCATTTCGACGAAGCTCTTCGATCTCACTAAACAGGATCGCCGTCCCAACTAGACCTTGAACACCACCGGGAGATTGTCAATCAACCGCGCCTTGCCGATCCGGGCGGCGGCGAGCAGGCGGGCGGGGCGGTCCAGCGTTGCCAAGGGGGTCAAGGTGTCGGCATCCACCAGCTCGGCATAATCGATCGAGGCAAAACCCGCTTTCAGCAGGGCCGCTGGAATCTCGGCCAGCGCTTTTCCAACGTCCGAGCCGGCTTCCATCGCGCGCGCTGCCTGGCCAAGCGCGCGGGGCAGGGCAACCGCGGCGGCGCGTTCCTCGTCAGTCAGATAGGCGTTGCGGGAAGACAAAGCGAGGCCATCTTCTTCCCGCTGGGTGGGAAAGCCGGCGACTTCAAGCCGCATATCCAGATCGGTGGCCATGCGGCGGATAATCGCCAATTGCTGCCAATCCTTCTCGCCAAAAATCGCAAGATCAGGCTGAACCTGGTTGAAAAGCTTGGCAACCACAGTGGTAACGCCATCAAAATGGCCGGGCCGCGCCGCGCCACAGAGCCGGTCGGGCAGGCCGGCGACGCTGATCGTGGTGGCAAAACCTTCGGGGTACATTTCGGCAACCGGCGGCATCCACAAAAAGGCCACCCCGGCGGCCGTTAGCTTGGCCGCGTCGGCAGCGGCCGGGCGCGGATAGGCGGCATAATCTTCGTTTGGGCCAAATTGCTTGGGGTTGACGAAGATGGAGACAACCACATGGTCGGCCCGGCGGCGGGCATCGGCCACCAGCGCCATATGGCCATCGTGCAGCGCCCCCATGGTCGGCACGAGCGCAATCGTCTCTCCCGCTTGGCGAAGGGGGTCGAGGGCAGCGCGCAATGCGGCACGATCCTGGATGGTTTGCACGGGCAGTCCTTGGCGGTTATTGAAAGGGTCGCCGCCTCTAACGAGGGACAGCGGGGCGAATCAAGGAAGGATATTATCGTTTCTATGTCGGGGGGTAAGCCGCACATCATCGTCTTCGCCAATGAAAAAGGCGGGTCGGGCAAATCGACCACTGCTGTCCATACGGCGGTGGCGCTCACCGTGTCCGGGCACAAAGTGGCCGCGATCGATCTGGATACGCGCCAAAAGACGCTGGCGCGCTATTTCGAGAACCGCGAGGCGACGACCAAACGCCGCGAGGCAGAGCTTGAGACGCCGGTCTATGTTGTCCTCGATCCGCTCACGCCAGAGGCGCTTGATCAGGAAATCGCGCGGCTCAGCGTTGGGCAGGATTTTCTGATCATCGACACGCCGGGCCGCGATGATCCGGTGGCGCGCGCCGCGATTGCCCGCGCGGATACGCTGGTCACCCCGATCAACGACAGCTTTGTCGATCTGGACCTGATTGGGCAGGTCGATCCTGAAAGCTTTCGCGTCAGCAAGCCCAGCTTTTATGCAGAACTCATCTGGGATTTGCGCAAGGAACGCGCCCGCGCCGATGGCGCCACGGTGGATTGGGTCGTGCTGCGCAACCGCCTTCAGCATCTTGATGCGCATAATATGCGCCGTGTGGGGGCCGCGCTGGCCGAACTTTCCAAGCGGGTTGGCTTTCGCACCGTGCCCGGGCTGAGCGAGCGAGTCATTTATCGGGAGCTTTTCCCCCGCGGACTGACGCTTCTTGATAAAAAGCATCTTGGCGGCTTTTCGGTCAGCCATGTCGCGGCCCGGCAAGAGTTGCGAGAGATGATTTCGTCCTTCGCTTTGCCCACCCATGAGGCCGCGCAGCGGGAGCTTTCCTTCGCATGATTCGGTTTCTTCTCATCGCCGCCATTCTTCTTGGCCTTTTTTTGCTGTGGCGAAGCAGCGTTCGGCCGCGCCCGCAAATGTCGGTTCAAGAAGCGGCCAAGCTTTTGGGGGTCGCCGAAGATGCGGCACCAGAGGCCATAAACGAAGCCCATAAAAGATTGATTGCAAAGGTGCATCCCGATGCGGGCGGCAGCGAGGAGCTGGCAGCACGGGTCAATTTGGCGCGCGATACGCTGTTGGGCAAAGCCGTTCGCTGAACGGGGTTAGCCAATTCATCCATTCTGGCACTTGATTCTTGGGCGCGCTGTCGGGCATCGACACGTCTCTATCAACGATCAGGTGTTCCCCATGAGCCATGAGTTCCATCGCACAGCGCTGCGCGAATATGATATCCGCGGCATTGTTGGCACCACGCTAACGGAAAAAGACGCTTGGGCGATTGGGCGGAGCTTTGCGACCATCGTGCGGCGCGCGGGCGGCACCACCGTTGCCGTGGGGTATGACGGGCGGCTTTCCTCGCCCGTTCTCGAACAGGCGTTGATCAAGGGGCTCACCGAAAGCGGCGCCGATGTTGTCCGGATTGGGTTAGGACCAACCCCAATGCTGTATTACGCTGAAGCAGTATTGGACGGCGTGGATGGCGGTATACAGATAACTGGCAGCCACAATCCCCCCGATTATAACGGCTTCAAAATAGTACAAAAACACGCGCCATTTTTTGGGGGGGACATACTCCACATAGGTGATCTTGCGCGCGCTGGGGATTGGGAAGTCGGAAGCGGGGCTGTTAGAGATTGCGCCATTTTCGACCAATATGTCGACCGGCTGGTCGAAGGGTTCCGTGGCCGGGCGTTCCGAATCGGCTGGGATGCCGGAAACGGGGCTGGAGGCGCGGTTGTTGAGGCGCTTGTTGCGCGACTGCCTGGAGAACATCATCTTCTTTTTACCGAAATTGATGGCAATTTCCCTAATCACCACCCAGATCCGACCGTAGAAGCCAATCTTTTCGATTTGCGCCGTCTTGTCGCAGAAAAAAAGCTCGATTTTGGAGTCGCTTTTGATGGCGATGCCGATCGGATTGGCGCGATCGATGGCGAAGGGCGCGTTGTTTGGGGGGATCAGCTTTTGGCGATCCTGGCAGAGCCGGTGCTGAAAGACGTGCCGGGCGGCACGATCATCGCGGATGTGAAGGCCAGCCAAGCGCTTTATGATCGGGTGGCGGAACTGGGCGGCACGCCGCTGATGTGGAAAACGGGCCATAGCCTCATCAAAGCGAAGATGAAGGAAGTGAACTCTCCGCTCGCGGGCGAAATGTCGGGCCATATCTTCTTCAAGCATCGCTGGTACGGCTTTGACGACGCCATTTATGCGGCCGTTCGGTTGATCGAGGCGGTGGGAGAATTGGGGGGCTCGCTCACCGCGCTCAAATCGGCGATGCCCGCGATGATCAACACCCCCGAAATGCGCTTTCAGGTCGATGAAAGCCGCAAGTTCGCGGTGGTTGAGGAAGTTTTGGCGCGGCTCGAAGCCGAAGGGGCCGAGGTCAATCGCACGGATGGCGCGCGCGTGAATACCAAAGATGGCTGGTGGCTGTTGCGGGCGTCGAACACGCAGGACGTGCTTGTCGCCCGCGCCGAAGCAAAGGATGAAGCGGGGCTTGCCCGATTAATGGCGCAGATCGATGCCCAGTTGGAAGCGTCAGGCGTCGTTCGTGGGGAAAATGTGGCGCACTGATACGCCGCGCCCGTTGGCGATCCGGCCATGGGTGTTTGTGGATCGGAGGGCGCGGCGCTTGGCATAAGGGCGTACAATCCCGATGCCGAGATTGCCTTGGCCATAATCAGCGACCAGCTCTTCGGTAACGAAGCGGGCCTTCAGCTCGTCCCAAAAACGGTGGACTTCGATTTCCGGGTCGAACCGGTTGGGAATAACATCGTGCAGCGCGATAAAGCCGTCCTGCGCGACCAGCGGGGCATATAGGTCATAATCGCGCTTCACCCCGGCATAGCTATGGTCCGCATCGATCATCAGCACGTCAATGTCCCGGCCATCGAGCAGCTGGTCGATGATGGCTCGGGTGGCAGCAAGGTGGGAATCTGCGCGGACAAGATGCAAGGTCTGCCGGGGCTTGGCGAATTTGCGATACAAGGCTTCCTTCCAGCGCGGATAGCCGCCGCCATTGCGGCCATATGGCAGGTCAAGGCTGATGATGGTCGCATCGGGCGCCGCATGCTGGCAAAAGAGGAAGAGCGTCCCACCCTTGGCCGTGCCAATCTCCACAATGACGCGCGGCTGTTTTTGCTGCACGCGCTTCATTAATTCGCTGATTTCCCAAGGATTTTGCAACGGCCGGATCGCGCCTGCGCTTTCGTTCATGGTAAAATGGACCAGCGCTTCTGTGTCGGCGGCAAAAGCGCGCGCCGACAAAAGGCGCGACATTCTGCCAGCCCCCAGCCAATCTTTGAAATTCTTCGCCTGATAATTGAGATAGGCGATGCCGTTGATCAGGCCGACAGCGCGGCCTTCGCGGCGCATGTGGCGCAAATGGGTTTTAAGAGAAGCAAGCATCTTCCGGCTCCGGCATCGGGAACATCAGATGCGGACCTATCATAGCGGCTTTGCCGAAACCCATGAAAGATCGGTAAGGTTGAAAACGGGTCGACAGGTTTGCCGGCAAGTCTTTTTTGCTGGAAGTGGAGGGGGGTGGCGGGGCAAAGAACGGGTGTGTCTGATCTGCCCGAAATTCTAAAAAACTGGTTCGCCTCTCGCGGCTGGCAGCCGCGCCGCTACCAGCTTGAGATGCGGGAGGCATATCGCCAAGGCCAGCACGCGCTCTTGGTCGCGCCGACCGGGGCGGGCAAAACGCTGGCCGGCTTTCTCGCGACGCTGGCGGACCTTGCAGAAAACCCGTCTGAAGGGCTCCACACCCTCTATATCTCTCCGCTCAAGGCTTTGGCGGTGGACGTGCGCCGCAACCTCTTGGCGCCGATTGCGGAAATGGGGCTCGATCTCCGGGTCGAAACGCGCACCGGGGATACCCCGGCCGACCGCAAGGCGCGGCAGCGCACCAAGCCGCCTCATATTCTGCTCACCACGCCCGAAAGCCTCAGCCTGCTCCTTTCCTACCCCGAAAGCGACGCGCTATTTGCGGGGCTGAAGCGGATCGTGATTGACGAGGTGCACGCTTTTGCTGTGGGCAAGCGGGGGGATTTGCTCTCTTTGTGCATGGCACGGTTGCAGCAGATCGCGCCCGGCATGCGTCGTGCGGCGCTGTCGGCCACTGTGGCAGAGCCTAAGGCCTTTCAACGCTGGCTGGCACCGATCGACGAAGAGGTTCGGCTCGTGCTGGGTGATCCCGGCGCGCCGCCCGATCTCGCCATTCTCCTGCCCGAAGGGCGCGTGCCTTGGGCGGGGCATTCGGGCGCTTATGCCGTGCCGCAGGTGATGGCAGAGATTGAAACCCACCAGACCACCATCGTCTTTTGCAACACGCGTGGCCTGTGTGAGCTGATCTTTCAGGAGTTGTGGAAGGTCAACGATCACAAGCTGCCTATCGGCATCCACCATGGCAGCCTTGATATTGAGGCGCGGCGCAAGGTGGAAGAAGCGATGGCGCAAGGCCGGCTGCGCGCGCTTGTCGCGACCGCCAGCCTCGATTTGGGGGTGGATTGGGGCAATGTCGATTGCGTGATCCAGATGGGGGCGCCCAAAGGCTCGTCGCGGTTGCTCCAGCGGATTGGCCGGGCAAATCACCGGCTGGACGAACCATCCGAAGCGATCCTCGTGCCCGGCAACCGCTTTGAATATCTAGAGGCGCTCGCCGCATGGGATGCGATCCGCGAAGGCGTGCTCGATGGGGAGGCGTTTCGCCCCGGCGGTCTCGATGTGCTCGCCCAGCATCTGATGGCCTGTGCGTGTGCGGCACCTTTTGACGAGGCGGCGATGCTCGCCGAAGTCCGCTCGGCAGCGCCTTATGCCGATCTGGCAGCGGAGACTTTTTCCCGCTTGCTCGATTTCATCGCCACCGGGGGCTATGCGCTGCGCGCCTATGACCGCTTCCGCCGCCTGACCCGCACGGGCGAGGGGCAATGGCGCGTCACGCATCCCCAGTTTGTGGCGCAACACCGGCTCAATGCGGGGATCATCGTCGACACCCCGATGCTCGAGGTGCGCTTCAAAAATGGCCGGCGGCTCGGCCAGCTTGATGAATATTTCGCGGCGAGCCTGATGCCGGGGGATAGCTTCTTCTTCGCCGGGCTGAGCGTTGAGGTGGAACGCACGGACAGCCTTGGCCTCACCGTGCGGGCGAGCAGCAAAAAGGCGGTGATCCCCAGCTATATGGGCGCGCGGATGCCGCTGACCACGCATCTGTCCAACCGCGTCCGCCGCTTCTTGCATGACCGTGCGAGCTGGCCGCGCTTCCCGGCTGATGTGCGCGAATGGCTCGAAGTGCAGGCGCGCGTGTCGGCCTTGCCCGCGCCAGACGAGCTGCTCGTTGAAACCTTCCCGCATGAACAGATGCACTATATGGTCGTCTACAGCTTTGAAGGCTGGAACGCGCACCAATCGCTCGCGATGCTTTTGACCCGGCGGATGGAGGCCCGCGGGCTCCACCCCATTGGCTTTGTCGCCAGCGATTATTGCTTTGCGATCTGGAGCCTTGCGCCAGTGCAGGATCCCGCAGCTCTGCTTTCGGCAGACATCATGGCCGATGAATTTGTCGATTGGGTGGAAAATTCCGCGCTCTTGAAACGCGCCTTTCGTGAAGTGGCGGTGATCGGCGGGCTGGTCGAACGGCAGATCCCGGGCAAGCGCAAAACGGGGCGGCAAGTTACCTTTTCCACCGACCTCATCTACGATGTGCTGCGCCGCTATGAGCCAGACCATCTCCTGCTCGAAGCCGCATGGGCCGATGCGCGCACGCGGATGACGGATGTTGGCCGGCTGGGCGCGCTGCTGGATCGGGCCGCCCAGACGATGGTGCATAAATCGCTCGATCGGATCACGCCGTTGGCGGTGCCGGTGATGGCGATTGTCGGGCGGGAATCGGTTGCGCAAGCGGCGGCCGAAGACGCACTTTTGCTGGAAGCCGAAGCCCTCGCCGCCGCCGCGATGCAGCCCCTTAGCTGACCCCGACTCATTTGCGCGGGCGGGGGGATCTGCTATCCTTGTGGCGCAACGAACAGGCAATGGTGCCTGTGGGAGAGGCTTATGCGGCTGGTCGGGTTCGCGCTTGCACTAGGGGCGCTTTCGCCGCTCGCGGCCCAAACCCCCGAGGCGGGCCCCGCGCTGACGCCGCCCGTCCAATCGACGCTTGCGGCGGGCGATGATGGCGCCTCGCGGATGACGGTGCCGGTCTTTGT
>JACCDX010105856.1_pt1 | contig 12096 bp, 14 predicted proteins | sample 7449681 | NCBI WGS metagenome assembly JACCDX01 (sample SAMN15323450, study PRJNA562643) | freshwater metagenome | isolation source: river surface water | place: USA:Blue River Watershed | collected 2017-08-18 | reverse complement strand
TTCTAAGAGAATGCCGACGTTCCCAAAAGTATTTCGGACGAATCGCATGGAGACAAATGGACGCCACGCCGTTTCGTCCGGGGGTTGAATGGGGGCCTTGGGCGACGGCCACCGCGTTGGAAGACGACGTTGTCTTTGACGGAGCATGTCTTTCGACAAAAAAGAATGCGGTTTCGATCGAGACACAGACGGACGCAGTGGAGCCCGAACGTGTCCAGAAAAATGGATGTTGCTGTGTGATGTGATGTGATGTAATTTTTTTCTTGGTCAGGATAAAAACATCAAATGTTGAGTGCTTTGAGTCTTTCGATTTTTGCACTGTGCTTCTTCGTGTTCATCGTTGGTATGATCGGGCTCAACCGGTACCCCGACTCGAAAGTGAAGAGCAAGGTTTCCCGTCTGGTCTTCTCGAGCGTCGTCGGATTTGCACTGGGCCTCGCGCCCGTCATGTTCTTCATCGGGTCCGCGGTGGGCCCGCTGTCCGACCCGATTTCCACACGTGTCATGTTCGGTCTGATGTCGGTCATTTCGATGCTCGCGTGGATCCTGTGCGCCGTTCTGCTCAGCGACGCGAGCGACATCGAGCTAGGTGGCAAAACCAAGGGATTCGTCGGGACCATGCTCGCAGTGTTTATCGTCACATGGCTCGCGTTCGGTGGAATGGCGTACACGGGAATCGGCTCGTTCGGGGGCATCGGAAAACTGAAATACTTCTAAACAACTGCGCAACATTTACAAAACAATGGCAACGACAACCGTTCGTGAGGCCCGCGAGAAACTCGTGGCGGCGCTCGATGTGCTCGCGACACGAGACCCGTCGGATGTCCTTCGCCGCAAAGATCTTGTAAAACTCGTACTTGCGCCGCTGTTTGAAGACAGTGACGATCTCGATGCGGTTTTTGTCGCGGAGTTTGATCCGGCGACGGGACTCACCGCCGTTCGCAGCAAGGATCATCCGGACCACTTGGTTCTTCGGATGCACAAAGTCGACAAACGCAAACTCGAGCGCTTCGTACGGAAGCTCGAGCATGTGAATGCATATGCCGAACTCGAAGTCGAGACCGGCGTGTTCGTGCTTGCAGACCGTGGAAATTTGTACATTTACCAAGAGTCGGTACCGGACAGCTGCTGGCGCATGGACCCAACGTCCCTTCTTCGCAGCATGGATGAAATCGCGAATTATAATGCATTGTAAGATATATACACGTCATTATTCGCTCACCTTGCGAAAAGTAACACTGATACGCATTTCGCGCACGGGAGGAATGGAATGCTTCCATCTGTAACGTGCGTCTTCTTGAAGGATCGCGACAGAACGTTGCGTCAGCATAACGTCCTTTTGCTCATGGCCCCTCTCAAAACGCATCACAGCACTGCTGCCGAGAGACAGACTTACGACGGTGTCTCCAAACAGTCTCACATGATCAATGTGAGGTGAAATACATTCGCGTGACATGTATCGATTCACGATAATCATGTCGTACACCTTTCCAGTGGTTGCTTCAATGCGAGATTTGATCGGCATCAAAAAGTCTGGAATCGGGGATGTAGGATTCAAGGTGTAGCCCGTGTATTTGTACTCAAACCCGTAATGCTGCGTGAGGCGCTTGAGAGACCGGTTCCACGGTTGACTCTGTATGGCTTCCAAGAGATCGCGCTCTTCCTCTTCGGAAATAAAGTCTGGCACAATTTGAAGACCGCGAATAGTCATCGTCTGTGTTTTGTATGTGTCACACGCGTTATGTAGTCCCAATACGGATAAGTTAAATGTTTTCTGGTGGTTGTTCAGTTGGACGTTGTTTGTTGATTGTCACGAATACACCCGCGGCACCCACGAGGACCGCTCCGAGCAGTGCGAGTTTCGTCGGTTTCTTTCCCTCCAGGAGGAACATCGTGAGATATCCCATGATAATACCGGTGAGACTCAGTGCAGAAAACACATCGGCGCGCAGACGCAACATGGCGTTCGCACGAAGCACGTGGCTTAAAATGCCCACGATCGAATTGAATCCGATCATCAACCCGACCCCACGAAGCGTCGTGTCTTTCAGCAAACCCTTGGTCCCTTGCGTCGCCCAACGGACCCCGCACAATATGAGCACGTACGGAATCGACCCGCTGTAAAGTCCAAAAACACGCTCCACAGGTGTTTCCGATAGAGTCTTGTCGTGGTACGCAATGTACATGATCGACTCCGTGACCGCCGCAAGCAACGCCGCCAACACGCCGTACAAGTTCGCACCCTTTTGTTTCTCATCGGTCGTCATCGAAGACAGTGCAATCATCGTCGCACCTATTACGCCCACAAACGTAAACGACACATTGGTCGCATCCAACGATTCACGCAAGAACACCTTCGACAGCACAAGATTCCAGAGAGGATATGTGTAAAAAAGGGCTAGTGCGTTCCCCGACGAAATGCTACGGAACGCGAAATAACTCGAAAGAATATGAAGTGTGTTCACAGCTCCCTGGACAAAATCCGGTTTTGCATACCCCTTTCGAACGAACGCGTACGAAATCCCCGCGTAAACCAAAACGCGCAACAAGGTTTGTACATCGATACTCGAACGAACAATACGAAGGAGCTGTGGATACAAGCTCGCGAGAAACTCACCTAACAGCGTTTCCGTCACACCCCGCGTGTTGTCCATTTCCTTTTACAAAAACAATGTCGGTATTTTTTTGTGATATTTTCGGTGGTATGGAAACGGAGGAGACGCGTTGGGTGTGCCAGATGCAAACGAAACGTCTTGAAAGATCAACAACGGCAACAGGACAGGCGCTGCAAACGCGCTCGCGACAATTCCAGTTATTACCGTTGTCACTGGAAGCGATTGTTGGCGATGCAAGATCACCGAATCCGTCGGTGGATCGTTCGACACCCGTGTTCCGTAATAAGCCGCACGGACTCCGCCGTACACTGCAGAACCCACCAGAAACTTTTTGAATAACAGTGTCATTTTTTGTTCTTTTTGTTTTTTGTGTTAACAAGTGTCGCTCGAGTCCGTCGCGAAGAACGTGTGGAGTTCATCGAGCTCGTTGGACTTCAGCGAAATCTTGGAAAAATTCTTTACTGTCAACATGTGAATCGTGTCCGTGTAGTTGATTTCCGGCGTTTCCAGATGGTACACGTACTCGCCGTCGTGTCGCCGCATGATACACAGACTTGCTCCTCCCTCGAACTTGTATTCCAGCGCGTTCGAGAGATGACTGAAGGACATGAGCGATCTCAGGGGCCCGAACTCTCCGATCTGGATAACCTGCTCTGCCATCGGATTTGTAGGAGACGCTTTCTGCCCCGTGACGCCCACCACGATTCTGTACGGACTCGCGGCGATCAATCGGGCGATCATAATACGCTGCGGATACAAGACGTTGCCCATGATGTTTTTATTTACCACATCGAATACACGGCGTAAAACACCAACGCGGCAGCCACAGCAGCAACAAACGGTGACACTCCATCTGATGCCAACTTCTCAAGAGCCGCGCGTACCTGTGCAAACTCAATCGAAGCCGAACGGCCCGTCTGTGTTTCGTTCAGAACGACGCGGACCGCAAGCTTGCCGTTGTGGTACACGAGAAGATTGTCAACCTTCGTGAGCATCATCAGGTTGTACCTGTGCGCCGCAAGAAGTCTCAGGAGGATCACTGCGTCCCGACGACCCATTGCGTGAAGTTCGACATCCGTCTCTGCCTCCTTCACAACTCCCTCGAGGTGCAAGTTTTCTTGCCGAACCGTGAGACACGCGCGGTCCATGCCGTCCACGGTGGACGTGCGTGGCCATGTAATCAGGGTCGGCAGGACGCGCGCGACATCGTCGGAATTCACGTACCCCACAAGTTCAGAAAATGTGAGCATTTTTAGAATACAAAGAAACAACACGTTAATCATCCAGAAACCCATCGGTGTCCGTCGGGGCAGCCGCAGCGGTTGAAAGGGATTCCTCGGGTTCCTCCGGAAGTTCGGACGTTACACGTTCGATGCGCACGTCGAATCCCGACGCGTTGTAGTACTTGATGCGCTCGCGCCCCTGGTTGCAGAAGATGCCCATCATGTTCCGGATGTCGATGATCAACGGGCACAACGCGGTGACACGTTCACCGAGAATGCGCCCCACGGACTGGCGGATGTCGTTCCGCGGAGTTGCCATGACCACGCAGTTGAGCCCCGGGCAGTCGAAGCCCTCGCCCGCGATTCCGTACGTCGCAAGAATGAGCTGCGCGGACAGATTCTGTTCGATTTGGCGCGCCGACAAGTTCCCGTGCATGGCCCCGACGGTCACCGACGACATCCCCGACGACTGAATCATCGCGTCGAGGATGCTGATGTGTTCCTTGCGGTCCGTCAACAACAGCACGCGCCGCTCGGGCTCCGTGCGGAACACGTCCGCAATTACATCCAGGATCGTGCGGTTGTACGCTTCGACACGTGTGAGATCGGTAATCGCCTGCGAGAACACGGGGTCGCCCATGCGGTTCATGACGATTTCCACGGGCCAGTGGCCCTGCACGACGCGCACGAGCGGCTTGCGGGTCACGACGAGCTCGCGGACCGTCAGGACCCGTCCGATGGCCCACTGGAACACGCACGCCAGACCGTCCTTGCGCTCGAGCGTCGCGGACAGACCGATGGTGTGCGGGATCCCGCCGACCTTGTGGAACGCCGACGAGAACGTCTCGGCACCCATGTGGTGGCACTCGTCGATGATCACGAGCCCGAAGGAATCGAAAAAGTCCGGGGCGTAGTCCCTGCGCAACAGACTCTGGATCGTGCAGGACACGATCGGTCCGTCCGACTCGCCCAGCTCTCCGACGGTCACGCCCAGGAACCCCTGGACGCGCTCGGCAAACTGACGGATCAGCTGCGTGGTGTGCGACAGCCACAGCGTCCGCACGTTCAGCCGACGGATGATCTCGATGGCACACACTGTCTTTCCGAACCCCGTGTGGAGCGCGAGACACCCGGACACCGGCGCGCCGTACGACTCAACCTCCGCGAGCACCTCGAGCTGGTTGGGCTTGAGGGTGTACGTCGGGGTAAAGGTGCCCGGTGGGATCTGTGTGGCCTCGATGCGCGCCCGACGGTGCTCGTGGACAACCACACGGTACCGGATGAACTCCGGCATGTCCTCGATCCATGTCCGCGGGATCCATGTGTATCCCTCGGCGTTCGTGGTGGTAATGACGAAACTCGGCCCGCGGACGGTGCGCCCAGCGGCCTTGGCTTTGCGCGCGATGGGATTCTTGTCGTCAACGGCGGCGTAGACACGCGCCTTTTGGGAAACAGCCTTTTGCACGGCGGGCGAGAACGCCCCGAGATTGACCCAGTACCCGCGCGAATCGCAAAGCATTCTTTATGGTTTGTACGAAACATGTGCTAGAACTCGCGCGAGTTTTTAAATACTGTCAACACCGCCTGTTATATTTGTAACTCAATGAATCGACGGGGTTGCCTGGAGTTGCTCAGAGATTTCCGCGAATTCCTTGTCCGCGGACTTCTCTGTTTCGAACTTGACGCGCGTCACTTCCGGATCACCTCCGTCGACAACCGGGAAGAATCCGAAGACACCATTCGGAACCGGATGTACGAACGTGATCGTGTCTTTCATTTGTGTGACCTTGATGCACTTGTGGAGATTGACAAGTCCTTTACCGTTTGTCAGATTGTACATGCGAAACGCACGAATCGTCTGGGTATAGAGAGGGTTCAGGGGGACCATTCTTCGGGTTTTTTATAATGGATTACGTTCGATCTCAATCGAAACACCAAAAAGCATGAAGTACATAGGAGCGTTTCTATATGCTGGCGGTTTCGTCAGTAGCAATTTCATGACGTACCGCCGTTGTCTCGAAAATGAGAAGGTTGCCCTCAGAACGCGTCCGTACACCACGCGTCTCCGCGCGGGGACCGCATCGTTCGTTTCGAGTTTCGTATGGCCCGTGCTTGTTCCCTTTTGGATCGCGGAGAATCTAGACGATCGTTTGAATACTCCCGCAAAGTGAAATTTTTGTTCCGTAGAACCCAGATAGTCGCGTGTGTGTTAACGGCGTAAACGGGGGTCTGTTGGGGGCTTGGGAGTTGTAGTTCGTTGTCGTAACCGCGGATCCGTGGCAGGACGAGGCAATTGACGGACAAGTTCGGCCAGCCTTCTGATCATGTCGGATGCAGATGTGTCAACCGGCGGGGGTCCCGTAGGGGCGGCAGGAGGAGAAGGAGGTTTCGTGAACCGTGTCCGTGAAGGACCTCTGTAGGTGGCGGACACATTGGCAAAACCTCCGACGGAAGGACTTGGGCGGGACGGATCCTCGACGGGTCTACTTGGGCGCGCAGCACCACCACCGGGAGAATACGTAGCTGGCGTTGGGCGCGCAGCACCACCTCCGTCTCCTCGGGAAACAACGTCACCAATCTTTGGGACCTTTGGGACCTCCCGGGCTGGAGGAGCGGAAGGGGGTCTTTTCAGGGGACGTGAGACTGTATTGGGTGTGCGATAAATTGCTTCTTTCTTCGACACCCGATATCCATGTTCGTCACGCATGTCTGCTACGCAAATAATGCGGTCATTCACAAACTCCGGCGAGAGCGCGCGCATGATCTGTTTGAACTGAGGGGCCGAGCAGCTTCCGTTTGACGTTAGAATAAAAGGGGTGACGCCGTTTTGCACGATGGTTGCAATTGTATTTTGGAAATCGAGAAATCTTTCAGGGGTTCCCATAATGTACCGAGCGTACGCCTCACCGCCAGAAGGTCCGAGCATGCTCACAATGTCCCTGCTGTATCCGTTGACGTGACTAATGGTCAGGTCAAAATCGAAGAAGACCATGCGAGGGCCGTGAATGCGATGGAACGACCACATACGAAGCTCGTCCAGATGTTCACTCGTCATGGAGTTTGAAATGCCATTTTCCTCGCGAATGAATCCTACTTCCCGCATGGCTTCGAAGAAACGTCGCATGAGAGCGTTATCGGCGTAGTGACGTTCTACATACTCGAGGTACGACTCGTGGGGGCGCATGTCCGGAATTGGAGTTTCGGGGACGTGAATCGCGTCAAATCGCGAGTCAGACCCAACGATTGTAATGTTATGAATGTCGTCATCATAAAATCGGAAAAACTTGGAATACCCAAAGAAGGAGTAGAGCTTTCGCCGGAGTTTCTGGAGTTTGTACACGCGTTCGGGCGATTCCGTGCACTGTCGCGTGTATGAACACGCGCGATCCAAGCGATGCTCGAATCCTTTTTTCTTCAGAAGAGCGGCACCTGTTTTCTTGGTCGGGTTTTGTACGAAATCCTTGAGCTCTTTCATTGAAAACGTTTTATTAAATAGTGAACATAATTTTCCAGTGGGGCTCGGGGAACATTCTTGTGAACAATTCACGTCTGCAGGTGTCTTTGGATTCGCACGAGCACGTTTGAAGCATTTCCCGAAATTCGAGGATTCCTTTGCATTTGGAAGTTTGCACGATTCGTTCGAGCGTCGTAAAAAACTCGGCGCCGGACGCGTACTCCTTGTGCAGTCGCTCTTCGATGCAGAACTTGGCGTGGCCGAGGTTTCCCGCGGTGTACTTGCGGAGTTTCGGGGGGATCTGCACGGCCTGCAGGGGGCAAGTTGGTTCTTCCGGTGCCGCTGTGTTGTCATCGGAAGATGAAGAAGAAGAGTCATCCAAAAAGTCACCGGACTCTTGTTCTTCAAGAGTCGTCGGTGGGGCGCGGGAGTACACGCGTGCCATGAGGAAGGTGTCGGCGAGGTCGTCCTTCTTCCGGTGTCGTTCGAAGAACGTGAGCCACTCGGTTGGAGCGTACTCGGTTTCAAGGATCCGTCGGGTCTCGTCGATGCTCGCACGTTTGCGCATGCGATACGCGGACGCGAATTCCGTCGAGTTCCGACGGAGCCGTCGGCGTCCCGTCGGGGGTGGTGCGGCGGTGGGGAGCGCGCCAAAGTCGACGTTCATGAGTTTGTAGGCGGGGTTGTAGTACAGGGGTGTCCAGTTGAACCGCATGTAGAAGAAGGAGCCTACGATACTGCTGACGACGCGCATCGTAGGATTCATTTTCGGTTGGTTTTCGATCACATTCCGCACGACGCTCGGGAGAACCCGTTTGAACGCGGGGGTGTCGACGAAGTCGCGCAGGAAGTTGACGAGTTGTCGGACGATTTGTGAGAGTCCGGCTTTCCCGCGGACACCGGTGTCGCAAACGTCCCACAGGAGAATCTCGTGGGTCGACGTGTTGTAGGCGCACACGGACAGGTTCTTGAGTCCGATGTCCCAGAAGAGGGCGACGGACATTTCTTGTTTTATTTTCGGTTAATCGAAGAAGATACGTAGATTCGACACGCTGGTGTCGTTGACGTAGATGTTTCCGTCGCGGTGCACCTGAAACCGTTGGGAGTTGTCTTCTTTCGTGTATCCGTTCTCCATGAAGTCGATGGCGTTGCGCAGGGTCTCCAGTCGACTCTCGCGGACCGTTTGTTCTTGAATGGATGCATTTTGGTGGTAGAGAACCCGAAGGTTGTCGAGAATACGTCCGGGGTAAGTACCCGGAGGTATATGTAGGTTGAGGATCTGATTCATGTTTCTCTTTACAACTTTACAGGTCAAAAAAATTCGAGCACGCCGGAGGGGGGCGTCGAACTCGTTCGAGTCCTGACGGATCCAAATGGAGACAACATTCAACGGAAAAGTGCTTTCATGACAGCTCGCAAGTATTTCCGAGGATTTCCGCCTGCTTGTACGAACTCGCGTGCATTCCTGAGTCGACGGTGGCGTCCGAAGTTTACAATGGGTATTAATTCGTGAAGGTGTCTCATAATGGCGTCTCCACTTTCGAGTGTAATGAGAAACTTGACAAGATCCTGTGTTTGTGTAACTTGGGGCGCTTCTGGCGGTGGGGCCTGCATTTGAGTCAATGGAAATTCGAAAACCAAAGGTTGAGGTGTCAATGTCTCGATGCATCGAATGATTTCTGGATCTGCGGCGGCGGTATCGTATCGAGTCGCCTCGTATACACGAAGAACACCACATGTTCTCATGAGATCGATAAATGTGGCAAGGGGCCGAATTTGTCGTACATTTCCACCGGGGGCATGTTTGATTGCCCAGTAGTGATAATAGGGTGCCAAAGGTACCACTTGAATCTGACGACACGGTGTGCCTAATTCACCAGGTCTTCGAATCTGAGTCACCCTTGTACCATGTTCGGTTGTACGATCGAGGGTTGACAATACCCTCTGGACTTCTGCACGTTCCTCGGGTTCAATGTCGAGTCCACCAAGGAGCCGATCAAAATCAAACGCTGGAGGCATTATAACAGGAATAGGATATTCATGTGCGTCGGTATCGAGATTGCGTCGCAACAGAAGGCCGAAACCGGTATGTAGACTCTGTACGAATTCAAACAATTCCGCATCGAGTTCTTGTACGCTTCGTCCTCGGTCCCGCCGTTCAATCGCTCTATATTCACGCATTTCCGGGCTCATTAACATCCGCCCCACGATCGCGTTGTAATGAAGATGTCTTGCAGCATAATGTAGCATCATGGATTCGTCCACCGGACGATTTTCTCGAATGTTTTCGAGCACGAACGGTATCAAAAGTTGTCGTATGATGTTGTTGATGATTGTCATGGTAAAATCCGCAAATCGTGCGTGCAGCGGGCGATGTCTTTCCAACATCACATTTCCGGAAAACAAAAAGGAAAGCATCTGTTCGACTCGCCCATCTGTACATGCCAGTTGTGGAATCGTGCCACCTCCTCCAAATTTCCTCATTTTTTCCGCTTGTTTCTCAGGGTCATCCGCAGGATACATCCGATCCAGTTCGGCGATAACGTGTCGCAAGTTGCCAACGTTTTCTTCGTATGTTCTCGGATTACTTGCGTCGCAGTGGTATCCGAGCGATTCCTTTCGTGTTTGATTGATGAACGCCAAAAACTGTTGCATTTTTATCACCGAACCGCTATACCTACCGACTGCATAACGCCAAAAGCCGCGTGAGTTCAACGTTCTCGACTTGTCAAACGTCCGGCGTATCACCGTTTCTAACGTTGCGTATGAGTTGTAATCAAGCTGCACAGCCCCGAGATAACGCCCACCCAATGCGTCTTCGGCGTCAAATCCACGACCACGAAAAACTGTTCCTGTGCCCTCTCCTGCGCCCGCTCCCGGCGCAGCCGTCGCTCTGGCCTCTTGAAACAACGCTAGATCCATGTGGTATCGGCCAACTTCGACACGATCCTGAAGAATAGGAGTGACATAACGATCTCGAAGATCCATGTTCGCAAGAAGTCGTGCAGAAACGGTGTGTTCGCTTCGGTCTTCTTCTGTATTCGTGCGTCTCGTGCGTTTTGCAGATCGTTCTTCACGGGGCTCTGAGGGCATAAACGATCCGTACGTGGCGAATGAGTCGTCACCCGAATTTTCGATTTCGATAAAATTTGCTCTCGGATCGTCTGTCCTGGGAAACGCACGGAGAAACCTGATGAGTGGTTGTGGTCTTCCGCTTTCATCCAACCATGCATCTTGTTCAAACTGAACAGTTCTATAAGTCAACAAGAGCATACCAGGATCCGTCCGGCGTGTTTGAGCAACACGTTCTACAAGCGTCCTCCCCGACGTTGTTCGGGGGTCCACGTCTGTCCAAAAAAACGCAGCGTGTGTTGCTGACGGTGGGTGGACGACTACTCCAATCTTTGATTCGGCTGGAAGCGAACTAAGTTCACTTTGTACGCGTTGTTCCGCTTCAATGGCACTTTCGGCGGTGCGTAAATTCGTGTTGAGGTGATCGTCACGCGCTGTGATGTCTCCAGGTCTTCCCTCCAAAATTCGTACGACTTCTTGTGCGACTTCTTGACGATCCGTTTGGACAAAAACGGGAGATTCGAAACGAATCGTCTGTGTGACACGATTTGTAACAAGAGCTCCGACCATTCTTGCCGTCAGATAAATAGGTCTTCCATAAAAAACTACATTTACAGGGGGCAAGTCGACTCTTTGTGTTGTGCATACAAAGCGATCTACAAAACCCGATGCAAGCAGAGGACGTCCGTCTCGTGCATGATTTTCTCCATTTCCGATAGCTCGTAAAAAACTCAGGTCGATCCGTAATACTTGCACGTCGATGAGAAAACGATGTGTCTCTAAATTTGAAATAAGTGCATCTTTGATGAGTTCTTGAATATTTCTACGACCGCACACTGGGCTTATTTTGAGATCGAATTCGTGTATCATGTTTGGCAAGCGAGATTTCGCGAATTCGTAAAACCACCACATTTGTTCAAGTTCGGACAGCGTCTCCGTGTCGAGGAGTGGTGACGTCTCGAAACAAATGCGCATCGCGCCTTTTCGTACGAGCCCATGAACGAGATCGCGCACGTGTGTCGCGGGACCCTCGACTCTCCGGATGAAAATGCCGATCACCTGGTCGGGTGGAAACCGTGCGGTTTCAAGATTTTCGACAAGGTCGTCACCGATGTAAACCTCAATGGCATCTTCTGACATTCTCTTTTTAACTATTCCGCTTCCGATTTTTTTTGTGGGATGTCGAAAAAAGAGCTGCCGAGAAAAAATCTTCTTGCGTCATTAATAAAACACGACATGTCGACTCCTGCTTCCAACTGGTCTTACACCTCGACGCCCGGCAACGCCCTGAAGGGTAAGGCCGTTCAGGCTATGACGATCGCCCAGGCGACCGTCGGCTCTCTGGCGCAGACCCATGCTCCGCGTCTGACGGTGCCTGCGAACGTTTATTACTTCAAGGCGTACGGTGGCGACTCCACTTCGGGCTCCGCGGTGCCCGCATGGACCGTGGCGGACCCCGCGGGTTCGTCGGCGTTCTCGCTTTCCACCGGCAAGTTCACGGCCCCCGTGAACGGTCTGTACCGCTTCGCCGCCGTGTGCTACACTGCGGACTCGAACACCCACGCCTCTCTGCGCCGTGTGCGCGGTGAGGAGAACATTACTCTTCAGTACATCGGCATCAACCCTACCTGGGGCGAGGCCAACGGTTTCTGCACGGAGTGCTTCCTCGAGGCCGGTGACGAGGTCTTCCTGTACGTCGATGATGGCCGTCTGCGTCTTGCGGACTACACCG
>JACCDX011660101.1_pt1 | contig 12100 bp, 15 predicted proteins | sample 7449681 | NCBI WGS metagenome assembly JACCDX01 (sample SAMN15323450, study PRJNA562643) | freshwater metagenome | isolation source: river surface water | place: USA:Blue River Watershed | collected 2017-08-18 | reverse complement strand
TGACAGCTTACGAAACGGTGGCACAACAATTTACTGCTGCCATAAATGACCCTGCCTGTCTGTCCATCGTGCTCGATATTGACTCGCCAGGTGGCACAGTTTCTGGTGCCTTCGATTTGGCTAACCTAATTTATGCAAATCGAGGCACAAAACCAATTCATGCAATCGTCAACCATTCGGCTTACAGCGCTGGATACCTGATTGCATGCGCCTGCGACACCATCAGCATCGGTGAAACGGGCGGTGTTGGATCAATTGGTGTGCTTATGCAGCACATTGATTACTCAAAAATGCTCGAGGAAGAGGGTATCAAGGTCACAACGCTCACGCGAGGCGATCACAAAGCAGACGGAAATCCGTCTGAGCCGCTCAGTGATCCAGCGCTGGCGCAATTCAATACTGATCTGGACATGTTTTATGAGATGTTCACTGGTTTTGTTGCAAAAGCCAGAAATATCAGTGTTGAAGCAGTCGTGGCCACGCAGGCCAAGCACTTTTATGGTCGATTTGCAGTTGCAGCCAAGTTGGCCGACACACTTGAGACGCCAAATCAAGCAATACAGCGAGTCTATGAGGCGCAACCCAAGCCAAAACTTTTTGACCCACTTGCGCAGCGTCGCATGCAGGTAATGACTAAGCTCTCTGAAATTAGTTAACAGACAGAAACACATTGAAAGAAGACCACCCGCGGGTGGTTTTTTTTCGTCCCGAACTTTTTAGTGCGTTCGCACAAAAAGCAGTTGCCGCCACTTTGGCGGTTTTTTTATTTCCGAAGGAAAACTATGAAACTCTCTGACTTGAAGAGCGAACGCGCCAAATTAACCGCCGACGCTAACGCCATCATCAGCAAGGCTGATGCAAACGCTGAAGATTTTGTCCAAGCCGAAGGCATGTTGGCAAAAATCGAGGTGCTTAAAGGACAAATTGCAACGCTGGAAAAATTAGAAGCCGAAGCGGCTGCTATGGCTGTTGCAGTTAGCGCATCGCCAGTTTCGCCAACACTGCCAGCCACTCCACGCGACCACAAGGCTGAAAAAGAGCACAACAAGAGTGTATTTGCTGGCATGGTCGGGTCACTGGTCAAGTTTCCCGGCAATCCATACGCAGCCGCTGAATATGCAAAGAAGAATCTAGGTTCGATCGGTGGAGAGGTCTCTATGGCCCTAAACTCAAGCAATGCCTCGGGCGGCGCTGTGTTGGTGCCAGCGAATACTGCATCTTCAGTGATTGAGCGATTGGCACCAAATGCCGTCGTGCGCATGATGGGCGCTTTGACCTTGCCTCTGAACAACGGCAATCTCAAATTGACGAAAATCACTGGTGGCATCCAAGCTGGATACATTGGCCGCGAAGAAGACGCGCCTGTGAGCCAACAAGCACTTGGCGATGTGCAGTTGACGGCTAAGAAGTTGGCGGCCTTGGTGCCTATTTCAAACGACTTGGTCCGATTCGCTGGTACAGACCAACGTGTCGACTCATTGATTGTGGAAGACTCTGCCAAGGGCATGGGTGAGGCAGAAGACGCTGCATTCATTCGTGGTGATGGTGCAAACAATACGCCCAAGGGATTGCGCAGCTGGCTACCCGCGGCAAACTTGATTACTGCAACAAATGTGACCGCATTGAATGGTCAGGCCCTGATTCAAGCCATCATTGCTGATGCCGGTCGCGCAATTCTTGCCTTGCGCCGCGCAAATGTACGTCTTACAAAACCCGGTTGGTTGATGCACCCAGACACCATGCAGTTTCTGTCTGATTTGATCACTACCGTTGGCAACAAGGTGTTCCCCGAAATCTCGGAAGGTAAGTTCCGTGGTTACCCGATCGGCGTTACCACCCAAATTCCAACCAATCTTTCGTTGGCTGCATCCGGCGCGGTCGGTAACGGTTCAGAGTTGTATTTTGTTGACTTTGATCAAATGGTCATTGGCGAATCAATGAACTTGCAAATTGCAGTATCAACAGAGGCAACCTACAAAGATGGTGCAAACACAGTGAGCGCATTCCAACGCGACGAAACGCTGATCCGCATGATCACCGAAAACGACTTCGGCCCACGTCACCAAGCCGCTATTGCCGTGTTGAACGGCATCACTTGGTATCGCTAATTAGCAGCGAGCCAGCGGGGCGTAATCGCGCCTCGCTTTTTTTCTAACCTCCGCAAAGGAAAAAAATGAAACACGTAAAGATTCTCAAGCACACACATCACTTAAATCCAGGCGAAACGGCTGGGTTCGAGGATGACATTGCAGACGAATTGGTCCAGCAAGGTTTTGCAGAGCTTGTTGACTTTAAGTTGCCTGCAAAAAGAGTCAGTAAATCTGAGGATGTAGCTGCAATTGTCGCTGAACAAAAGAAGAAGGCTGAATTGGATGCCATTGAGGCCGAGAAAAAGGCTGAAGAAGATCGCTTAGCTGCCGAGGCTGCCGCTTCGAAGGGTAAGTAATGTCTGTTGTGCTGGATTACCTGACGGAAGCCGACTTTGGGATGGCGACGACTGCCGCCATTTCAGAGCCGGTGTCATTAGATCAAGTTTTGGCCCACCTGCGAATTGACGAGGATGCGGGTGATTCAGCATTTTTAGAGAGCGTTGTTATCCCAGCTGCTAGGCAGTTGGCCGAAGAGCGAAGTGGCTCTGTCATCAAGCCAGCCAGATATCAACAAACACTTTCTGAATTTCCCCGTTCTGGCGGTAGTTCGCTGGCACCTTTCACCCGTTCAAGTAATGGTTTGCCAATCAAATTCGCTCGCGGATTGATTGAGTCAGTGGAATCGGTTTCTTACATAGACATAAGCGGTGTAAATAAGAGCCTAGATGTTTCAAAGCTGAGCATTGTCAAGATTGATCAAGCAAATGTTCAGCTTTGCCTCAACGCTGGTGGTGATTGGCCTCAAACCGCAAATGTGTCCAACGCGGTGACCATCACCTATTTGGCTGGCATGTTGCCAGAGAAATTCGCAACCCAATTTCCAAGTGTGATTCATTGGATTTTGCTTGCTTGCGGATGGGCTTATGAAAACCGTGAAATGTTTTTAACAGGCAAGGGAACTGCAATCGAAATACCAGCTGGTTATGCAGATTCACTGCTCAAGCCAATCACTATTTCTACAAGATTTTGAGAGATACAAATGAATCAGATGCCTAAACACGCCATATCGGGCCTAGATGCCGATGGCAATCCAGTTTACAGAGAGGTTGTCGTTGTTGTTAATCCAGACGGCACCCCAATTAGCGGTGGCGGCGGCGGTGGCTCTATAAACACATCCGGCTTAGCCACTGAAACCAACCAGTTGCTCATGCTTGACAGTGTAGTACGTGAGTCCGCGCGATCGCAAAACGTTGCTGTTCAAGCATCAGAAGGTGTTGCTAGCGTTCGTGTTACTTCTTACACGTTAATGGATCAATTCAAGAGCATCGATTCACAAAGTGGCTTCAATGTTGGCGACATAGTGCTCAGATTCACGACCTACAACACGTTTTCTAACCCACACCTACTCCCCAAATTTTGGGCGATTCGCGGTCTTGTCCGGTGGGTCAGAATTTTTGATTCCATATCAAATATTGATGTTAATGAATTACTTAGCAACGGCATGAACACAGATTTTGCGATCTCTGAAGTTTCAGATGTCGTAAACGAAACAGTGTTCGAAAGAACGCTGCAACGGCGCGCCTTGGATGCAAACTTAGTTGAATCGTTTCAAAACGCGACAGAAACAAGAACAGTTCAGGCGAGCCACACCTATCCATACCCGTCAATTTATGACTCGGGTTGGATTTAATTTAACTTAAAAAAGGAAAAATCATGGCAGGTAAATCTTTAGCCGAAACCACCGCAGCAGTTAATTCAGCATTGGCAGCTGTAAACGGTGATGCAGCAACTACTCGCGACGCAATCTTGGCACTTGCTGCTAAGCAAGAGGCTTCTAATGCTGCTATCCACGCATCATTGGCATCGCTGCGCAATGTGGTTGTGCAAATTGCAACATCTTTGTCATCCACTGGCGGCGACGTTGATGGCACCTTGTTGACAAGCGCTCAGGCTGTCACTGTGCCTGACTTTGACGCTGCCACCGGCGCTTAAGGTCATCTATGGCATTAAGAGACGCTTACTCAGCCGTCTCTTCCCCAGATTTCCCGACCTCTTCGGGGGTCTGGGGTTCTGACATTTTTTCGCTTATTTACCAACTGGCTAACGGTATAGAGGTGTTTGCTAAGGCGCACTCTGTTGAGCCAATAGAGCAATCCATACCAAACTTCGACGAGGCCACAAATGATCAATCTCAATAATGTAGGCAGAAATAAATCTGTCATACCGCTTGATCCTGCAAAAGACAAGGTGGGTGTCGAGGGTGGTAATACAACGCCGGTTCAGGTGGAAATCGTCGGCAACCCCAATCTGGCGACAGAGAACGGAACACTCCAAGATATCAAAAACCTGTTGTCCGATGTGGCAACAGATACATCGGCGGCTGCAATACTGGCCGCCCTTGCTGGCACGCTTAAAGTTAACGAGCCCAATGCGGCTCGTGAAACGACTCTGCAGAATTTACTAAAGGCCGTGCAGAATATTGCATCAACTGTATGGACTGATAACAGCGGTGCTCATTACATACGTACACAAATAATTGATCAGAACACAGGTCAGATAACGGTCTTGTTTAGCGACGGCGCTGGCAATCCTGTTACGCCAGGTCCTGGTCTGCGCGCGTTAGATGACAATGCCTCAATACAACTTGTCACGTATGTTGACACAATAGCCACAGCCGCAGAATACTCAGTAGGCAATCAGCTCGCTCTACTGACTGTATTTAATCGGAGCACATCGCCTCCCACACATGTACTGTCAGCATGGATCAACGTAAGTACAGGTATGCCGCTGACAAGTCCACCGCAAGAGGCACACCTGCGAAGTAAATCAAACGATGTCAACATTGCAAACGATGTTCTCAACGTTGAGGCTCCGAATGGCTTGCCTCTGCCGCTAAATGCGGCCAAGGAGACGGGCGGTGCTCTAGAAGCGATCAAGACAGCAGCGTTAGCTCTGGCAAAGGAAACAACGGCTCAGGCAGCGCACGCAACTGCACAAGACATGCTGGACGTGCTTGGTGCGCCCAGTGATCCAGCCTACGGCGGCACCGGAGCGGCCACCATTGATGCCGTATTGAAGGGGCTTTATGCGCGTCTCGCAGCAATTGAGGGTCGGATGCCTATAGGCCCTGCAATTGAAAATGGCAATTTACTTGCACTAGCCAATGTCCTGGGCACAAAAGCTGATGCCGCATGGATCGGCGCAGGAGATGGAACTCAAAATGCAATATTGAAGTCTATTTTTGCAAGCTTAAAGACGAATGTAGTTGTAATTGAATGCTTTTCGATCACATCGAACAATTTTAATCCAAGTGGTGGAACAAAAATTCGGGTTGCGACTTTTGAGAATGTAGGGACCGCATCGGCCATCATCAGGCCTTCATTTGGCAGTGGCACAGGTTTTTATTCTCTCGACCCGGGAAAAACAATTGAATTTCGCGCTGGGTGGAACGACACGTATTTGGGTTTTAGGGTAGATGCAGTCGGAACCACAGTGAACTCCATCATTGAGAGGTACGTGTAATGGCAAAAATAACGCCCATCCCTCTGCCTACATTTCAGACGTTTGCCAATCACAGTGTTTGGGTTAATACGCCGTTTGGACTTGACTTCTCTTTTAATTTATCTGAGAAGCAGCTTCAATTCCGAAATTCAACGGGTAGCCTTATCAATGTTTATATCCAGAATGGATTCAACGCAAACCCGAATTTTTCATCTGTTTCATCAAAAACAATTGTCAACATGGCGAACAATGCCCAAGATTACATCAGTGGAAATATGTTAATCAGTTTTGGCTTTGCGAGCGACATTGAATTTGCGCGAATCAGATTTGGGACATTAGACCAATTCTTGCAAGGCAAACATAGTGAAATTGAAGTCTGCATGACTGTTGGACTTGGCTACAACAACAATTTTTTCGAAGTGAAAAAACTTAGATGACATCTTGAATGGTTAGTTGATCAAGTAGACAAATATATAAGGATGGCTATGAGCAGCAAAGACAGCCTAAGCCCGTTTGTAAAAAAACTCGCAACAGTTATTGGCGTGACGCAATTCACGTTATCTTCAAAATCATCGTTTGCCGCAGTTGCAACAGGTGCGACAGCAGCATTCACATCATCTGCTCTTGGGTTTGACCCACTGGCGTGGGGTATTGGTGGTTTGGGTGGAGCATTCATTTGTCTGCGCGGTGAACCATTGCCTCGCAAAGAGGCGGCAGCAAACATCATGCTGTCAATCATGCTCGGTGGAATTGCATCACCAGTGGCATATGCAATGGTGGCTGCACAGTATCCACAGCTTGCAAATATTCCAGGTCAATATTTGATTGCGATCATTTTTTGCTTTGGTTGGCCACAAATTACCAAAATAGTGGTCTCACTTCTAATTCGTAGGTATGGAAACAATGTCAACAATTGAAGTAACAACAGCCATTCGAGTTTGCTGTGCACTGCTATCGCTTGCTACAGTTATTCACTTTGGGTTCATTTGCAATTTTCTGAATCAGAAAGCAACGCTGAAAATAAAAGTCTCTGCTTCCATTTCAGTAGCGACTGGCGCAATGTTGCTCGGTTGCACTATAAACAATGAAAAGCCTGAAGATTTGATGTTGCACTTGGTTTCCATGTCTGTTGCCTTCATGATTTACGAAGTATCAAAATGGGTTGATGGTCTGCATCTTTGCCGCTTCTATGCAAAGAGAAGGACATCAAAAGTATGAGAGCAGGTGATTTAGACAGCCGGATCACTGTGATGGCGCAAGATACACAGCAAGATAGTATCGGCCAGCCTTTAGATGTATGGGCGGACTTTCTATCGACATGGGCTGATATCCGGTACCAGAGTGGATTGCAGCGGCTAAGTGCTGATGCGATCAATGCAGGAACTCGGTGCAGCATGCGCGTTCGTCGAGGCAACCGAACCAAACTCATAGCCATTGGCATGAGAGTTCGTGCAAAAGGTGAGGTCTTTGAAATACTCGATGTACTGCCACAAGATAGGGTCGGAATTGACTTAATTTGTGAGGCAGTTCGATGAGTTCATTTTCTATTAGCTTAGACAACCTTGGAATCAAAGCGCAACTAGCTGGATTCAAAGATGATATTGCTGAAGCGCTTAGGCCTGCAGCACATTCTGGTGCAAAAATTATCTACGATGAAGTGAAGAAAAATGTCAGCTTCATTGGTAAAAAAACGGGTAATTTATCAAGCAGTATTTACTATGCATTTAGTAAAGACAATAGCGTTGAAGGTAAGGTGCAAACCTATCACATAAGCTGGAACGCAACAAAGGCACCACATGGTCATTTGGTTGAATACGGTCATGTTCAAACACATGTGACTGTTATAAGCAAGAAAACAGGAAAGTGGATAACGCTTAAAAACAGACCTTTATCAAGTCCGAAGATTGTTGGAGCAAAACCATTCGTCAGACCGGCGATGTCGAAATTCCCCATGGCACTTGAGGTTGCAAAAACAAGATTCTTCGAAGAGCTAAAGAGTTTCAAATGACGCTACACATTGAAAAAACTTTGTATGAAGTGTTGCGTACAGTCTGCCCTCGTGTTTTCCCAGACGTGGCACCTGTTAAAACTCCTCTTCCGTATGTTGTGTATCAACAATATGGCGGGCAACCCGTGGTCTTTGTTGAGGGTGCATTGGCAGACAAGAGAAACTCATATATCCAAATTAATGTGTGGGGTTCTACACGGGAAGAATGCAACAAAATTTCATTGATGATTGAAACAGCTCTTGTGACAAGTCAATTACTACAAGCAACACCTCTTAATGAGCTGAGTGCAACATTTGATGAGGATACAAGCGTTCGTGGATCGATGCAGGATTTCAGTATTTGGTCGCAACGAACATAGTCAACCTATGTAAAAAAACATTCAAGCCCGCTTAATGCGGGTTTTTTTGTGCCCGAAAGGGATTTAAGCAGCCGCAAAGCAGAAATGTCTTGCGGTTTTTTTGTGCCCGTTTTGGGCTTTTTTGTCTAGGCATTTGTCTAGGAAAGGAAACATCATGGCCCAGGTACCAACCGGCTCAACTTTTTATGTTGCATCGACCTTTGGCGTCAATTTGCAAGTAACAGACATTTCAAACGCTCCCGAGGCAGTTGTGACATCAATTGCACATGGTCTCAGTAATGGAGATATCGTTGAAATGTCATCAGGCTGGGGTCGCATCAACTTGCGAGCTTTCCGCGTCAAGGGAGTGACTACAGATACATTCAAATTAGAAGGTGCGGACACCTCAAACACAGGCTTTTTCCCGCCTGGAAATGGAGTTGGGTCTGTTCGCGAAGTGGGCGCTTTTACCCAAGTGACTACGGTCATGAATCCATCCAGCACAGGTGGTGACCCCAAAAAGGTGACATACAAGTTCGTTGAGTCTGATGTTGAATACAGCATCAATGATGGTTTCTCCGCCACGGACTACACCATGGACCTCGATGCCGATTCAATTGGTACACCAGGATACGAGGCGCTAAAAGATCTGACCGAAGTGCAGACAAACACCATTTTGAAAGTGCAAACACGTTCTGGCTCTATTTTGTTGGTTCCCTGCACTGTTGCATTGAACGAGTCTGTCTCATTCCAAGACGGACAAATTAACCGAGTGAAAGTCACATTCTCCGGTAACAACCGTGGCACCCGCTACGCCTCTTGATAACTAAAAAATGATGCACCGACCTGGGCAGGTTCGCTCCTTTTGCGGGGGCGGCCTGTCTGGGCACGGGCTTTTTTACCAACCCCCGCAATAAAGGAATTCAAATGAGCAAGATTAAATTGGGTCAACGCCCACAGAACTTCAAGAAGGTCATCAAATTTCCAATGCTCGATGGCACAACCGGTTCGATTCAGGTGACCTACAAATACAGAACTCGCAGCGAATTTGGGCAATTCATTGACCAAATGATGGCTGATGCAGGTGCTGTGAAAAGCAGTGATCCTGACGCCGAATTCAGCATGGCCGAGTTGATGACAAAGACTGCTGGTGCAAACGCTGACTATTTGCTTGAGGTAATTGAGGAATGGAACCTTGATGAGCCTTTGTCAAAAGATGCAGCCCAACAGCTAGCAGACGAAGTTCCAGCTGCCGCAATGGCAATCATGGAAACCTATCGTCTCGCAATTACTGAAGGTCGGTTGGGAAACTAAAAGAGGCGGCTCGGGCCGCCTTTACACGATTACCAGCGCTCGAGGAGATGCGGGCAGCTGGTTTTGAGCCCGAGGACTATGAAACAGACCCTGTTGATGTGTGGCCTGAAAACTGGCCAGCATGGGACTTATTTTGCATGGTTAGCACTCAATGGCGCACTGGCGGCATGGGTTCATACATCGGTCTTGACTATGGGCCGCTTTTTGTCGTCATGGATCGCCGCGGGATAAAAGATGACGATTGGATCGCCGTGTTCAGTGACATTCGTGTGATTGAGGCTGAAGCTTTGGACACAATTAGAGGGCAGCAGGAATGACCGACTCAAGAAAAGCACAGCTAGAAATTGATGTTAATTCAACGCCTTCCGAAAAAGGTTTTGAGCGAATTGAGCGGGCTGCGGACAAGACCGCGCGCTCTGTGGCCTCTTCGGCATCTGTTGCAGCAAAAGGAATCGACGGGATTGGCAATGGCGCTACGACTGGCGCGAAGAAAATAGACAATGCCACGAAGAGCATTATTTCGAGCGTTCAAAGAGCGACGGCTGTCATTGAGGCCGGTGAAAAGGGAACGACAAAATATTTTGAGTCTATTGCTGCGCAACGCGGTGCAAATATTGATGTTTTAAAGCCGTATTTAGCGCAATTAGATGCTGCTAAGGCCAAGCAAGATGCTGCTGCCGGATCGCTCAACAACATGGGTATGTCCGCAAAGCAGACGGCTGCGGCCATTCGTGGTGTACCAGCACAATTCACCGACATTGTCACAAGTTTGCAGGGTGGTCAAGCACCATTGACTGTGCTTTTGCAGCAGGGCGGACAGCTCAAAGATATGTTTGGAGGCATCGGAAACGCGGCTAAAGCGCTTGGCGGCTATGTTGCTAGTTTGATGACGCCGTTCACAGTGCTTGCCGGAGCTTCCGCTGCTGTTGGTGTCGCTTGGTATCAGGGCGCTCGTGAGGCCGAGGCATACAGCAAAGCATTGATTTTGTCTGGCAATGCCGCCGGTACAACATCCGGCCAAATGCAACTTATGGCGAACGGAATCGCTAGTATTTCTGGTACTCAGGGCGCAGCGGCTGAAGCCTTGGCTTTATTTGCCCAGAATTCAAAGGTCGGTAGTTCTAATCTTGAGGAATTCACTGGCGCCGCATTGCGTTTTTCAAAAGTGACAGGGCAATCGGTTGATGATATTGCCAAGCAATTCGCAGACCTTGCAAAAGACCCTTTGGAAGCATCGTTGAAGTTGAACGATGGCATGAATTATTTGACCATCTCAACTTATAACCAGATCAAGGCATTAACAGAGCAGGGGCGCGTAACTGAAGCTGCTAATGTTGCGCAAAAAGCATTTGCCGACACGATTAATTCTCGTGGTGGTGAAATGAAAGCCAATTTAGGAACTATTGAGAAATCTTGGGAAGCAATTGCTGGTTTTGTCAAACAAGCTTACGACAACGCTAAAAATTTTGGCCGTGACTCTAAAGAGAGCGAGATCGATGCAATAAGAGCGGAAATATTGAAACGCGAATCTGCTGCAAAGGGTATGTATGAGGGCTCAATGTTTGGCCAACAAAATGCTAAAGAGTTACAAGCATTACGAGATAGAGAATCAATTCTTGTCCGTCAAATAAGCGAAGAGAGAGAAAGCGCTCGTCTTCAAGCTGAAAGTGCTGATCGCGTAAAAGCAAGGGCAGAGGCTGACAAAGATGGGTTGAAGTATTTGTCTGAGCGTCAGCGAATGGAGCGTGACATCGCTCAGCAAACAGACACACTGACTCGTGCCGGTGCAAGCCGTGTAGAAATTGAAGAGCGCATTGCACAAATCAAATCAAGCTACGCGCAAAAGAACATTGGCGACCAAAACGAAGTCGCTGATATCAGGGCCAAGATTGATGCGTCTAAAGAATATATCGCTCGCCTTAGCGATATGTCTATCCTGACGCCACAACTGACTGACGCCGAAAAGCAGTCACTGAAGATTCAGCGTGAATTAGAGGGTGCTATTACTGGCACAGCACGCGCAATGAAAGAGCAGGCCTTGGCCGCATCACAAGAGCTGATTGGTTTGGAGCGTGCTCAGGGTGCTCTTGAAGATGCAAGAGGCATTTATCAGAAGGCCTTGGCTCAGGAGTCAGCAAACTCAGTTTTGGGCAAGGGAACAACTGCTGTTGAGGCCTACACCTTGGCTGAATTTAGACGCCAAGCTGCTGAGGCGCAAGCTTCCGGCAAAAGTACACCTGAATACATTGCTGCACTTGAGCAAAAAATCAGTGCACAAGAGCGATATGTTGCGGCGCTCAATGCGGCAGACTTTAAGACATTAAATGCTGGTTTGGATGAGTGGATGCGATCTAGTCGTGAAGCAGACAAGCTGTATTCAAACGAGGCACAGATGGTTGGTTTAACTAGCCTTGAGCGTGCAAAGATTGTGGCGCAGCGTCAGGTTGAATTGCAACTTGCAAAAGAAATTTCAAAGATTGATCAATCTGGCTTGAATGAGTCAGAAAAAGAAACCTTAAGACAAAAAGCGCGTGACACAGCGACTGTTGCTAGCGCGGCAGCAACTGCAAAAGCGGTTCAAGACGAGTGGACAAAAGTTACTGATCAGATAAACCAGAGCTTGACAGATTCATTGATGCGCGGCTTTGAAAGCGGGAAATCTTTTGCTAAAAGCTTTCGCGATGGCATAGTCAATATGTTTAAAACGATGGTTTTGCGGCCAGTAATCAACTTTGTCATGGCTCCAGTTTCAGGAGTTTTAGCCTCACTTATGGGCTACTCCGGAACGGCAAACGCTTCTTCTTTGATTGGTGCAGGAGGTGGTGTTGGTCAGGGAGTGCAAATGATGG